>Ga0164294_10003754_pt1 | contig 13463 bp, 10 predicted proteins | sample GEODES005metaG_FD_111479 | JGI IMG/M metagenome (GOLD analysis project Ga0164294, IMG submission 111479) | Oligotrophic lake water microbial communities from Sparkling Lake, Wisconsin, USA - GEODES005 metaG | ecosystem: Environmental > Aquatic > Freshwater > Lake | place: USA: Sparkling Lake... | reverse complement strand
GTCTAATATTTCTTTGAAGCCATTAAAGTAGCTACAAAGTTGTACGCTTGTTAATTGAACCCTTCGCCATTTTCCTTCTGCCTCTGCTGATTGCTGAAACGCATCATTTACTAGCAGTTTAATGGCATCATCATGGCTCATATTCGCTGTATGCACACTAATATCTAAAATCGTATTACATACACTTCTCAGGTTCCATTTATAATACATCAACCACATTTCTGGCGAATTATCTCCATAACCATTTTCTAACATCATCAATTCGCTATATACGGCCCAACCTTCTACCATAGAACCATTACCCAATATTGATTTTATAATGCTAGGTGATTGATTCGCATAGATACCTTGGGTATAATGCCCGGGAATTGCTTCATGAATGCTCAAAATCTGAAGAATATAATCGTTATATTCCTTCAAATAACTCTCTTGCTCAGCTTTACTCATGCCACTTAAAGATCCAACATTGTAGTAAGTAGTTCCGTTTTTATCATATGGACCAGGCGATGAAATGGAGGCGCCCGCCACTCCAGCCATATAAGCTGGCTCTGCTCTTACTTTTAACGGTTTAGAAGGATCTAAGTAAATCAAATTTTTATCATTAATAAATTTTACTAGAGTAGGAATTTGTTTTTCAATGGTACTTTGAAAATTTTCTGGTTTTACATGTTGAAAAGAAATCGTATCAATCACCGCTTTTATCATCAAAAGATTATCGGCTGGTTTTTGTTTATTTCCGAAATATTTAGTCCATAACTTATCTGCCATAGATGCCATTTCTGTATGCAAATATTTTTTTCTATCAATAGCCATTTGCAACAATGAGGCAGAAGAATAACTGCTTTGTATTTCATAGTTAAACTTTGCTTCATACAATGCTGCGCCTAATCTAAAGCTTCGTGCATTGTCCATATTTAACGACTCGAGATAAGTCGCAAAATCTGCCATAGACTTTGCACAATCATTTGTCCTTTTGATAAAATCGGTTTTTACGTCAGCAGATAATTTTGACTTCTTTAAAGAGTCAAGCATATCGACAGTAAACACAGGTATACTGCTTTTTATCTGTTTAATAGCAAGATCTGTATGTTCTTTTGTAGGATTCTTTAGGTTGATTTTTGCCGCTTCATAATAGGCTTTTACAAAATTCATTTTGCTATATAAAGCCTTTAATCGGGTGTCGAGCGTTTGATAATTTTCGGAAAGGATAAAAGAAAAGTTTCCAGCTACATTATACATAGAAGGATCCCATTCATATTGACGCAACTCAGTTCTACTCCAATTGTTTTCAATCAAAAAATTTCGAATGAGCAGTAAATCCATGCGGTCAGCAACTGATAAACTATCCTGCTCAATGCCATTCAGCATATTTTGTGCGTTACTAACAAATCTGGCCTCATTTTTCCTGAAAGAATCATTAGGAACCGTTAGTAAGCTATCGTATAAGTGATAGCCAACACTGGTCGCCCACTCAGGATATATCTTCCACAATCGCTCTAAAAACTTATCCCTATAAGTGGTAAATTGGCTAGTAGTTTGGGCTTTGGTTTTATGTAAAACGTCTTTTGTTGTTTGACTAATCGTTGGCGTGCTGTTAGACGAAGTGTTGGTAGTTGAGTTATCGTTATTTGAGTTAGAGCCCTCATTGGAATATCTCTCGACTTGTCCTGCCACAGTATTTGTTCTATTTAGAACGGGTTGTCCGTCAGTTGATTTTTTGGTGGTCATCAACTGCTTTAAAGCATTGCTATCCACAGCATAACTTCCGCCGCTGGAAGTAGCTACTGCAGTTGGTTGAGAAAAAGATGCATAAAGACACATCAATAACAAAGAGGTAATCTGGAATTTCTTTTTCATTGTTTAGATTTCGATTAAAACCTAAATATAAGGAAGTTCTATTGGTTATTTCAAATACCGATATAGAATCTCCAGTCGTGCGTTGAAAAAGAATAGCCGATTTTAGATAGAACTATTCTACGGTAACACTTTTTGCAAGATTTCTAGGTTGGTCGACGTTTTTACCAAGGTATACCGCGATATAGTAAGATAATAACTGCAATGGAATAACCGACAATAAAGGACTCAATGGCTCTTCTGTCTCAGGAATTTCAATCACATGTTCCGCTAGACTATTTATTGTGCTATCCGCTTTATTGACAATGGCAATAACTCTCCCTTTTCTGGCAGCCACCTCTTGGATATTGCTTACAATTTTCTCGTAGGCACTTTGATTGGTGGCAACTACCACCACTGGCATCTTTTCATCTATTAGTGCAATGGGGCCATGTTTCATTTCAGCTGCTGGATATCCTTCTGCGTGGATGTATGAAATTTCTTTCAGTTTTAATGCTCCTTCAAGCGCAACAGGGAAATTGTAACCTCTTCCTAGGTAAAGAAAATTAGGTGCATCTTTTAAAGATTCTGCGATAAACTTAACTTGTTCATTGGTATTTTCTATGACCTGCTTTACTTTATCTGGAATCGTTTCGAGTTCGGTAATGAGCTGATGATATCTACTTTCAGAAATAGTACCTCGTTTATGTGCAATATAGAGCGCCATTAGCGTTAGAACGGTTACTTGTGCGGTGAACGCTTTGGTTGAAGCTACTCCGATTTCTGGTCCTGCATGCGTGTATGAACCGGCGTGTGAGCTTCTAGGAATAGAAGAACCAACTACATTACATATACCGATGATAGTGGCACCTTTTTGCTTTGCTAACTGTATCGCAGCTAAGGTATCGGCAGTTTCGCCACTTTGAGAGATGGCAATTACTACATCAGATTCAAGAATTACTGGATTTCTATATCGAAACTCGGAGGCATACTCTACCTCCACTGGAATTCTTGCTAGGTCTTCGAATAAGTATTCTGCTACCAATCCAGCGTGCCAACTTGTTCCACATGCGACGATAATTATTCTATTCGCATGAACTAATTTTTGTTCATACTCCTTAATTCCACCCAATTTAATAAAACCCTCCATTGCATTCAACCGGCCTCGCATACTATCTTTTATAGAACGTGGCTGTTCGTGAATTTCTTTCAGCATGAAATGTTCATACCCTCCTTTTTCCAACATCTCTAGTTTTAATTCTAGTTCTTGTATATAAGGTGTTTTTAGTTGGTTCTGGATATTCTTAATTGTAAAACCATTATTTCTTGTAACGATGGCAACCTCTTCATCATTTAAATACACTACATTTTTGGTATACTCAACAATCGGTGTGGCGTCAGAGGCCATAAAAAACTCATTTTCGCCAATCCCTAGTACTAACGGGCTGCCTTTTCTCGCAGCATACATCGTATCAGGATCATTTTTACTCATTACCACAATGGCATATGCACCGGTTACTTCATTCAATGCTTCTAACAAAGCTTCCTCTAGGCCAATTTTTTCGTTTAATTGAATGTCCTCAATAAGATGAATCAACACTTCTGTGTCTGTATCAGAAATAAAAGTATGACCACGCTTGATCATCTCTTCCTTTAAGATCGCATAATTTTCAATGATTCCGTTATGGATAATAGCAAGATTCTTAGACTCTGAATAGTGCGGATGCGCATTGGTGTCGTTGGGTACGCCATGTGTTGCCCATCGAGTATGTCCCATACCGATTGTACTTTGGGTATTTTTTCCTTCAATAAAGTTTTGCAGGTCGCTTACTTTGCCTTTGGTCTTGAATAAATTCAACCCATCATTTTGCAGAAGCGCTATTCCAGCACTATCATATCCCCTGTATTCCAAACGCTGTAATCCTTTAATAATAATTGGACAAGCTTCTTTGGTTCCGATATAGGCAACGATACCACACATAATTTAATTTGTTTTGGTTGTGATTAATCTAAACTTCATTGGATAAGTAACGTGATTTCCTCCACCTAACACCACTCTTTCCGATGTAATATTAGTGGGAAAAACATAGATACGCAAACCGTTATTGGTAAATTCTTTGTTAATTATACTTTGTGCGTACCGTGTTAGATTTATTTTATAAACTGGCACTGTTACGCCGCCTACCTGCGTTGTATCTCTGGTACCAACCATCGTCCCCGATAAAAAATCTAACAATTGAATATCATTTGCTGCGTCGTTGATTCTTGAGGCATAAATTTGAGCAGGTAATTTATAGGCAGTATCAGCGCTTGAATTGATTAAGGGAAACACCCACAGTTCGGCTTTATTCACTGCTACATTTTTAAATGTGTCTAGGTTTTCAATCATCACTTTGGCACGAAACGAAGTAAGTCCTTCTATAAAGACTTTGTCTGCACCCGTTGCAATTGGCATATCTGCAGCTAGTTTCGCTGGTGAACCAGTTGTGGTTCTGTGGTAATGGTTCACTCGAGTGCACAAATCATTGACTGGAATATCATATTTTTTTACGGTATCTCCGGCTGCATGATAATACAAAGTTAATTTTGAGGCGCCACCAATCAAATCTAAATTCAGCATACCATCTCCAGCTGCAGCGGAATTGGTGGTAACATATACGCCTTTAAAAAAGCTCTGAAATGCATCATTATTAGCCAAATTAGCACTCCCGCTCTGATTAATAATATTTTGCCCGAATGTGTTACTCAGTTTAATATTGATGGTTGACGAGCCATTATATGGAATGGTTACATTTGCTATTTCGGGTAGCTTAACAGCGAAAGCTCTATTGGTAAAGTAGCTCGCTGTATTCACCAAGGGCTCGTTTAACTCATACACAACAATGTTCATGGGGCTCGAAAATGGACCATATGATTTTGTGACCCCATAGGTTAAATAGCAGGAATCAATGATAAGACCACTACCCCAATTAACGTTATTGGATAATAGTCTGAAGTTGTTATAAAAAGACGCGTATAATTTTCCAAATCTGCTATCGTTAGTACTTCCCAAGAGACTTTTCGTTAAATTATTAGCTTGCAAAATTGTATCTTCCTCTGTGTTTGCTTTAAGCATAAAATTATCAGTGAATTGGATATTTACATTATCTCCATTCAATAGCAAGTCATCGTCAGAAAAAGAAGGTTCTTTGCAAGAATTCAAAAAAAGGAAGGCTAAAAGCCCTCCAATAAAAAAAGAAATTAATTTCAACTTTGTAATATTTATAAAATTAGTTGGATAAAATAGTGTGGTAGAAATCAGCATAACCTTGCAGATACTCTTCTTCATTTTCAATGTGTTCTAACATCGGTTTTTTGTTCAGTTTTTTACCGATGTGTTCCCCTACTTTTTTATCTATTGATTTCGATCCTTTTACTAAGGCATCTGCATATTCTGCACCTGCCATATAAAGACTAGCGATATCTGTATCTTTAAAAGCCTTCATTTCTTTAGATTCAAGGTGACCATGAATGGCAGCCAATTCAGAAAACTTGCTAGATAATTGTTTTTCGAATGTATTTTCGTATACAGAGAAAACAACTTTTGATTTTACAAAGATAGGTTCATCTTTGTAGGCGGTTTTAAGATAAAAAGGAATCAAAGAAGTCATCCATCCGTGACAATGAATGATATCTGGCGCCCATCCAAATTTCTTTACCGTATCGAGAACCCCTTTACAAAAGAAAACCATCCTTTCGCCATTATCATCATAGAAATTATTGTTTTCGTCTGAAAAAGCAGATTTACGTTTAAAAAACTCGTCATTATCTAAAAAATAAACTTGTAGCCTAGCATTAGGTAAGGATGCTACTTTTATAATTAAAGGATAGTCTTCGTCATCCATGATAATATTTATACCACTTAAACGAACTACTTCGTGTAAACGATGCCTTCTCTCGTTGATATTTCCAAACTTTGGCATTAAAACTCTGATTTCCATACCTTTGTCATGTAGGTGCTTAGGTAACTTTGAGGTGATATTAGAGATGTCGGACAAGTTTAAATAGGGGTCCATTTCCTGTGTTACAATTAAAACGCGCGTTTTTTCCATAAATACTTATAATTTTTCAGAAAATGATAAAATTTCATTTAGACTTGCAAAGATATACAAAAAAAATCTGAATTTTTATAGTAAACGTTCGATAAAATAAAAGGTAGACATATAAATATGTTGTGTTACAAGCGCAGAGAGGACATTCAAAGGTTTTTAAAAATTGTTAAAGGGGAAGGCAAAAAAGTCGGATTTGTTCCTACTATGGGGGCTTTGCATCAAGGACATATCAATTTAATAGCGCGCAGTAAGCTAGAAAACGACATCACCGTTTGCAGTATTTTTATTAATCCTACTCAATTTAATCAGCAGGACGATTTTGAAAAATATCCCATTTCAACAGCTGCAGACTTACTTTTATTAAGTGATGTGGGCTGTGATCTAGTTTTTTTGCCTGCCGTAGAGGATATCTATCCAGGTGGTATAGGGAATAAAAATCAGATAGATTTGGGGCAACTTGGTACCATCTGGGAGGGTGCACATCGGCCGGGGCATTTTGACGGGGTTGCGCAGGTTGTGGAAATTTTACTCGACATTGTTTCTCCTAACAATCTTTATATGGGGCAGAAGGATTTACAACAAGTGATGGTCGTAAACCAACTTATTGAACAAAAAAAATATCCGACACAACTTGTTATTTGTCCTACAACAAGAGAGTCAGATGGCTTGGCCATGAGTTCAAGAAATGTACGTCTCCATAACGAGGATAGAAAGCACGCCGCCGTTTTATCTGCCACCTTGTTTTACATGCAAGCGAATTTTCATGTCAAACCACATCATGAGCTAGTTGAAGAAGGAAGGCAAAAAATCATGCAGACACCCAATGTGAGGCTAGAATATTTGAGTATTGTAACTGCGCATGACCTTATGCCTCTGTCTGAAAATAAAGAAGGCATTCAGGCGGTAGCGATTGTAGCTGCTTGGGTGAGTAATGTTCGTTTGATTGACAATATTTATCTCTAAAACGATTGCATCCTTTTCCTAAAAATCTCCATAAAATCCATTAGGTTTGCACTTTGTTTATCATAGAAAGATAGCGTATAGATGAATTTAGAAATGTTTAAGTCTAAAATACACCGTGCCACCGTTACTGAGGCCAATTTGAATTATGTTGGTAGTATTACGTTGGATGAAAATTTAATGGATGCTGCCCGATTATTGGAGCATGAAAAAGTGCAGGTGGTAAATATCAATAACGGAGAGAGGCTCGAGACGTACGTTATCAAAGGTGAAAGAGGAAGTGGAATTGTTTGTTTGAATGGACCAGCTGCCAGAAAAGTGGCGGTGGGTGATGTTATCATTGTAATCTCTTACTGTTCTCTAACCTATGAAGAAGCCCGAATACATGTTCCTATAACAGCACATGTCGATTCCAACAATATGCTAAGCCATTAAAGTTGATCCTGTGAAAGAAAATTTATCAAAAGCCATTAAGCTCCTCCTCTCCCTGGGACTAGGTGCGTTTTTGATCGGTTTTTTTTACCATAATATCTCGAAACCCAAAGATCTACTATTGGATTCGAAAAAGTATGTCAATAACAGCTATGAAATTAAAAAGAGTTTTACGCCGTCGCCTACAGAACTATTTATTGGCGACACCATATATGAACTCAAACAAGGATCCATTACTACCTATTATATTGCCGAAACAGAAGCCACGTATCTGTTAAATAAGTCAGCAGGTGATTTTATAAGCCCTACAGAGAAATTTGGTACGTATACCATTGATTTACTCAAAATAATTAAAAAAGTTTTTCGATCGGCCTCGTGGTTTTGGCTTATTTTGTCGCTACTTGCCTCGCTCTTAGGTCATGTTTTGCGTTCATTTCGTTGGAGAATGATGCTACAATCGATGGGATATCAACCTTCTGCATCGAATACATTTTTTGCAGTAGTAATCATGTACATGGCCAATATGGCTTTGCCCCGATTAGGAGAAGTGATGCGATGTGAAGTAATTAGAAGATATGAAAAAATTCCATTAGAAAAATCATTGGGTTCGATGTTAACCGAGCGCTTGGTAGATGTGCTATGCTTATTGGGGCTGGGTTTAGTGATGATTGTTTTTCAGTATTCTTTAATTATCGATTATTTTAAAACTCAATTTTTAACTGCCTCACCAGACTCAAACCCCTCTGGATTATTCATTAAATTTGGAATCATAGGGGCATGCTTTATCGCCCTAGGCATCATCTTTGTTAAATATATTCAACGAGGGCAATCAAAATTTGCCTTAAAAATTAAGTCAATTGTCACTGGTTTAATCGATGGGATTGTCTCTATCAAAAATGTAAAAAATAAGTTTTTGTTCCTTATTTATACCCTTCTTATTTGGTCTTGTTATTTATTCACTGTATTCTTTTGTTTAAAGGCAGTGCCTGAAACGAGTATTGCGACCTTAAACACAGCGGTGACTTGTCTTTTCTTTGGAAGTCTGGCCATTGTAGCCGTGCAAGGTGGCTTGGGAGTATATCCATTAGTGATTGGAAAAGTATTACTGCTCTACAACATCACCGAATCGATTGGTTATGCCAATGGTTGGTTGAGTTGGATTGTTCAAACCTCTTTAATTTTGGTACTTGGATTCATTTGTATGATTTTATTGAGCGTGCTGAATAAAGAAAAAATGGAACTAAACGAATCGACATCTTAATTTAAGACAATGACAAAAAAATATTTTGAATCGATGCACGAGAAGATAATGGATTCAGTTCGATTGCAGCAACACTTAAAGATTTGGAGACTGTTTGATCAAAAAATCATATTCACAAATGGGTGTTTTGATATTTTACACCAAGGACATATCGCGCTGTTATGTGCTGCAAAAGATGTAAACGGGAAACTCGTCATTGGTTTAAACAGTGACCATTCGATTAAAGGATTAAAAGGCGAGAATCGACCTGTAAATGACGAAAATTCACGAGCCATTTTGTTAGCCTCTCTTCAGGTTGTGGATGCGGTAATCATTTTTGAAGAAGAGACACCTCTTCGTTTAATTCAGGAGATTACGCCGGACTACTTGGTGAAAGGTGGCGATTACACCATCGACCAAATAGTAGGTAGCAAAGAGGTTTTAAGCCATGGAGGAAGCGTTGAAATCATACCGCTAGTTGAAGGGTTTTCTACCACCAATATTATTAAAAAAATGGCATCATAATTAGAGTAGAGATTTTTTTACACGTATTTTTACAATCAATACATCATCAACTAAAATAAACCATACAATATGCATTTCGAATTATCTGAAGAACATTTAATGATTAAGCAAGCCGCTCGTGACTTTGCTCAAAATGATTGCAAACCTGGAGTAATCGATCGCGATACGCATATGACCTATCCGACAGAGCAAGTTAAAACAATGGCTGAACTTGGCTTTTTAGGGATGATGATTGATCCATCACTCGGTGGTGGTGGCATGGATACGCTCAGTTACGTTTTGGCATTAGAGGAGATTTCAAAAATAGATAACTCTTGCTCTGTGATTATGTCTGTTAACAATTCGCTCGTGCTATGGGGGTTGGATGAGTATGGGAATGAAGAGCAAAAAAAGAAATACGTTCCACGATTAGCGAAAGGTGAGGTATTGGGTGCGTTTTGTTTGTCTGAACCAGAAGCAGGTAGCGATGCCACCAGTCAAACAACAACTGCTGAAGATATGGGAGACCATTATCTTGTGAATGGCACCAAAAATTGGATTACCAATGGAGGGATGGCTGATATTTATTTAGTGATTGCCCAAACGAATCGTGAGCTGGGGCACAAAGGCATCAATGTATTAATCATTGAAAAAGGAATGCCTGGCTTCGAGGTCGCTAAGAAAGAGGACAAATTAGGTATTCGCTCTTCCGATACACATACCTTGCTTTTTAACAATGTAAAAGTACCCAAAGAAAACAGAATTGGCGCGGATGGATTTGGATTTACATTTGCGATGAAAACATTGGCCGGTGGACGTATAGGCATTGCGGCTCAAGCGCTAGGGATTGCTGCAGGTGCTTATGAGTTAGCCTTAGAGTATGCGAAAGTTAGGAAGGCTTTTGGCAAAGAGATTAGTCAACACCAAATTATTCAATTTAAACTAGCCGATATGGCGATGCAAATCGAAGCGGCAAGACTGTTGGTATATAAGGCTGCTGTGTTAAAAGATCAAGGCAAAGACTATAATACTGCCAGTGCGATGGCAAAATTATATGCCAGTGAGGTAGCTATGAAACATACTGTTGAGGCGGTTCAAATTCACGGAGGATATGGGTTTGTGAAAGAATACCATGTTGAAAGATTGATGCGCGACGCCAAAATAACCCAAATTTATGAAGGCACTTCCGAAGTACAGCGAATTGTGATTTCCAGAGCAGTTATTGGAAAGTAGGATCAGATTTTAAACCTATCTTCAATCTATTTGGCATAGATATTGAATTCCATTTAATACATAAAAAAGGAAACATGAAAAAACTATTTTTTTTATCAATTATTATTATTGGATTTTTTACACAAGTTTCGGCCACAGATTATAATTCTAATTTGATTGTCTTTGCCGAAGATGGACAAAAATTTTACTTGTTTCTGAATGGTGTTCGACAAAATATGGTTGCAGATAAATTGGTGAAGGTAACTGCCATTCCATTGTTTTATGTGAATATTCGCGTGGTTTTTGAAGACACGATGATTAAACCACTTTATAAAAAATCTGTCGCGGTTCAAGATGATAGAGGCCAAGATTTAGAGGTTAGATATAATGTATATACTTCGCCAGAAAAAACCCGCTCCTTAGTGTTCGCCATTTCAATGCCCAAACAAGTAGCCCCAAAATCTACACCAGATATGATGGTTGTGCCTTTCAACAATAAAATTATGCCACCCATCATTACGCTTCCAAAAACAGGGCAAGTATCGGGCGCAGTCGATCGTGCAGCCACCCAAGAGATCGCGAATATCTCTGCAAATACAGGAGTTTTGAGACCTGGCGAAGCAGACAAAAATAAATTACCAAATAGCACCACAACGCGAATCAGTACATCCACTACTTCTACTACCAGCGTCGATAATGCAACGCCAGTTGTAGTAACTTCTACTGCGCCTACAACATCTAAAAATTATTTACCCGGGTATACTGGTCGCATTGGTTGCGAAGGTTATCCGATGAATGAAGTTGATTTTAAATCAGCTGTAAGCACCGTAACGAAACAATCTTTCGATGACACCAAATTGATTACGGCGAAGCAGGTGGCGAATTATAATTGTTTAACTACCGATCAGGTGAAACAGTTATTGAAGTTATTTTCATTTGAATCGAACAGATTATCGTTTGCGAAATATGTTTTCGATCACACCATTGATATAGCTAATTATTTTAAAATTAATGATGTGTTCTCTTTTTCAAGCAGTGTGCAAGATTTGAATGACTATATCATAGCTAAAAAGTAATCGCTGTTATTACTCGATTAGTGCTTGAAATGTCTTATGCCAGTCATTACCATCGCCATTCCTACCTTATTGCAATAATCAATAGATTCTTGATCTTTAATTGAACCTCCTGGTTGTGCAACCGCCGTTATTCCCGCTTCAAATCCAATTTGAACACAATCTGGAAACGGGAAAAATGCATCGCTTGCCATCACCCCTCCTTCTAGTTTAAACCCAAATTCATGTGCCTTTGCAATCGCTTGTCGTAATGCATCGACTCGACTTGTTTGTCCACAACCCATTCCTATTAATTGCTTATTTTTTACTATGGCGATTGTATTTGATTTTAGATGTTTCGCAGCAATAATCGCGATTTCAAGGTCTTCATTTTCTTGCGAAGTAGGCGATTTTTCTGTAGCCTGTATAAAGCCTGCCCTCCTCTCCATTTTTACATCACTATCTTGAAACAACACCCCATTTAATAAAGACTTGAACTGAGTCGTCGACGGAGCGGTTGGTTTTTGTTTTAATATGACTCTATTTTTTTTGCTCTGTAGCAGCTGTAAAGCATCTTCATCAAATGCTGGTGCGATTAGTACTTCACAAAACAATTTATTAATTTCTTCCGCTGCAGCGATATCAATTTTTCTATTGCCAATTAAAATACCGCCAAAAGCAGAAGTGGAATCACACGCTAACGCCTTCAAATAAGCCTCTTTCATCGTTTCAGCTAATGCAATACCACAGGCGTTTGTGTGTTTGATAATAACAAATGCAGGGGCGTCAAATTCTTGCATTAACTGAATGGCAGCGTCAATATCTACTAGGTTATTATACGACAAATCTTTTCCATTCAATTTATCAAATACCTTATCTAATTCACCATAGAAAATGGCTTTTTGATGAGGGTTTTCGCCATATCGCAATGGTTGATTTTCTTCCATGCTGATTTTAAACTTATCTGCACTTCCACCAGAAAAATAATGGTAGATTAATGTATCGTAATGTGAGGTGATAGCAAAAGCCTCTTTAGCAAATAGTTTGCGCTCTGCAAGGGTGGTAGCGCAAGAATTATTAGATAATATTTCTAGCACCGAATGGTATTGTTTTCTGCTCGATACAATGAAAGTGTCGGTGTAGTTTTTTGCCGTTGCCCGAATTAAGGAAATACCACCAATATCTATTTTCTCTATCAACTCTTCCTCTGTTCCTCCTGCCAGCAATGTTTCTTCGAAAGGATATAAATCTACTATTACCATATCAATTGTTGGGATAGTAAACGCTGCCAACTGCTGCATATCTTTTTCGTTATCTCGTCTAGCTAAGATTCCTCCAAAAATTGTTGGTTGTAGTGTTTTTACTCTCCCTCCCAATATTTCAGGAAAACCTGTGAGTGATTCCACGCTGATAACGGGAAGACCAAGCTCTTCAATAAATTTTTGTGTTCCTCCAGTAGAATAGATCACTACATGATGCTGATCGAGGCATTTAATAATAGGTTCAAGATGATCTTTATGATAAACAGATATGAGTGCCGATTTTATTGTTTTTTGCATAGGATAATGGCTTTTTAAATCCATACAAAGGTAAAAAGAAGGGAGAGGTAATGACTTAAATTTTAATGCTAATTATAAACGCTAAATAAACATTTAAAGTGTTTTAATTGCTTGCGCAGGTATGGTTCAATGAGGCGCTGAAAAGGTATTGTGCTTTAAAAAACTTACTCACTGTCTGCGTAGCTATCTGCTGAACTAGGCATAACACTTTTAAGGGCAAATTGTAACACTTGATTAATTACTTTTTTGATGGGATTGGAGGTTGCAGTAATAACTATTTTTTTTGAAACATATCCGGCAGTTAACTCAAAAAGATAATTAAGCAGATTTTTCTTGATGTCTGGAGAAGTGAGTATTTCGGCAATCGTTGTTTTTAAAAAACCCAGCGGCGTTAAACCACAAAAAACTAAAAAAGCTTGTTCTTTGCATAGCAATAACTCCTGGTCATGCTTTGCCTGTGAAGCACTTATCTCCATTTTTAATGCAGTTTTTGTTGGCGAAATTTTCATACGATATCCATTCTTAAATAGTAAACAATAAATTGCTCGGTTCGCACCGCAAACAATAACGCATATAACAT
>Ga0164294_10003751_pt1 | contig 13475 bp, 11 predicted proteins | sample GEODES005metaG_FD_111479 | JGI IMG/M metagenome (GOLD analysis project Ga0164294, IMG submission 111479) | Oligotrophic lake water microbial communities from Sparkling Lake, Wisconsin, USA - GEODES005 metaG | ecosystem: Environmental > Aquatic > Freshwater > Lake | place: USA: Sparkling Lake... | reverse complement strand
TTGATGGCGTTGGAGTAACAAGCTATGGTCAAGTTGATGAATTTGGAATTTTGTCTTTAATTGCTAAGTGTTATATTCATATGTCATCTAAGCTTGGTATTGACATCTATCTTTATGACAATAAAGAAGGAACTAGCTATGATTCTGTTTTGAAAAAAATAGATAAAAATGGTGAATTGACGCAAGATGAAAGAGATCAATTTTATAAAGGAAAAAGTATATTAGACATTAATGACAACGAGTTTATAAAACTATACTCTACAAGTCTTTTAGATTTTGTAGCTGATGATAAAACACTTGATGATCTTGAAATTTATTTTGGAACATTGCTAACTGATTACTATCTTGATTATCAAAGAATAATCAAAGCAACTGAAACTCAGCAAAATGCATTTGCTCTTCTCTCTGCATATGGCAGTGTTTTGACACTATCACGCGATAATCTAAAATCTACGTTTGCTGACATTTTTCAGACACCTGATAGAAAGACTCTTTTAGATAATATTGATGGTAGATTTATGATCTACAATCTGTCAAAGCAACAAAGCATTGTTAAAAGAGCAATGCTGGATAAATATCGCCCTGATTCTTCAAAAGGATATCTCCCAACACGACTAACTTACTCTTTTGAAGAAAGTGTTGCTTTAAATGAAATGTTGAAACACTCTAGTTTTTCTGATAAAAAATCTGAAAACTTACGAATTGTTGCTGTGGGAATGCCTGTCAACACAATCACTTCAACAAAAAGTATAGATCGTGACGCAGGAATTCAAAGATATACAGATCTTGTTGAATTGGCGATTTTTAAAAGAGATCATGAATTAAACGAAGTTATCTTTAAAGAAAAGATAATGTTATTTGACCCTGCTTTGTTTATTGACCCATCATCATTTGAAAGTTTTACACGCAAGAAAAAAACTTCACCAAAAGATATTGGTGTTCAAATAGGAAAAAATATTAAATTCAAGCTATACAATCGTGATGGTGTAGAAACCCTTTCTTATAATGAGCTAATCGTAAATCAAAGATATGTTTCGCTAACGGTTGAAATGAGAGAAAAACTAATAAGCAATACTGTCATTTCATATTTGTTGGAAACATATCTTTATATGACAACAGGAATGATCTATGATGAAATGATTTCGTCATCATTGCCTGATTTTAATGTTTCATCAGCTGCGCGAGGAGCCTTAAACAACCTTTCAACAAAAGTAATACAAGGACTCCAGTTGCCAAATCAGCAAACAATTTCTTCAATCATAGACGAATCAGGAAATTTGAATCTTGATGCTTTGGCAGACACAGGTGATATTGAATTGATAGCTAATCTATCACAATCAGCATTGATGAAACAACAAAAGCAAATTGATATCATCACAAGAGAATCAAAGTTTGATCGTGTATTCTTAGTTGCAATTGACCCTGATTTATTTTTTGTTGATGTAAATGAAACATACAACGTGAATGGAGATTCAGGGTTTCGAATGTTAGCGTCAGTTTCAGGACAAGGAATGCTATCTACACAAAATGGTGAGACAAGCATTGCATCAAGAGATCCAATTGTTGGAGGGTATTCAATTGGAGACATTACATGTCAGTTTATACCTCACACCGCAAATGCTGATGAAGGCTCAATATTGAAAGCAGGCCGACTTTCATCAGAAACAAATGCAAAAATGGCAAGGTCATATTCATCAGCATCTAAATCACGTGATGAGATACAAAACAAAGTTGTAAGTCAGCATATCACAAACAATTTAACAAGGTAACACTATGAAGCCTACCTACATCAGTCGCCCAGTTCAAGTATTTGATATTCCAATACCAGAAAAACCATCACTTGGATTTGTTTATAATTTCTTTTTAAAAGATGAAAGACTAAATGACTCTGCGCCAAGCCTCCGAACACCTTTTAATAATTTGAGTGAAAGAGATATTCAACAATATATTCCAAGATACATTACAGTTTCATGGAAGAAATCAACGTTTGATAAAATCCATACGACAGAAATGGTTGTAAATCAATCACTTGTTGAATCAAATTCAAGCAAAATCATCGATGAATCAAATATCTTGCAAGATTATCATATGACATATTTCCAGGATCTTGATTACAAAAATCGAATTGGAAAACGATTTCAATCGTCAGCTAAAATGAGAGGTTTTAGTGATGGATCTGGAACTGACATAGCTGCTAATTTGATGATGTCAAGGATTGAGGCTGCACCAAATTCATATGATGATGATAGTTCTGAAACGAAGCGTCAAAGTGCTATCATACAAAGATACATTAGCACATCGCTGCAATCAAGAGATTATATTTTAAAAGATGGAATTCTCATTGAACCATCAACTGCATCAGCAGATGACCAAATTGCTCTGGTTGTTGACAACAATTATTCTGGCAAGTCTTCAAAACATTCTGCGTTTTCACCAGTTTCATCGGCCGCCCTTGCATTCAGAAAGAACACAAGCGCAATGTCAAGCAAGGTGAAAAAGAGAAAAGACAAAATGATGAGTAGCGAAGAAGCTGAGATCGTGTTTCCATCTATTTCACAAGAAAAGATCTCAGCAGCCGACAATAGTTTTCCAAAAATATTCCATATTGGACATGTTCTAGAAAGATATGAGGTTGGTAATCAGGATGTCATAAGCTCAAAAAAAGTAAGATATTTCACTAATCCAAACGTGACAAGCTTTGTAGATCTTGAAATAAAGTATGGCGCTGAGTATGTTTATAATGTAAGATCATTGATCATGATGACGGCCACAACTGTTATTGATGATGAGTTTTATAGATCAACTTTTTTGATTGCTTCACGGCCATCTACGTTTTCATCAATTGTAGGTGAAGAGCATGTCCCACCACCTGTCCCACCTGACTTTAATTTTCATTGGGACTATTCAAATGCTTCTTTGCAATTGAATTGGTCATTTCCAGTTAATAGACAAAGAGACATAAAAGGATGGCAAGTATTTCGTAGAAAGACCATAAAAAACCCGTATGAATTAATTGCTTATCTTGATTTTGATGATTCAATGGTTAAAACTCCAATGAAAGAAACTATTGATAAGAGTCTTATTAAGAAATTCAAATCATCCACATCTTTCTTTGTTGATAATGAATTTGACAAAGATTCAGATTACATTTACGCAATTTGTGCAGTTGATGCTCATGGAATGACGTCAAATTACAGTCAACAATTTAGAGTAATGTTTGATAGAATTCAAAATAAAATCATCAAACATCTTATTTCCCAATCAGGAGCTCCAAAGCAATACCCTAACATGTATTTAAAAAGAGAGCTTAGCATTGACAGCGTTAAGTCATCAAAGTGCGTGAAAATGAAAGTTTATTTTGACCCAGAGTATCTAAAAGTTACAAACAATGAAGGGAGTGACCTGAAATTTTTGAAAACTCAAAACAGAGATGGCTTGTATAGAATTATGATGCTAAACACTGATAGACAACTCCAATCAAATATTGACATTAGTGTTTTAGATTTAAGAAATATTTAGCTATAAATCAAAAGGTCAATATGAAAATCACCGAATCACAACTTAGAATTCTCATAAAAGAAATGCTCCTGCAAGAAAGATCAACACTTCCTGCAGGGGTTGATTTATATCATAGAAGCAGACACAATTTTAAAGTTGGTGACATCGTTGACGGCTCACACTCATCCAGATTCAGAGACATATCAACAGTAGAAAAAGTCATTGAAATTGGAAGAGTCAATATAATCAATTCTGAATGGAAACGTGAAAATCCTTCATTTTACAAGACTATAAAGCGCAAACGCACATTAATAACTCCTGAACCTCCTGCTGTCGATCCTAATCAAAAGCCTCTATCAAGATTAAATTGTGTATATGCGTCTCTTATTCCAAGAAGCAGATTCATGAATTATGGAAAGCTTTATAGAGTCAAACTGCTTGATGACAACTATCAAATAACGAATTCAATGGAAATTGATCGATTGCATGATATGATAAGCAGAAAAGCGCATGACTATGATTATCAAATGTTTAAAGAAAATGAAGCGGCTATTACAGAAGATTTAGCACGTTGGTTTCGTTCTGATATCGAAAGATACTTTCAAGAACCAAAAATCAACAAACTCAATCTTCAAGACATTGAAGTTTATGCACGAAAAATGCAGGTTGTTGAAGCTATTGATGAAAAAGACAAGATACTAACTGGTGATTCATTTGTTTCTAGCGAACCTATAACGGTAATGGCTCATTTTTATGTAGATGAGAATACAAAAAGTAAACTTGCACAAATGTTTTCAGATATTGGTGTAGAAATTGAAAGTCAAGATTGGAAAGGTTATAAAGTAGTTATTCCTGCAAACAAAAAATTCACATTAAGCAGCATTAACAAAAGAATTGCAGACAAAACAAAAAAACCTTCAAGTTATGATTATGATGACAACAAATATCCCGTGAAGGATATGAAAATCAGCTTTGAGGAATATCCAAAAATTTATCTTTCAGTATCGGGTGGAGCCACCGATCGTGGAGCAAACAAAATCTATAAAGACATTAGATCAGGAAAAATAAAAAAAGTTATGTAAAATTGGCTAATGACCTTTACTATTTTCATAGGAGGTAACATGCCTGATCGTGCAAAGTTTGAAATGATTCCTTGTATTTACGCAGGGGATCTTCCCATGAATGTTTCTTATGAGCTTGGAAATTTTTATGATGACAAAATTTGTCTTCACGGAGATGGAGGGTGCGTATTTTATTTTCATGTTCGAGATATTGACAGACTGCCTCTTTTTGCTGCTTGGATTGTTGAAGCTGGAATTATAACTCAAGTAGATCTTGCCAATATGCCAAGTATCGAAAGATTTTGTAACAAAATTGGTATTGCGTTAGAAAATGCAACCTCAAGCACATATCGTGATTATCACTATTATTGCGGTGACAGAAAAGATTATATCAAGCTTGCAATGCAGGGAACTTGATGCCTGACTATAATTACACTGTTCTTTTGGATGTTCGCAAGATATGCGATGAGTGGTGCATTGAATCAGTTTCAGATCTATTCCCTGGAATCACAGTTGATGATGTAAAATCCCACCCCTTTCCAAAAAGTCGTCCAAGAAAATCAGCAAAAGATATTGATCGAATTTCATGGGCGTTTCACAATGGCTCGAAAAAACCAATTGGCATTGATCTTGGATGCCCATCATTCAGAGATACTCCTTTTGACATTTACGAAGGCCTCCATGAATTTTCTGCTGCTCTTATAAAAGAAGACAAGTGCATCAAAGCAAATGCCTCAGGCGAAGAAGATTGGATCGAGGAATTCATATGGAAAGATGAACAAATATAAAAAGTTTTTTATAATGCTATAATTATGTTCATTGGAAATAGCATGAAAGAAAGATTTTTAAGATCAATAATCAGAGAAGAGTTAAAAAGTCTTACGGAATTTGCTCCAGGTAAGTTTTCAAATATTTCTTTGGATGCATCTGAATCAGACAAATCAATGTCTGATGACGAAGTATCTCGTGCATTAGATAATGCACTTAAGGGACGACACGCTTCTGGTCGTCCTTTTTCGTCTCAATTTCGATCATCACTTCATGAAAACGCAGAGCAAAGCGCAAGTGTTAATTATGGAAAGCTTTTGGCTGCAATGACACGATATGTGATGTTTGAAGAAGAAGAAATTGACGTGTTTTCTAACTTTAACAGAGTTGATGATTTGTTTAAACACGGCCAAATAACAAATGATGAAATGGATGTCATCATATCAATTATGTTGTTCACGGGTGGAAATGTCGCCACAGTTAGAGACACAGATTTATACTCACCTGCAAAAGCTGCACACTCATCAATTAATCTTTTCAGAAAAAGATATCAAGTTACTCCAAAAAGTTATCAAATTGCAAATAAGATTATGACAGACTTGGCAATGTCAAAAAATTATTTTGGAACCTCTAAAATTTATAGAGGACTAACTCTTGATGGTGACGTTTTCAATTCTTTAAAAGAAAACATTGAGTTCAATAATCATGCAATAAGTTCATTTACAACTGATAAAGAAGTTGCAATAGGATTTTCAAAAAAGTTTTTACGTGTCCCATTTAAACCAGTTTTAATTGTCATTGAAAATCAAACGCATGGATCAGAAATTTCAAAGTTTAGTTTTTATAAAGAAGAAAGTGAAGTGGTCTTAGGAAAAAAAATAAAAATTCAAAAAATCCTTTCTCGTGATGGCGCAAAATGGTTATTTTGTGATATCATTCCTTAGGAGCAAAGATTAAAAGACTTGATGCCTGACTATAATTATGTTCATTGGAAATAGCATGAAAGAAAGATTTTTAAGATCAATAATCAAAGAAGAGTTAAAAAGGCTTACTGAATTTGCTCCAGGTAAATTCACTAATACTTCATTAGATGCATTAACATCAAACAAAACTATGTCTGATATTGAAGTGTCACAAGCGTTAGATAATGCACTTAAGGGACGACACGCTTCTGGTCGTCCTTTTTTGTCTCAGTTTCGATCATCACTTCATGAAAATGTAGAAATAAATTTTAATTCAGATTTTGGAAAAATTTTACATGAAATGAACGGTCGTGTTTCCAACTCCTGGAACAAAGAATTCCCTTATCTTTACATGTATAAAACAGGTAAAATCTCTCTTGAAGAATACTCAGTAATTAAGTCAATCATGCTTTTTACTAAAGCTAGTGTTGCAACAATTAGAGATCCAGAAAAATTTGATTCAAATAAAGCAAAAGCCACTGGAAGTCAAGTTTTTTTAAACAAAATAGTTCCTACTAAAAATGATTATGAAATTGCAAACAAGATTATGACTAAATTGTCAGTATCAAAAAATTACTCTGAACCAGATTCTATTTTTAGAGGAATTGTTGTCGACAAGTCTATTGGTGATAATCTTAGACCATTTATAGAATTCAACAACTGGCCAATAAGCTCATTTACTTTAGATGGAGCTATTGCGTGGAATTTTATAACTGCCAATATTTTTTCAGACAAAATAGCAGTTTTAATCGAAATTAATAATCCGTCACACGGGTCAAATATATCACAATTCAGTTATTATCGACACGAAAGTGAAGTAGTTTTAGGAAAAAGACTCCTCATTAAGGATGTGGATAAAAATGACGATCGCATACGTCTTGAATGTGATATAATTCCTTAGGAGCAAAGATTAAAAGACTTGTTGTTTAAGTTTAATCATTTTTTTTGAAGACTAATATCTAAGTTAAAGGGTGAAGTATGGGTTACCTTGACCATTCTACAAATAACATTATTGTTGACGCTGTTTTGACCGATATTGGTCGTGAATTTCTTGCTAGAAACGACGGAAGTTTTTCCATTGTCAAATTTGCAATGGGTGACGATGAAGTTGATTATACCATGATTCGCAAGTTTGGAAGAACTGTTGGAAAGGAAAAGATTGAAAAGAACACACCTGTGTTTGAAGCACAAACAAACGCCAATCTTGCCTTGAAGTATAAATCCATCTCAGTTTCAAATCCAAATCTTGTTAGAGTTCCAATGGTTACACTTGTTTCTGATGGACTAAGCACATCAGGCAACTATGTTAGTATGTCAAGCGCTGGCGCAGCTTCATCAAGAACTGTTACTTTAACGCAAACAATAACAGGCGAATCTCTCATAGATCCTGAGCTTCGAGATCAGGCGTATATTGTTAAGATGATGAATCAATTTTTGAGTCTTACAGGTTTCACGCCAGATACAATCGACAAGGACGGAATGGCAACTTACATTCTTCTTAGATCTGGGAGTGAAACAGCAGCTGGTGGATCAAGCATCTCCCTCACTTTGGCAGTTAGATCTTTGACCGATACACAGTTTACAGTTTATGGAAACTCTTTGGACAAAACTGTTATTTCATCCGTTGTGAGTGTCACAGGTCTTCAGTCGGGCGCAACTAAAGAATTTGAAGTTCAGATTACAAAGTAATAAGGGAATATAATGGCGACTTTTAAGGAAATTTCAGCAGCTGACGTCAAGACAAGCAAGTCAGCTCTCAATCAGCTGGTTGATGTTATTCAAGAGGACGTTTCAGGTTCAGCTACAAGACGTGCTTATCAAGTGTTTGTAACGGGATCAGGTGTCACCAGTGTTACCTCTTCTCTTTTTCAAACGGTCTATGACCAGGATTATACACTACAGACAGCAAACCCAGTGTTTGATATGTCAGTTGGTCTTTGGTATTCAGGTAGCACTGTCCAAGACATTCTTCTTGGTGAAGACACAGCAGGGAAGATGTTGTTTCCAAGCTCTTCAATGCAAATGAGAGAAAAGGTTGACATCTATCGTCAACACGCAGCAAAACTTCTTGGCAACGCTGATCGAGCATTTTACTCACCGTTTAATGTTCCCACTGACCCTACTTCAACAGCAACTAATAGAATCGACAACGCTCTTTTTATTAATTTCAAAAGACTTTTTTCTCGAGACAAGATCAAGCGTGAAACGTTTGCAACTAGATTTTACACAACTGCAACTCTTGACAACGCTCCTAAAACTGACAAGTCAGCAGCAGAGACTACAATCACTTCGGCTCCGGGATTCCCAACAGGAAGTAATCTTTTTGTAACGTCAAAGTCTGGCTCAGCAATATTCACTGATGTCGGCGCAGCAAGCAATAAGCGAACAACTTATGGTGGTGAGGTTGGAGAAATAGTTGATGCAGCTAATACCAGCAATAAAGTTGGTCTTATGTTCTATGATGTAGGAACAGCTGTTTTTGATCTTTCTAAGATTACTTGGGGAGATCAGCACGTTTCGGGTGCTATCAAATCTGTTGTTGGAAATCCAGGCATATCAGGTTATGCAAACAATGAGACAACAATTGGGGCTCCAAACTCAAGTTCATTTGATGCTAATGGACCACAGATGATCTCAAGTTATGGATCAAACCCATATGCAACATTCATACCAGATTTCTTAACATCTGGAAGCATTGATGACATCATTGATCATATGTCATCATGTCGCTTTAGCTCAGGGTCAAATACTGCATTTACTTTTCAAAACGTGACAAACATTAATAGCACTTTGCTCTTTTGTCGAGCCACTGCTGACGAATTCAACTATTCTTCAAACCCAACCTTCGTTGACTCAGATGGAAGAATTATTGTAATTGATGAAGGGCAGGAAGACACACAAAGATCATTTTCGTTTATAACGACTGTTGGTCTTTACGATGCAAATGATAATCTTCTTGCAGTTGCAAAGCTTTCACGCCCAATTGAAAAGAATGATGAAAAAGATCTAACAGTTAGAATCAGGCTTGATTTCTAAGGAGCTACCTTGTCAATAATCAGGCTGGGAAAGGATAATTTCGAAAGATTTTCTGTCATTGCACGTCCGACAAGAACATTTTCATCTTCGTCAAGTGGAGTGACAGGTTCTGTCCCAGTCTTTGCAAGAACTTCAACTGTTGAAAAAGACGTTGACAAGGCAACATTTGTAGATTCAGAGTTTTCAACTGATGATCCTGAATCAATTAGAGAAGCAGCTAAAGCATCTGATTCTACAAATATTTCTTCGCAAATGGGTCAATATATCGATTCAGTAAACGCTCTTACAAGATCTGAACTCAAAAATAAGAAAGTTGAGTCAATTAGATTTGAGCCACCATTTACTGTGAATTCAGATTTTCTAAGAAAATCAAATGTGAGAACAAATCTATTTCAATACTACAGAGGGAAAAATAGATACGCTCACTGGAATTTTGCAAATTATCAATGTTTGAATTTTTTTACATCATCAACTGTTCCTTCGGACAGCGTCATTATTTATGACAATCAAGTTCAATCTGGGAGCACAAGAGGCCCTTATACACCAGATAATGCATTTAGCTTAGAATGCTATATCAACCCACGATATCAAAATGAAATAAATCAAAAGTATAAGCCCGGAACAATTTACCACTTATCATCAACTTTTGCATTGTCACTTTGCTCTGGATCATCAACTGACGGAAGTGGAAGAGCCGATAAGTTTAAGTTGATGCTTCAGTTGTCATCATCAGCCGAGATTCAGCCTTCAGCAGCAACTCCTGGTGGTCTCATATTCACGTCAAGCGACAATTGTCTCAACTTGAATTCATGGCATCATGTTGTTGTTAGATGGTCGCCTGATTATGACAACGGCTCAGGGTCATTTGTAGTCGATGGAACTGAGGTTGGTTATTTTCATACAACAGCAAGTTCAATTTCTCCAATATTCAATGGAGCTGATCCAGACCAAGATGTCCTGTTCATAGGAAATTATTTTGCTGGACAAAACATTGCTGGGAATGGAACAGCAGAGCTCTTGTCAAATCCTACATCACCAACCCCAATCAGATCTTTTTCACACCCTCTAAATGCTGAGGTTCATGAAATGAGGATTTGGGATAGTTTCATTGATGACTCAATGATTGCTTCATATATGACTGGGGGACTTAGCTCAACTGATTATACAAATCTTCTTTTCTATTTGCCAGTTCTTTTTGTTAAAGAGTCACCTGAAAGAGACGTTTTTGTTACTCCGTTTGAGAAAACTACTCAATCAACAGTTGATGCACACAACGTTTCAATGTCATTTGGAGTGGGCGGTCACGAGGTAAATGTTGAAAACTTTGTAAGAGAGTTTGTTCAAGGAAATTACCCTGTGCTCTACAACTTGACAGGATCTGAGATTACTTGGAACATTACAGACTTTAAGGAAGCAAACGAGCTTCTATATGCGACTGGGTCATTCATCAAGCGTAATTTGACTATTCTTCCATGTGATAATGGAATTATGAGACCAAATTACTCGTTGTTGCTGAGTGGGTCTATGACAGACTATCAGAACGTTGGCTCTCCTCTATCCAAATTTACTAATGATTTTGGTAATCTGCTATTGGATTCTATTTCATTAAATGATCTGTTATCAACATCATCTCTCTACCCTGGTTTAATACCTTCTGACTCTGGTATTCCTTCATCTATATCTGAATTGATTGAAGGTTCGATTCCCGAATATTTGAATAGCAATTCAACCTCAGGTGATGTTCTTTCAATATTTCAAAGACAACGTGACAACACTTCAAATTCAGTTGTTTTCTTTGATACAAGCAATCTGTTTTATGGCGGCCGGGTTCATCCAACAAGCTTTAGCGTGACTGACGCTAACTTGACAGGCTCAGGAGGCAAAGTTCAAATTACTTTGCGTGATAACGGTCAAGGCGGTCTTTACAGAGCAGATTCGCTAACCCCGCATCCAAAATGGGCAGGTGTTGGAACAATTCTTTATGATGAAGGTGTTGCAGTTGTTAAATCTCCTCTTGTTTTTATGTTTGGAAAAGATCAATTTGAAATAACATTAAGAGGAGAGAGAAAAGTTCATGTTATGGAGATAGCAATACCATGTCCAGCTGGCATGGTGAACTCAAGCTCTAATCCAACTTTTATGGCGTTGACTGCTAGTGATGACCCAAATGAAACGTCAGTGGGCCCTGTTATCATAACGGGCTTGAATCTTCATGATGATAATATGAACGTAGTTGCAAGGGTTGCTCTTGCCCAGCCAATTATAAAAAGAGAAGAAGATAGATATCTTTTTAGAATAAAGATGGATTGGTGACAAATGATACTTGGGCTTGACATTTCAACAAGTTCTACGGGTTGGGCTATTATTGACAGTGATGGAAAATATGTTGATATGGGAAGTTTTAAATTGTCAAAGCACGACAACGTATTTGACAAAGCTACTATTGTAAAAGAAGGTTTGCAGGAACTAAAGTCAAAACATTCTATTGACATGATTTCTATTGAAGAGCCTCTGCAAAGTTTTCGAAGAGGATTTAGTTCAGCCCACGTCCTCTTGACTCTTGCTCGATTTAATGGAATTGTATCGTGGCTTGCTTTTGAAATATTTGGGCTCAAACCAAACTATTTTGACTTTAAGTCAGCTAGAAAAATTCTTGGAATTAAAATTGATAAAACACGCGACGTGAAAGACCAAATTATGGAATGGGTCGAGTCTTCAGCAGGGCTAACACTCCCGCGTCGTGAAGCAAAGGTTGGAAAGAAAAAAGGTCAAATGCTTTTTGCTGCGGGCATTAATGATGCCGCCGATGCATACGTAATGGCACGCACTATTTACTTGTCAAAATTAGGTAAGTGAATTAAAATTAGGGTAATGATAGACGCAAAAGAAAGACTTGAAATTCTGTCAAAAGCCCTTGGAACTTTCACCCTAGACAGGAAAGGTGTCAATGCTTCTTTTAAGTGCCCACACTGCACACACACTAAAAAACAAAAGCTAGTCGTAAAGATCGACACAGGACAATATCATTGCTGGGTTTGTAATACACACGGGTCATCAATCTCCTACCTGCTTAGGAAGCTATCAACTGATGTGGCTGCGAGGTGGGATAAGGTGGCTGGAGTCCCACAGAGAAGGTTTCTGGATGATGCTCCACCGGAAGATCCTCCAGTTGAAATTCCACATGGTTTTAGGCTTCTTGCTGAGTCATTTGAGTCTCGAGATCCTGACGTAATTGATTGCATTGATTATGTCCGCGATCGCGGACTGAGTCTGCGTGATATGTGGTATTTTAAATTAGGCTGTGTGACTCGAGGATATTTGTCACGACGTGTTATCATGCCATCATTTGATGCTGATGGTAAGTTGAACTATTGGACAGCAAGAACAGTCGATGAGAAACCTTATGGAAAATACATGAACGCAAAAGCATCAAGAATTGATTTGATTTTTAATGAGATCAATGTTGATTGGAGAAAAGAAATCACTCTTGTTGAAGGACCGTTTGATCTTACAAAGTGCGACACAAACGCTACAAGCATTCTTGGATCTGATATTTCAATCAAGTCTGCTTTGTTTCAAACAATAGTAAGAAATAAAACACCTGTCATTCTTGCGCTTGATAATGACATGCAAGAAAAGCAAAACAAGTGGGCAAAGAGATTATCAGAGTATGACATTGACGTTAAAATTCTTGATCTTGGATCAAAAAAAGACGTTGGTGAAATGACTAAAGAAGAGTTTTTAAAAGCAAAGTCCATGGCAAAGCCATGGAATTGTTTTAATAGCATCATCAACTCAACAAAGCTTATGAAAAGCGGGAGCATCTTTTGATTAAAATTGCGCACATTGCTGATATTCATTTCCGTGGTCTTCAGAGACATGATGAATACACTCAAGTTTTTGAAGACTTCTTCCAAAAGATGGAGAGTATAAATCCAGATTTAATTGTCGTTGCAGGCGATATCGTTCATTCAAAAACTCAAGGCATTACTCCTGAGCTTGTTGATCGTCTTCGCTGGTGGTTTCAAAGTTTAGCAAAGTGGAAAACAATCGTTATTCTTGGAAATCACGACGGTCTTATTCATAATAAGTCGCGCCTTGATGCAATTTCACCAATCATTGCAGCTCTAAACAACAAGAACATCATCTT
>Ga0164294_10003750_pt1 | contig 13477 bp, 10 predicted proteins | sample GEODES005metaG_FD_111479 | JGI IMG/M metagenome (GOLD analysis project Ga0164294, IMG submission 111479) | Oligotrophic lake water microbial communities from Sparkling Lake, Wisconsin, USA - GEODES005 metaG | ecosystem: Environmental > Aquatic > Freshwater > Lake | place: USA: Sparkling Lake... | reverse complement strand
AGACAAACCAAAGGTAAGTTTCATGTATGGTAGTATTAAACAATCGTATTATTAAAAAGAATATTTAAGTTACTAACATTTTGCAGAGATTTAGAATAATTTAACAACTTTTTTTTTAAATCACACAAATTAACCAAATCTATAATATTTAGTTACTATATCATTTTAGTAAGCAGTTTTCATTGCACATTTCTGCCACTTTACAATAATTATGGTCTACTCAGGAAGTCAACAGTTTATATTTATTATCGTTTAAGGCATTTAAAATTCTAATCCTTTATAATTCACCTTATATGCTAAAGGCATAAGACAAACTATCCGACTTCAATAGTTGAATATTGTGTTCAATAACATCTAAATCTGAGCCCACAAGATGCCATCGATCTTCTATAAAAGAGCGTGTAAGCTTGGCACGAAAATTCTTTTCCTTAATAGAAAGTGTATCGTATGGATTAATGATTTCCTTTAAAATATCTTCGGCAAACAGGTGTTAATCGTATATGTATTTCAAGTTGATTACGCTAGAAATCTTATTGTTAGCGGTTACTGTAAGGTTATCGAGAATAGATCCTACAAATGCAATTGGGGTTTTAATCAGGCAATAAAACTTTTTGTTTTCATTGCCATGACGTTAGTTTGAATCTTGTATAAATCGAATTATCCCATTGGGGAATTGTACCATTGCGCCATTGGAATAAACTTTGAAAGGCCGAGTTGTACGCTATTTTTTTGCTGCTGAACATTATAATATATGGTGATGAATATCATTTGAAATATTAGACATAAAAAAATAGGCATACACTTTTAGGTAAGCCTATTTAAAAGTGCATGATTAGTACACTTACAGTTATTAAAAATTAAATAAAGCTAATGTTTACTTAATTTTTTAAGATCATCTCTTTAAACTTAGCGTAATCTTTAAGGATTTTTTTCATGTAACGAACTTTGTTACTAGAAATTTCTTCCTTTACAGATTTAGTTTGTTTTGCGCCAAGTTGCTTTGGATAATGCTGTGCAGAAAATGACATCAATTCAACTAAGATAGGTAAAGTGTCAATTCCTTTTTGGGTAATTGTGTAGTAATTGACTTTTTTGTTGGTCAAAGATGGATTTTTCTCAATGATACCTTCTCTCATTAATTTTTTTAGTCTGTCGGCTAAAATATTAGTGGCAATAGTTTCAGAATATTCTGAAAATTCTTTGAAAGTAGCTTGCTTATACAAAAGTATATTTCTCACTAAGATCAACGACCATTTGTCTCCTAAAATGTCTAAACCGGTAGCTACCGGACAATTAGATCTGAATGTTATGTCTTCCAATTTTAAAATTGTTTAGATATAGTTTACAATTTGATAATAATGTATAAACATTAATGCTATTAATAGCAAATGTATAAAACATATGTTCAATATTAGCATATTTTATTTCCAATTTATGCCAATTATTATTTCATTTCTTCTACCCAAAAGTTGATAAGGAGGATTATATCCTAAATATCGGAAATTACCGATTGTTTTAATCTCCTTATTTTGTAATAATTTTTGTAATTTTTCTTCATATAATTTTATTTTTTCTTCAGATGCGAAACCGCCAAAACTAATGGCAGCAACATATTCATCTGCTGATAATTCAATTTTTACGCTAGGATCTTTGGGTTGTGGAAGGTTAGAAGAATCATATCCCTTTGGCATTACAAAGCTCATTGAAGAAGCGTTATTATTAATATCCATGTGCACGGGGGAAGTCATGGCTATTTTTGTATTTTTATCATTGCTTCCAAAAATAAATCCTGCTAATTTTCTAAACCCTGGGCCAGATAAATCTCGGTAGGTTTTGGCTGAAGATTGCACGGTAGCCATGGTGGTGGCCGGGTAAAATCTAATTTCAAAACCTTCCTCTTTTTTTACTACTGTATAGGGTTGGATTTCAGTCGAGTTTGTTGACACAACCATATAGGATTGAAAAACTATAAAAACCGCCAAAACAATGGCTAATATAATCATAAAAGATTTCATTGAATAAAAACAAAATTGGTCTAAAATAGTTTATACAAAAATGTTGCCCTTATTGAAATTAATTTAAACTTTTGTATTTGTCTCAATCAATTTCAATAAAAAGTGAAATTAGAACTAAATAATTAAATTATTATAATTTTCAAATGTAATATTTCAAATGTTAGTTTCAAGGGTAAAATAATTTTTTCATTACAAGCTTTTAACAATTTTACCGACTTCAAGTAAATATTACTTTTAGTCCATGAAAAAACAAAAAACGCTTTATCACCTAGTAGTAGATCGCAGTGGTTCAATGAGTGATTGTATTCCTCAAACCATTAATGGTTTTAATGAACAAATTACCAATATTAAGCTGCTGGAAGAAAGTTATCCAGATGAGCATTTGACTATTGGGTTAACCTTGTTTAATACGGAAGTCAATATTCATTATTCGGGCATTGAACCCCAATTGGCCCAAAGGTTGAACAATGAAAATTATAATCCCATAGGAGGAACAGCTTTATTAGATGCCATTGGTTTAAGTGTTAAAAAGCTAGAAAATGATCAATTTGTATCCAATAAAATAATTCCTACTACGGTGGTGGTGGTGATTATTACAGATGGTTATGAAAATTCTTCTTCGTTATTTAGTTTGATGGATATAAAACAAACTATTGAACGCCTTGAAGCTACAGAAAAATGGACTTTCAGTTTTATTGGGGCAACGCTTGATGCGGTTGATGTAGCGAGTAGTTATAATATAAAAAAACACAATAGCTTTGCATTTGATAAGAAAGAAATGAAAGGATCCGTTTTTTCAAAGTTGAGCGATTCCATGCATTCTTATATGGACAAAAAGGGTAGAGGAGAAAAATTAGACAATTTATTTGATGTTAATGAAAATGAAAATACACCTTTTTAAAAGTACTGATGTGGCTAAGGAACTGTTTACTGAAGTAGTCAATTTACTTCAAGCAGTTCCTGGCAATATTGGTTTTGAAGTACATGAAATTTCTGTAATTGATTTTGACAAGGATGTTTTAGAGGAGTATACATTTAATGATAGGGAAGCCTTTGAGACTAAAAAATCTAGACATTTATATAATCGTGTAGAGGATATGCAGAGGTTATTTCCTCATGAGGTGAAGACGGCCAGTTGGGAATCGTTGTTTGTCAAGTGTGATAATTACCGAAAACAAAACAAAATACCCAACAATGAGTTTGTTTTTTTACTAACAGACGTCCCTAATGAAAACAATTGGTTTTCATCCCTTGAACCTTCCAATCCTTATAACGGGTTTATCCATACTGGCGATTGGGATTATTTTATTGATTGTCCACCGGCTTTTCCTATTGCTTATGAGGTTATTTCATTAATTCTATTTAAACACTGCTTTAATAGTATAGATGATGTTGAAAAAATGGTGCACCACAAACCCATTGGGTGCGTTAACGATATGTGTAAACTGAAAAGTGAAATTATCCTCAAATTGCGAACTGCAGATGTTTGTCCAAGATGTATGGAAAAAATAAAGGAGTCAATGCCAATAGCCGATTTGTTTCATGCCCTAGATTTGATGGAATCTTTTCGGGTAAAAATGTTGTTTTCACAAAATTTTAGACAAAATGTACCTGTAAGCAAGTTACGGATTACAAAAAAACATAAAATCTATTTACCCGGTTTTAGTAATTTGGAAATTTGTCTTCGCCCCTTAGAAAAAATACTATACTTTTTATTTCTCAAACATCCTGAGGGCATTATGTTGAGTTTTTTATGTAACTACCGAGATGAACTGAATAAAATGTATGAGGAAATCACCCTAGGTAATCACAATGAAATGAGGGGTAGGATTAATCAATTGGTTGATGTAACGGATAATTCGGCAAGTGAAAAAATATCGCTCATTAAAAAAGAATTTACAAAAAAAACTGGGGATACATTTGCCCAACATTACATCATCAAAGGCGGAAATGGGGAACACAAAAAAATTGCACTAGATCGTCAATTGGTTGAATTTGATTAGTTTACTTAACGGACAACCGGGTAATAAATTTCCCCCCAGTTTTCTAAATGGTTCTCTATCATGATATCAATAAAAACAGGAATCAACAATTGTAACATATTGTTTCCATTTTTTACCGATTCCCTATTGATGGAACTATTGAAAGTGGCCCCACCATGGATCAATTGATTGCGCAATACATACAATCGATCTAAGACTACCTCAAGTGTGCCGGCTACATTAAAATTGGAGAATTGTTTGGTTGCATCATGCATCGATTTCTCAAATGCCAGTTTCCAATCTTCGATTTCGCCGCGATGAAAATCCCAGAATGGTTTAAAAAGGTACTGGTTATCAATTAATAAACGAATAGGGCCCGAGAAATGATTCCACAATAAATTGTAAATTCTATTTTCAGCATCATGGTGAACCAATTTGGCAATAAAAACACTAAAATTTTGACGTTCTGCCTGTATTCTATCGTTTGGATTACCGTAGCAAGCATTAAATGCAATCCATAAACTAACCAATTGCAAATCTGCATTATGATGGCTTTCTTCTGCACTTTTTAACCAACTTACGGCACGGTGTAACCTAACCGAATGAGATTCTTTGAAAGTGTCCCTAACTTCTTTTAGCTTGTCTTTTAGTCGTGTTGATGGTTGCATGAAAAATGAAAATTGTAGAAATGATAATGTGGAAGTTAAAATTCAAGTAAATAATATCCAATTATAGTTTCAATTTACCTACAATTTTCACTTTTTTATGCAATCGATATCAAATTTTAGAAAATAAATGCTTTCTAAGTTTAGCACATTAGTTGGCAAACACCTTTTTCAAAAGTTCAGATGTACGTGCAACAGGATCTTTTCTAATATTTTTTTCTTCACTAGCTATTTGATTAAATAAGGCTACCAGCGCTTTTTCAGTTACATACCCTGTCAAATCGGGGTTAATTTTCTGAAGGCTGAATTTATTGTATGCGCTAATGATGGTTGTCCAATTTTTTGTAGCACCTGTCTTTGCTAATGATTTTTCAATAACAGGGCGAAAAGCTTGAGATAGTGCACTGTTTGTAGATTTTCTAAGATAGCCGGTTGCAGCGGTATCGGCACCTTTAAGAATTCCGAGCGCATCTGTAACCGTCATTTGTTTGATGGCATTTACAAAAATGGGTGCTGCTTCTTTACTAGCTTCTTCGGCACCGCGATTGATTGTTAAGATGGCATCATCCACTTGTTTACCCAATCCCAATTTACGTAAAGAAGTTTCTACTTTAACGGCTTCGGGTGGAAGTAATATTTTAATGGCTTCATTGCCAAAAAAGCCATTTTCTTTTGATAAAAGCGATGTACCCTTTTGGGTTCCGTTGGCCAATGCTTCTTTTAAACCGGCTATAATTTCTTCGGTTCCTAAAGTACCTGGTTTGTTATTAACTACTTCTTTGGCTTTGTTCAATAATCCTTTTAATCCCTGGGCATGGGATACTGTTATCAACATTAAAATGGAACAACTGATTAAAAGTAATTTCTTTTTCATGATGCAAATTTCTATATAAAGATTGAAGAACTTACTACAATGCAAATAATAGTTCGTTAAAATTTTCAACACGCAAAAAACTAATTCGGAAATCGGGAAGAATACAGTAGGTGCCCCTGCCCTTTGTAAATTATTCGGAATTCAAAAATCATGAGGTTTACAACAGAAATTCCATCTAACTAAATTGTAGCACCTTGACTACAAAGTATTTTTAACCCATTGATTTTAGGCTTTGCTTTTTTCTCATGAATGCTTAAGTTAATAAAACAAATGCTGCAGACAACGCCATAAATTGAAATTTGGGATTAAGGGTAGTAGCAGTGGTGAATAGTAAAGCCGCTGATGTGAATAACTATCAAAAAGCAACATGAAAATGATTTGATTTTTACCATAGCAATCCGCACCAGCCAACGCTTTTGATAGCTTAATTAATGGCTAATTTAAAAAAGGGTATATAACCCAAAAGGCTTACCCACGCTAGGTTCGCGTAAGCTGTGGCTGGTGAGAACACCAGCAAAGCAGGCAGAAAATAATAATTATATGGATACAAAGGGATTCTTTATTGTATCCTTTTAATTTCAACTCTTCTATTTTGGAGCCTACCTTCTGCATTGCTATTGCTTGCAATAGGCTTTAAAGATCCAAAGCCTATCACTGATAGCCTACCTACTTCAATTTTATTTTTGATTAAATAATCCACAATACTTTTAGCCCTACTTAAACTCAATATTTTATTTTTTGCTTCTGTACCTATATTATCTGTATGCCCAGATACCTCCAATTGTATGGTTGGATTATCATTTAAGAAAAGTACCAATTTATCCAAATCGGCAGAGGCCAGGGTATTTACTTCCGATTTGCCCGTTTCAAAATAAATTTTATTCATGATTATAGGTTTACCCAATTGGGTTTCCTGAATATCCAATGTCAACTGTACATATAGAGTGGTAGATCGAGTAAGGTTTTTGGTGCTAATTTTTTCTAAATTAGATAGAAAGTCATTTTTCTTACCAGTTAGAGTGAAATCACTATTTGATGCTAATTGTATTTTGAAACTGCCATTCTTTTCCTCACTGTTGGTGGTACTTGTTATTCCATTAGAATGATTGACCAGATTTATAATAGCAGCACCTACTGGCAAAGAGCTTGATTTATCTATTGCTTGGCCTACAAGCGTAAATCTTGGGTCTTGATGTTTGAGCTTGATGTTTATAGAACTGCTTTCAGTATTGAAATTAGCAATGCTAATGCTGTCTGTATTTGTGTTGAGTTGATTTAAAGTTCCTGTTATGGTATAATTGGCTGATTGGATCTTGGGGAATACAGCCTGCCCTTTTAGATCCGTAATGGCGATTTGAGGTATAATCATTGTTGCTGAATATAATCTTACTTGCACCTGTTGTAAAGGACTCTGCGTTTCCTCATCCACCACGAGAACCTGAATGTCTTTATTGCGTTTCGTTATTTCAGCAATAGTAACTGGAACAACTGGAGCTGAAACAATGATTGGAATAACTATGGGTGCTTCTATTTTAGGGGAGACTGGTTTTTTCTTTGTAATGGAAGTTACAAAACCAAATTGATAATAAATATTGCTATTATCGCTATCTTTAAAAGGGAGTCGATATTGCGTTTGGAGGTTAAATAAAGCAGAATTGAAAATATTAAACTGCAGGCCAACACCAACTGGTGCATACATGCCTGTTCCGTTCTGAGCATACAATCCGAGGCCTGTAATAATATAAGGACGAACATAATATTTATTGGACAAAAGCTTCCAATTAATGAGACCGTCAATTGTAAAAAGTGAAAAGCTAGCCAAATTGGTTGTAGGCAAATTATAGGCATTAATGCCTTTTGTATAATTCAAGCTTGCTGCAAAATCAATCTTATTGGAAATGCCTTTTAAGAAATCAATACCCAAGCCAACCATCATTTCGGCAGGAATAGCCCACTGATTATTTTTGAGTATATTATTGAAAGAAGAGGATTTTATTTTAGTGACCGTTTCAAAATCGGTATAGGAATAGTGAATGCCAATAGAAGCAGGTTTAATGGTATTTTGAGCATTTAAGAAAGAAGCCTCTAGAATAAACAAGATGGTGATGAATCCTCTCATAGAATCATTAGTTTTTAATGCGTTTCCTTTCATTCAAAATTTCTTTACCAGATTTTATTTCAAACCAGAATGGCTCACTCCTTCCATCACCTACACCATTATTATATCCTGCACCTTGAGTGTCGACTGTTTGGATGGTCCAAATAAATTTTCTATTACTACTACTATCAACAAGAAAAAGTTGTGGTTGCCATATTAATTGAGTAGCACCCAATACTTCTTTGATTAAAATAGGTTGATTACTCCTAAAAGCCTGCATAGGAGTTTGACCTTCTTGAATTTCGAATACCTGTAAAGAATATTTTGTTTGACTTTGAATAGCAGTAGGAGGAGGTGCTGGAGATAAAGGGGTCCACCTAAAGATAATATTGCCTCTAGCTATTTCTGACGTCAACACTGCTTTGTCCTGCGGCTGCATCAAAATGGGCAGTTGATAGCCCATTACTGTAAATGGGCGAACGATTTCATCCGTTAATTTTTGCAATGTTTGTGCATCAACTAGCATGAGTCCTAGTTGATAGGATCCTTGAGGTAGGCGCCCAGTATTATTAAGCACTCTTTGAATATTTCCATTAAATCGAATACACTGTAAAAGGATAGCATCTTTGCTTTGTAAAATAATAGTGCCAGGAGAAAAAATTCGATTAGGCAGCAAATTCAAATCTGTTGTGCCTATGATATTTCCACCACCATCTTTAAAACTAGCAATGATTTTTGCAGTATAATTACCTCCAACTGGACCTCCGGAATAAGTAACGATAAAATTTAAAATTTCAGGATGGTTGATCCAGTCCGACAATAAAGAGGTTGGCTGAGCATTTAATATCATCTGAGCCCTAAAAGGTTGGGCAACTAATTTTTGACAAGAAAATCCAATCAAAAATAAAAGGAGACTATAGTTGACAATAACTTTCATAGTGAATTATTTGAAACTGTATACAAGTGAAGTCCGCAAAGTACTTTCTATATATCTTGCATTGGGTGGCGTAAAAGCGTTACTATATTTGAAAAGATTGCCAGTCATCGACAAGTTCCATTTCAACTTCTTTGAAATAATCCAGTCACATCCAGCAGTAGCAATAATATTATTACCTTGACTAATTCCATTCAAAACATTGTAGGTATACATTAACTGTCCTGTTGCTTTGATTTTATCTTTTGCCAACGGGATTCCAAAATTACTTGTAGCCGAAAACATACTATTGCGGATATTCAAACTAGAAATATTATTGGTAAAATACATTAAGGTGAAGTCAGTAGTGTATTTTTTTTGTAAGAAGCTTGGTAGATAAGTAATTAAAGCAGTGTTTGATATATTGTCGGTTAAAGTGAATGGGGCATAGAATAATTGTTCCTTGTATTTGCTGAAACTGTAGTTGCTAGTTACTAAGTGCATAATATTGGTAGATTTCCAGTTGTAACTGGGACTAAAGCTAATATCATTTGAAACATTGCGCAATGCAAAAGAGCCAATGGCTTCAAACCCCATATTGTTATAGTTAGCATTTAATGAAAACTTTTCACTGAATTGAACAAAAACATTTGTGTTGGCAATTAACTGTTTTGTTTTGATGGTATTATTGGAAACGTTATTAACACGTTGACCAAAGCTGGCAGTAATATTCATCTTTCCTTTCCAGGCATTGAATCTTGTATTGGTAGTATAGTCAAATCTATCAGGCTGCATAAAAGGGTAACCTGCTGTTTTAAAACCAGCACCAATATATTTTGCAGAAAATCCTAGGTCTAGTTTGCTACTCTTTCTACCAATGCTGGCTTTTAAAGCATTGTCCGATTTTGTACTAATTCTTCCTGAAATAAATGGTTGAAAATCTTTTGCACCTAAAACTGAAATGGCCGCCATTTGATCTTCTGTATAAATGCTATGGGCAATTTCAGTATTGAAATAATAGTCTTTAGCTATGGTTGTTTTCAATACAATACTAGCAACAATCCCTTCTTGTGGCAAAACTGTTGAACTACTTGGTGGAGCAGGATTCACACTATTGATCTTATCTTTTCCTTTTGCAAAATTGAGGTTCAAAGTATATTTTCCTTCTTCCTCCATACCCAATTGGACCATCCAATTATTTCTTTGATAGGCCCCAATAATTTGCGGATTGGCAAAAGCATCATAGTTGATTGGACGCTGACTAACACCATTAAAAAATTTGACCCGAAACTTGCCCGGATTCAATTCAAAGCCATAGCCGAAAAGTCCAATGTCGCCCGTGCTTAGTTCGCTGTAGTTTAGGTATTGCGTACCTAATTGTAATTTAGCCCATTTGTAGGTTGGAGACACGCCAATATTATTTAAAGGGTTTGTGAGAAACTGCCAAAGATTTTGGGAATTGCTACCAATAGAGCCAAATCCACTTGTTGATGGTGTGGTAAAATTGGTCTGCATTGGGGTGAAATTCAAACTGAATGGCAGACTTAATTTGCCAAAATTGAAAGTTGGTGAAATGTTGAATCGAAGTAAATTCCCTGGTCGCCTTGCTGTATAATAGTTTCCAGCAGGATTCATGGAAAGGCCATATCCTTCATAACTAATGCCGGTATTTCCGGTAATAGAAAATGCTGGCTTTTTTGTTTGCGCCATTGCCTGAGATACAAGAAATAAGCTGATAAATAATAGGAGTATTGTAGAACAACGCATCTTCAGTTAAGTATTATTGATTACTTCAGTTAAAAACTTTTATACCTATGATTAAATATTTTATGACATCATCAAATCAAACCATTTTAAAATTTCAGTTCAACTTCATTACTAAAATTTGAAACACGCTGTTGCTCATCAATCAATCTGATACAATAGATCATCGATTTTGAACCAGTTGGCACTTGTTCCACAAATTGTTTTCCTTTCATATATTCTATTAATTTATCTGAAACCCAAACCGCGCTTGCGGCTGATCGTTTAAAAAGTTCTACCATAATTTTCCCATTCTTTGTCTTACCATCCAAAATAAAATCGAGTAACAATTGCTTTGATCCTTGATTGTATTTGCCAATTAATTGAGGCGTGGGTATTCTGTTATTGAGAATTGTTTTCAAAAAGATATGGTTAGAAGACTTTGATAATAATCCACCAGCATCTCGAGCATACATGGCATATTCGTATTGTACACCGCCAGTAATGTTTTTATCTGTGAACTGTACAATAGCTTCTTTGTTATTTACAAAAATGGTATCAAACTTTTCTTTTCCTTTTTCCCTTCTTAAAAGTAGGTTTTTGGAAGCATCTTCGCTAGAAGAATTAGCAAACTCAATCACTACAGTAGAATCTGTAATATGAAAACCCGCTATCAGTGGACTAACAGGCGGAATGGTATCTCTTTTGGTTAGTTCAATAATTTTAGAAGGTTCGGATTGGTTAAAATGGGTGTCAAAAGCAATCACCCTATAATAAATATTCTTAGTAAGTGTATTCAAAGTGGTAGAATCAACTAATGTAAAGTTAGCAGTACCCGTACTGTCTTTGAAGGTTTCTTCCACAATAGAAAAATTATGTTCTTTAGCATTGGCTTTTAGTAATTGATAGCCCATGAAGTCTTTTTCAATATTGGGTTTTATTTGAATGGTTATTTTGCCCAATGAGTCAATTCTTGCAAAAGAAATAGTAGGTATTGCTGGAGGTGTACTATCTATTAGGGTTACATATAATGGGAAGGACTGATTAATATTTCCAGCAGTATCGATTGCTTCAACGATATAATAATTACTACCATCTTTTTCAAATGATTCATCTATATATCTTCTGGTAGTGATGGGTAATAAACTTTTTGAAATCGGGCTATAGACACCCTTTATTTCATTGCTCCTATTAATTTTAAAACCCTTCAAATCAGTATTGGGTTCTTTGGGCATTTCCCAAATGAGTTCTACTTGTTTTGGTTTTATGTGTGTGGCAGTTTGTAATAAAGGAGCTGGAGGAGGTGTTTTATCCCGTGGTAAAGCCACAAATTCCGCCAATAGTAAATCATCGGCAAAAGGAGTTGAAACAAGCACGCGATAAAAGTATTTTTGATAATTCACCAATCCAGAATCTGAAAAACCATATTCCGTTTGGCCGGTATATCCATGCGCCTTTAATTTCAATGCCGGTTCTGTAGTAATTCTTTGATAAGTAACTCCTTGGTTATCGGAACGCTCTATATTATAGGCATAATACTCTTTTGAATCCGGAAAACTAATCGAAATCATTTTGTCGCCTTCTACCAATTTGATCAATTGATTGTTTTTGAGATAGAGAGGATTGAAGGATCCTGCTTTTATTCTAGTATATCCTAAGGCTAATACATTATTTGTACCCTTTTCCTTCATTGATACTCGGTAAACATATTCTGCTCCTGAGCTTACTTCCGTATCAGTAACCCTTAACGCCAAACCTTGAGCAGCCATTTTACTTCTATTTGCTGCAATTATTGCAAATGCAAATTTCATATCCTGATTGTCTCTTTCTTCTTTAATTGATTTTAGTCCGCCATCCAATACGTCGCCAACTTTGCCATTTGTAGAAGAATCCGAAAGTCCCTTTGCAAATCCAGCAAGTTTTAATTGTGTGCTATCTATATTATTTTTGTCTTTAAATCCAGCTTCCCATTGCTTTTCGTCCCAAATAAGAAATGGACTTCCTTTAATTGGCGAAAAAGATAAATTTTCAACGGCAACTCCTGTCTGAAAATTGGCTCTTTCAACATGGTATCCTAATTGATAACCTTTAGACAATAAGGCTGGTTTACTAGGAAAATATCTTAATTCAATACTATTTCCATAATTTCTAGCAATCACAACTATTGCAGGTTTTATCTCTTGCTCATTTTGAGCTATAGATACCAGGCTGCTTAGAAAGAATAATGGTAAATAAATAATAGCTTTCATTGCTTGAATTTTATTTTTTAACTTCCATTTGATTAGTACCTGTACTAGTAGCGTTACCAGGAAGACCAACCGCATCTGAATTTGTTTTGAAATATGCAATCTTGGTTTCTTTAATGGGTTGGTTATTGCTTTTGTTTTTAACAGGCACCCAATTATTGTTGATTTTTTCTTGCAGTACTGCATTAATAACAAAACGATAACTGGTATTTGCTTTCAATGCTTTTGAAGCAATAGAATTAGGACTAACATTTGCCAATGCAAGCAGTGTAAACTTTTTTGCACCCATCATATCAATGCCACCATCTTTTAATGCAAGTGGATTTATGTTGGTAGATTGAGTTTTACCAGCATTGCCAGACAAATTAACAGTAGTTGAATTATTCTTGCTACTAGGCTGTGAAGCAGTATTGAATGAAGCATTTAAATTATTAGTGGAACTGCTACTACTTTGTGAATTTGAGCTTGCGGAATCTTGGGTAAGGATAACAGTATAATTGGCACGGAAAGTTCGCACTTTCATTTCCCCTGAAGCCTGTTGTTCTTGTAAATCAAATGCTTCGTTATAAGGATAATTTAAAAGTACAGAAAAACCTTTGGTTCTAGATACGCCTGTTGTACCTAATGGTTCAAGGATGTCTTTAATTAAACTGTAGCTCATAGAGTCGGTTATACTCTCTTGTGTATATACGTTTTGATTAATAGCAGGGTCTAATTCAACCACAGACCCAGCACATTGGTTGCCCGATTGAAAATCTTTGTGAAAAGGAACTCCATAACCAACAATCTCAAAATCCCCATTCAATTGTCCCTCAAAATAGGTTGGGTTAGGAAATTCAGCTGTAGCATAGACACCTGCTGCAACACTTGCTAAAAATCCAGAAGCTGGAGAAAGACCTGGCAAATTATACTCATAATAAATTTTAGCACCAGCATATAGT
>Ga0164294_10003747_pt1 | contig 13488 bp, 12 predicted proteins | sample GEODES005metaG_FD_111479 | JGI IMG/M metagenome (GOLD analysis project Ga0164294, IMG submission 111479) | Oligotrophic lake water microbial communities from Sparkling Lake, Wisconsin, USA - GEODES005 metaG | ecosystem: Environmental > Aquatic > Freshwater > Lake | place: USA: Sparkling Lake... | reverse complement strand
TTTGGACAACATCGTAGCGAGGCACCATTACCTCGCCGAAGGTGTACGTGCGGCTGTTACCAAAGGTTGGGGCTTGAAGCTGTGCGCAAAAGAAGCGAAGTGGTATTCCGACACCGTTTCAGCTGTCATGCTTCCCGAAGGTATCAACGGTGCTGATGTGATCGCGCAAGCATTTAATCGCTACAACGTATCACTGGGTGCTGGCCTATCCAAAGTGGCAGGTAAATTATTCCGTATTGGCCACCTTGGCGACATGAATGAAGTGCACTTGATGGCGGCTATCTCTGGTGCAGAAATGGCCATGCTTGATTGCGGCATCAAGGTCACGCCTGGCAGTGGTACTGCTGCCGCTGGAGAATATTGGCGCCATCATTCCGCACCGTCTGGTCTGATCGTACGTGACACACACAAACACAGCAAGGAAACGCATGGAACGCATAGTCTTTCTGGACCGGCAGTCGTTAAAGGCTGAGGTACGTCGCCCATCCTTTTCTCACGTATGGGAAGAGCATGACCAGACGGCAGAATCGTTGGTGGCCGGCCGCTTGGCTGGCGCCACGATTGCCATCACGAACAAGGTGCCCATCCGCAGAGCTAGTTTAGAACAGCTGCCTGATCTGAAGATGATCGCGGTTGCTGCTACGGGCTATGATGTGATCGATATCGATGCTTGTCGCGAGAGAGGCATCGCGGTGGCGAACATTCGTAATTACGCCGTACACACGGTGCCTGAACACACATTCGCAATGATATTTGCGCTGCGTCGGAATCTCATTGCTTATCGGGAGGATGTCTTGCGCGGTCGTTGGCAGGCACAAGATCAATTCTGTTTTTTTGATCATCCCATCCAGGATCTGCACGGTAGCACTTTAGGTATTTTCGGTGAAGGTGCACTTGGTCAAGCAACGGCAAGTATTGCACGTGCGCTGGGCATGCGTGTGCTGTTTGCTGACCATCCACCACCCAAAGCGCCTGATGTTGAATTCACTGATCCGGAAACTGTCTTAGCTGAGTCGGACATTATTTCCTTGCATTGCCCGTTAACGCCGGCATCACGGAATTTTATCGGCATCGAGCAATTCAAAAAAATGAAACGTAGTGCTATTTTGATTAACACCGCTCGTGGTGGGCTAGTCGATGAACAGGCACTTAAAACAGCCATAGAAACCGGGCTTATTGCTGGTGCAGGTTTTGATGTGCTGACCAAAGAACCGCCTAAAGAGGGTAATCCGCTGCTTGAACTGCGCACCCCTAATTTCATACTGACGCCTCATGTAGCTTGGGCATCTGACGGAGCGATGCAATTTCTCGCCGATCAGCTAATCGATAATGTTGAGGCCTCGATTGCTGGTACACCGCAAAATCTTGTGACGTAAATCTCATCTTCCTACTCTGTGTTTTCTGCATGGAGTATTGACTGAATTTTTATAACAAACTACCCGATAGGAAGCCGTATGCTTAGCGATATCCAGATTGCCCAAAAAGCGACGATGAAGCGAATTACTGAGGTGGCTTCCCGTCTTGGTATCGCGGATGATTATCTAGAGCCTTACGGCCATTACAAGGCCAAAATTTCACTCGACTATGTCGACTCATTGAAGGGTAAGCCCGACGGCAAGCTAGTGCTTGTGACAGCGATTAGCCCAACTCCTGCAGGTGAAGGCAAAACCACTACCACCGTGGGTTTAGGTGATGCGTTAAATCGTATTGGTAAAAAAACCGTGATCTGTTTGCGTGAGCCCTCGCTTGGCCCCGTGTTTGGTGTCAAAGGCGGCGCAGCCGGTGGTGGCTATGCGCAGATCGTGCCGATGGAAGATATCAATCTTCATTTCACAGGGGATTTCTCCGCGATTGCTTTAGCTAACAATTTGTTGGCCGCGATGATAGATAACCATATCAATCACGGTAATGCGCTCGATATCGATCCGCGTCGTATTACCTGGAAGCGTGTCGTCGATATGAATGACCGCGCCTTGCGCGATATCGTCGTTGGTATTGGCGGGACCGCCAACGGATTTGTACGGCAAGATGGCTTTGATATTGTGGTGGCGTCTGAAGTGATGGCGATTTTTTGCCTAGCCACGTCAGTCAAGGATTTGAAAAAACGCTTAGGCGATATCGTTGTTGGCTATACCCGCGATCAAAAAGCAGTACATGCGCGTGATCTGAATGCGCACGGTGCGATGACCGTATTGCTGAAAGAAGCACTCAAACCCAATCTCGTTCAGACACTGGAAAATAATCCTGCGTTTGTTCACGGCGGCCCCTTCGCAAACATCGCTCACGGTTGTAACTCCGTTATTGCGACTCAAAGCGCCTTGAAGTTAGGAGAGTACGTAGTCACCGAGGCAGGCTTTGGTGCAGATTTGGGTGCTGAGAAGTTTATCGATATTAAATGTCGTAAGACTGGGCTTAAGCCATCGGCTTGTGTATTGGTTGCCACGATTCGCGCACTGAAATACCACGGTGGTAAAGATGTAAAAGAGCTCAATGGCGAAGATCTCGTCGCCCTTGAAAAAGGGCTGGTCAATCTTGAGCGCCATGTATCGAATGTGACGAACAATTATGGATTACCTTGCGTAGTCTCCATTAATCGTTTCACCTTCGATACCGAGGCTGAAATTACATTAGTCACCGATAGAATGAAAGCGCTGGGCGTCAATGTGGTGCTGGCAGAGCATTGGGCCAAAGGCGGTGCAGGTGCAGAAGCATTGGCGCATGAAGTGGTTCGCCTTTCGGAACAGCCAAGCGGTATGACGTATGTGTATGAAGACGGTGATTCGTTATTAGAAAAAATGAAAAAAGTAGCGACCAAAATTTATGGTGCTGCTGATGTCAGTGCTTCGGCCAAAGTGAAGCAGCAGCTCAAGACATGGGAAGAGGCGGGTTATGGCAGCTATCCCATTTGTGTTGCCAAGACACAGTCATCGTTTAGTGCAGACGCTACGGTGCGGGGTGCACCGAGTGGTCATATTGTGAATGTGCGCGAAGTCAAACTAGCTGCGGGTGCACAATTTATTGTGATGATCTGTGGCGATATTATGACGATGCCGGGCTTACCCAAAGTACCTAGCGCAGAAAAGATTGATGTCGATGACGAAGGTAATGTTGTAGGTTTGTTTTAATCGCCACGTCTGTTTTCATGACTATGCGATGAATGAATTATCGATTGGACCTTAGAAACGAAAAAGCCCGCAAACTTTAATGTGCGGGCTTTCGTTTTTTGGCTCACCGACCTAGACTCGAATCAAAGACCTGCGGATTAAGAGACATCCAGGATCGTAAAATTTTTATTAAATCAATGAGTTAAACCCTCGATTAGTGCGCGATGGAATCGTTCCGGATCTTGCATCTGTGGCGCATGTCCCAGCTCAGAAAACAATACCAGCGATGCACCGGGAATCGCCGCACCGGTACGGCGAGCCAGTGCGGGATAATTACCTAAACGAGATTTGATTTCAGGCGGTGCAAGATCCTTTCCAATCGCGGTGTTATCTTTTTCTCCGATCAAGAGCAGCGTTGGCACTCGCAGATTTTTAAATTCATACATTACTGGCTGCGTAAAAATCATGTCATAAATTAGCGCCGAGTGCCAGGCTACTGTGAGCCCACCCGGCCCGCGATACATACCAGCGAGCATTTGAACCCAAGTCTCATATTCGGGTCGCCATTCATTCACGTAGTAGGTGCTGCGCTCGTAATTGCGAATCATCGTCGCTGTCACATTTCGTTCACGCGCGTACCATTCATCGACAGACAGCGCGGGTACGCCTTCGGCCTTCCAATCTTCAAGGCCAATCGGATTAACCATCACCAGCTGCTGGACCCGATTGGGAAACATCAGCGCAAAACGCGTGGCCAGCATCCCGCCGGTGGAATGACCTACCAATGTGACTTTGTCGATGCCTAGTGAATCGAGCAGGGCTTTGGTGTTGTGAGCGAGTTGATGAAAACTGTACTGGTAAGCGGTAGGGCGACTAGATTTGCAAAAGCCTATTTGATCCGGTGCAATCACGCGATAGCCCTGCTGTTGCAGAAAACGAAGAGTCCCCTCCCACGTAGCGCTGCAAAAATTTTTACCATGCAATAGTACTGCGGTTCGGCCATTTGGCTTTTCTGGCATGAGCTCAAGATAAGCCATCTGCACTGACTGACGCTGCGACGTGAAATAAAACCGCAACTCGGGCCATGGGTATTTGAATCCCTCGAGCTCGGACCCATAGACTTCTTCAGCCTTCGTAAGAGGGACTGCAAGAAGAAGCAACAGCAGTATCAAAAAATGTCGCATGTGGATTTTTTCTCCCGTCTCTTGCAGTTAGTTACACGCATACGGATATGTTTAGAATCAGTCGTTGGGGTGGACTGACGAACACAGTATAACGAGCTGAGGATTCTCAAGCCTTAGGTTCTCGAATGGCCTCATGCAAAGACACTGGGGGCGAACTAATCTTCCTAAACCTTATATTCAGGATTTCTACAAACACTGCAAAAGCCATGGCGAAGTACAAGTAACCTTTGGGAACTGCTTGGCCCATGCCATCAGCAATAAGCACAACGCCGATCAACAGCAGGAAAGACAACGCCAGAATCTTGACTGTAGGATGCCTCTGCACGAACTCGTGAATTGCTTTGGCGAGAAACACCATCACACCGGTAGCGATCAAAATTGCAATCACCATGATGCTGACATAGGGCGTCATACCCACCGCAGTAATGATCGAGTCCAGTGCAAACACCATGTCAAGAACCATGATCTGCAAAATGACAACCGCAAATGCAGCTTGCTTGATTGGCCCAGATGAGCTGTCCGGACCCTCCAGCTTGTTGTGCATTTCAGTCACTGATTTAGCGATAAGAAAGACGCCACCACCAATAAGAATCAGGTCCCGCCATGAAAAATCGTTATTCCAAAAACTGAAAACGGGCTGAGTTAGCGAAACAATCCATGCAATCGCAAACAAGAGACCAAGGCGACTTATCGCAGCAACACCAAGACCGATCTGCCGAGCTTTCGCACGCTGATGCTCAGGCAGTTTTCCCGCCAAGATGCTGATGAAGATGATGTTGTCGACGCCAAGAACCACCTCAAGTGCCACAAGCGTTCCCAAAGCAATCCATACTTCGGGAGAATAAAGCCAATCAAACATATAAAGTACCTTTGATTTTGAGGATCGCCAACCAGCGCCTGATGATGGGCGGATTGATAAAATGCTTGTTTGAGGTGGTCACAGTTCCGTTGCTAGTGCTGACTTAGCTCTTCGAAGTCATAGCTTCCAGCCATATCCTAGATAAATGACCGGAGTGTATCGGCGCTCAGAGATGGGACTTTGGGCTTGCGGATCAGACAGACGATTGATGCTAGTGCCAAAGAAGAGGGCGCCGCCGCCAGAACTTATTTTGTAAAACCCTGTCAGTCCAACTGAGACCGCGGTACCTGCACCGATATTGATCGCGGATCCTGTCTCGCTTTCTGAGCCACGTTTACCCCAGTAATAGGTGTTCATTGCGGCGTTTTGCCAGGTAGCACCAGCGATACCATTTAAGCGAAAGCCTTGTTCACTGATCAGTGGGCGAATGAACTGTACCTGTGCGACCTGCCCGTTGCTGCGACCAGTGACGTCAAAGCCATACTCTAGATTTAATGCACCTAGTGGGGTTGTCCAGCGAAGGCTGGGGCCAGCGTCGATTGCGAATTCACGGTCAGCCATACCTGCAGTACGTTTGTTGTCGCTAGCGTCATATCCGAAACGTGGCTCGGCATAAAGACCGATTCTCAGTGAACGGTCTTCCGTGGTGAATCCCCAGAGACCCGCCTTCAACCCGGAGATGTAAGCAATATCGCCCCAGTTGTATTGCACGACTGGCAGCAACATCGTGCGAAGTTCACTACTGCCCGAAGTTTTTGGAAAAGCACCTGCACCAATACCTAGGAAATTACTGGCAGACGGTATGGGCTGCTGAACTTGTTTTTCATTTAGAGTCTGGGCTCTTACAATTTGTATTGAGAGCGAGCCGCTAATAAGTAATGCTATAACAATGTGTTTTTGTAAATGGTTCATTTGTTTTCGTTTCAAGATATTAATAGGTAAGGCACAGTTCTTTTTTTTAAATTTATTTATTTTATGTCTTATTCTAACCAAATAACGACACGGTACTGAAAAGCGAGTTCAGCATCCTCTAGTCCAGCAATTGCTGAAGCCACCCAACTAGCATACAGTTGACGCTGAAGTATTTTTGGACTTGGGTTTTCAAAACAGAGCAAGTACATGGTGACTTCATCATTTTTATTTGCTGATTACTTTTTTGATTAATTCGGAGTTTTTCTCACCATTTTCTGCGCGACAACATTTGCCCATAGATTCACTAGATTATTCAAAAGAACATGAAAGTTATTACCTTTTTCGTCATCGCCTTTTGCCTGCTGATCACGGGTTGCGCCAGCAAAATCCGCAGCGAAGTAACCGCATTTCATCATTGGCCGACCGATATCGGAGAAAAACATTTTCGGTTTGTACATTTAGAAGGCGAGCCTATTGGACTTGAGCGACAGAGTTATCAAAGCCTGATAAGTGCAGAATTGACGCGGCTGGGATTTCGCGAAGCTATTGGTACCGAGGAGGGAGCGCTGATGGTGAGTTTCAATGCATCAGTCAGCGCTAGAGATGTGGTTGTGATCGAAACAGTGCTGGTGGACTCGTGGTATGGCACGCCTTGGCATGGCGCCGGATTTTACTCGCCCTTCTGGGGCGGCTGGCCGGGCTATGGACCCACTTTCTATGGTCCCTACAGCCCTGGCATACCTGTCCCACGGCAACGTGAGCGTCGGTTCTCTGTATTTGACCGCGAGCTGAAACTGAAAATTACCAATGCTGCTAGCAGCCAGCCGCTGTTCGAGACGACAGTGCGAAGCGAAGGCAAGGAAGCGAATCTGGTCAGAGTCATGCCTTATCTAGTGCGCAGCGCTTTCACTGATTTTCCGGGCAAAAGTGGTAAGCCGCATGTGATCGAGATGAAATTCGATCCTGCAAACTGATTACGGTGCTCAACCCTTCGCCAGTGCGCCCTCACCAGGCATCGCGGCTATCCACTGCTCGGGAGGAGTTGGGTCAGGCTTGGCTGTTGGCAGCAGCGCGCTAGTGCTGCTGCAGTCATACAGTTGCATTTAAAAGGTAGATGTCAGTTGTAAATCGAATAGTTCTGTTTTCGAAACTCGTTCGGCGCAAGACTACCCTCGCGTTTAAAGAATTTCACAAAATTAGTTGGCTCATCAAATCCGAGTTGATCGGCAATCACTGATATCGGCATCTGAGTATGTGTCAGCAGGTGCTTTGCCTCGAGAATAATGCGGGCAGCTATGTATTGCTTGGCTCCAATCGCTGCGGAGGCTTGCGTTGCTCGGCTTAGACTCTTTACGGTGCAGCCTAGTTGATTAGCGTAATCAGCGACTTTATGTTGGATACAGAATTTTTCTTCTACCAGGTTCTTGAATCGTCTAAATCGAGAAATCTGTGTTGAATCAAATTCAGTATCAATCGTCCTGTTATTTGACAGTAAAACTCTGAGTAGCAGAGACTTTAGTTGAAAACGTAACATGGCGTTTAGTAGTAAACGATGTTTGTCGCTTTGCGTGTCTTGAACCATCTGAAAAAGAGTAGCTGAAATTATTTTGTACTGAATTTCGTTTAAATTGGTAAACGATTGAACTTCGTGTACGTCATCCAGCTGAAAATTTTTTTCACCTGAATTATCTGCAGCTGACGCCAAATATTCAGGGCGAAAAATGGCTGTCCATCCATCCCATCCATCGCTCAGATCGAATTCCAATGCCTGGTTTGGTCTAACGAGTAGTAATGATCCCTTTGTACACGTTAGAGGTGTGTAGTCGACTACTGGTCGACAACGTCCTTTTGTTACAAGTAAAAGTAAATAAAAATTTATTTGATGAGCCTGTCGAAATCGATTTTCTTTCACACGATTTTTCAAATCGCTTACCGAAAATAATTCGATATCCAACCCATACGTGGCCGGAGGTGTGTACCTCGCACGTTCCAAAGGTGCAGATCGACCTTCTTTTTTAGTGTGACGCGCTCCCATAAATTGTCCGTTTTTTACCATAATTACTCCGTAATTTACCGATGAAAGTGTGGTGATATTGCCTAATATTACCCATTATCACTTTCGACGTCTTTCGTCTTTTTATGGAGTCTTTTATGAAAACCAGTACCTACCAATGTTGGTTGCTGTTAGTAGTTGGTTTGTTAACGTTTAATGTCGCAAGCTTTGCTGCAACGTCGTCAGAAAAAGGGGAAAAATCTATGAAGCCACCAGTTAAAGAACAGGTTGTACAGCTACTCAAGAGCATCGAGACCGGTGATCCACAGCCGGTTAGCTATATCAATGCCAATAAGTATATTCAACACAATCTGGATGTTGGGGATGGTTTGGCTGGGTTCGGAGCAGTCTTGCAGCAGCTTCCTAAAGGAAGTGCAAAAGTTAAAACAGTGAGAGTTTTTAAAGATGAAGATTATGTTGTTGCTCATACTGAATACAACTTTTTTGGACCAAAAATTGGATTCGATGTGTTTCGATTCGAAGCAGGACTGATTGTCGAGCATTGGGATAATTTGCAGGAAACACCAGCAAAGCCGAATCCAAGCGGCCATACGATGACCGATGGCTTAAGCGAGACGATCGATATCGATAAATCAGCGGCGAATAAAAAAGTAGTCTCTGATTTTGTAAACGATATTTTAGTGAACGGTAAGTTAGAAAAACTCACGAGTTACTTCGATGGCGACAAATACATTCAGCACAACCCTGCAATAGCCGACGGTTTATCTGGTCTGGGAGCTGCTCTGAAAGCCTTGGTCGAGCAAGGTATAACTATGAAGTACAACAAGGTGCATAAGATTTTAGGTGAGGGTAATTTTGTGTTGGTTATTAGCGAAGGTGAATTCGCAGGACAGCCGACCTCGTTTTATGATCTCTTTCGTGTTCAAGAAGGAAAAATTGCTGAGCACTGGGATACGATGGAAAAAATTCCCCCACGAGCAGACTGGAAAAATCCGAACGGTAAATTTGGATTCTAGTTTTGCGATTCAAGTCACGGCGCGCAACTGTACACGCTTGAAGCTCTCCGGCAGGCGATTAATACCAAATAAGGTTTGCCGAATCCAAGCGTGGACTAATTTATGCCTTTTGTTTTGCGGTTGCTCTTACCAAGCGTAATGCCGCAGGACCAAAAATGCTCGAAATACGATGACGGTTCTTGGCAAAAAATCGATAGCCCCAATTCAGCATTGGGCGCAAGCTGGGTCGCGAGAAAAGCCAAGCCAGGGTAGGCAGATTTGCTCGCTGATAGGCAGCAGAAAAAACATCTACGCCATTAATAAGTTCACCGTCATCATATTGCGCATACATAGAATCAAGCGCTTGTTGACAAGACACACCCACGGCTTCTGCAGAGTACTGCGATGAATTCACATCCACAAAACTTAATAGACCAGCCTGGTTACGCCGCGATAAAAATAAAATCTCTGCCTGACATAATGGGCAGAGACCGTCGTAGTACATAGTGAGCTTTTTCATCATCATTACTTATGTTTATATTGCGTTGAGCAATAGGCTCGCATAACCGACTTATCTCTGAGCGCAGCGTGTTTTGTTGCTCTACCCGTGACTCTTTTGCGCCATAGGTTAAACGAGGATCGTTTAAGTTCCGAGCGCATGATGGTAATTACTTGCGATTCAGATAAGCCAAAGCTTCGCTCAATGGCATCAAATGGAGTGCGGTCCTCCCAAGCCATTTCAATTAACCGGGAAGTATCATCTTTTGAAAGAGAGATAAGAGTTTTAGCAGCCATCTCGCAAGTTTAAGACTTATTCAATAACTTAGCTGAGTCCAACATAAAAAGGCTTAAGATACCTTCTTAATCTGTGGTTTTCTGGCTCAAAATGACAGCTAATTAATGGCGCTCAGCGAACGATCTGTTCGTCCGTAAATATTGATCGTTTCATCACTACACCTAAGGTGTGAGGAGTCATCATCTCTAAATCTCGCGGGCTCGAAAATATCAGGCCAGGTCACTCCTGCTGCAATTGTTTGCTCCATTTGTGAATATCATTAATCAAAATTCATCCCTAAGTTTGCTAATTACATAAGCAGAACCTCGGTGGCTTAAGTGATCATCATCGATATAAAACAGTACGCCATTCTTTGATCCATAGCAGCGCTTTTCATCACATAAGGCTTTGGCCAAATCAATAACTTTAACTTCGGGTCGCTGCGTTAGGATTTTATTCACCATTGTTTTGAAAGCGCTGGTTCGCTTTTCAAAAGCTGCTCTGCTTATTGAGCAGCTGTGTGTTTCATTCGGCGCTATGAATAAGGGACGAAAAGAAAAACAGCGCCTGATATCAAAACCGAGTTCGGGTACATCATGCAAAAAAGTGACTTTTTTTCCAGCTGCCAGCAGTGCGTCTAAAGTTTTAGTCAACCCTATAGAAAAAACAGTGCTGTTATCTGACTCGACTTGCTTTACACCTTCGAAGTGAAGAACCCAGTTACCAAACTGCGTTGACTCGATATCACCATAACCTAAACCTGTCGTATACATCGGCCCCCTGCTGGTTAAAATCACTTCCTTGATGCTTGGGTCAGCAATAATTCGCTGTATGGCCTGTGTTCCCTTTTTTAAACAGTTTCTAAAGTCACCGCCCTGATCTTGTATCACTACTTCCAGGAGTGGAGGGCATCCGTCACTAGCGCCATATAGACCGATATCCTGACCTTTGGCCTTGAACAGACTGCGCAACGCAGAATAGATAGTAAGAGCGTGACTATCTCCGATCACGACAACGGAAGGATTGGGGCCGGTTGAATGACAGCGGGGGCTATCATATTGACGGTCGTCGCAATACCATCCAGCGCTATCCGGGATATCAAAGTTAAGATCAGCTAGCTGCGCCTTGACCTCTTGATTCGAAATACGTCCTTCGAATCCGCCCTGCAAGAATGTGGTTAAGCCCACTCCACCCAAGATAATCATTGCAATAACAAGCAGTGTGACTTTAGTTTTTGTTTTGCGACCGAATCGAATTGGCCGCTCAAGAAAATGAGTGCTAAGGATGGCCAAGAAAAATGATGCAATGACTAGAGCGAGACGCAGTAACCAGTCTGGTGTAGCACCGCTAATTATGCGTGCAAACGATAGTAGTGGCCAATGCCAAAGATATAAAGGAAAGCTGATTAAACCAACACCGACCACGATCTGATTCGATAAGACCGAATTATTCAGCCAGGCCTTATCTCCTGCAAGAATGATCAATACTGATCCTGCTACAGGTATCAGTGCCCAGTAACCAGGAAAAGCAATGTCTTGGTCAAATAAAAAAAGACTACATAAAATCAAAAGTAGTCCCAACGAAGTGAGACCGTGATTGATGGATTTGTGTGCTAAGAATTTATACTTCGTAGCTTCGAATGCACTCGCTTTACTTTGCATAAAAAGTGCCAACAGACAGCCAGCTAACAACTCCCATATTCTGCTGAAAGGCGAAAAAAAAGTCGCTGAAGCTGCTGCTTCTATCATCAATAGGTTGATGAGTAGCGAAGCCAGAAAAATTGCCCCGCCCACTTTCACCAAGTTGATTTTGTGTTTTAAGCAAAGACCGGCAAGTAGAGGCCACAGCAAATAAAACTGTTCTTCAATACCCAGACTCCAAAGATGTAATAGCGGCTTCGTAGCAGCGGCATAGTCGAAGTATCCGCTTTCACTCCAAAAGATAAAATTCGGTATGAAAACTGCGCTTGCTGCTATGTGCTTGCCCAGCATTTTGTATTCATCGGAGAGCAACGCAAACCAACCAAATGCGAAAGAGGCTGATAAAACAAGTGTGAGCGTAGGAAAAATCCGTCTAATTCTTGCTGCATAAAACTCACTAAAGCTAAAATTTTGATTTTTCTGACTTTGAAGAATCAGCGAGGTGATCAAAAAACCTGAAATTACAAAAAAAATATCTACGCCGACGAAGCCTCCGGGTATCAACGAAGGGAATGCATGAAAAGCGACGATTGCTATAACTGCGACTGCCCTTAGCCCGTCAATATCCGGTCGGTAGCTTAGCTTGATCAAATTTTGTGCTTTCGTTTGGACAGACTGTGATTGTTTTTCCATGGGCAATGATTGGAAGCCAGCAGATTTTGATCTGTTGCCAGTTCAAGGGCATAAGCTAAGAGTGTCTTCCTTCGTACATCAATTCATTTTCGAACCCACAGAACTCAGACTTATTGAACTGAGATTCACTTCATTCTCATACAGTTTGCCAATTAGACATTCAGAACCTGCCAATACTGCCCGTTATATCCTGACCGCTGTCTAATTGTTAAGTCTTAGGATACTTACAGTTTTTCACTATACTAAGAACTAAGTAATTAAAATGTTTTCGATTTGAAAATGGCTGATGGCATGTATTTCGATCTTTGGTTGCAAAAAGTCACACGTCAGGCATTGAGTATGAATAGGTAACAGGATACGCAGTTGGTAGGTGATGGTAGTCGAGTGTTGATAGGTAAAAAAATCTTAAACTAAATGATTGAGTTTGCAATGAAACCATTTCTCTGTTTTGTGATGATGACGGTCTGCTCGGTGTCTTGGGCAGAGTGGGAGACGACGGGTAAAGCGTATGATATTACTCATTATCATGATAAATCTACGATACAAAAAAATGACATAACTGCACAGATGTGGGTGATGTATGATTTTCCAGAGGTGCGAACTAATACAGATGGAGATAAATATAAATCAGCAAAATCACTTTTAGCATTTAATTGTAAGTATCAGACATTGACAATGGTTTCAGTGCTTCAGTATTCTGGTTCAGCGGGAACTGGTGCAGTTGTTTTGTCTGACACATTTAAAGAGAGTGAATGGATATGGGATCAAATTGCTCCAAATACGCTAGTTAAAACGGAATGGGATATCGCATGTGGTAAGAAGTAATATTGCTTTCAAATGCTTTTACATCTCTGGCATAAAGTAACCGTGCGATAAAGGTTTGATTTTATGATGCGTATCGTATAAATAGATATACTAAATCACCGAACGCACACTCCTAACACCAATCTTTAATTCCTGAGCGATGAGGTTGATACCCATACCTTTCTCACGCAATTGTTTCATCGCAGAGCTCATCCCACCATGCATCTTCAAAGGTCGTCCTAATTTGATCCCATTTGCGATTGCTCATTTCTGACCTGTTAGCACGCGTTCACGAATCAGATTTTGTTCAAACTCACCAACTGCAGTAAATACAGAGAAACGATTTGGTTCAATTTAAATAACGTTATGATTGTGTTCGATAGCGCACATAAAAGATTTGTGTGGTGAAATATAGTTACCAAAAGTTAAGTGGCTATTTATGACTACCAATATTGATAAATCGAAAAATAAGCTGTTGGCAGCTTTGCCAGAAGAAAATTGGCAGCGA
>Ga0164294_10003745_pt1 | contig 13491 bp, 11 predicted proteins | sample GEODES005metaG_FD_111479 | JGI IMG/M metagenome (GOLD analysis project Ga0164294, IMG submission 111479) | Oligotrophic lake water microbial communities from Sparkling Lake, Wisconsin, USA - GEODES005 metaG | ecosystem: Environmental > Aquatic > Freshwater > Lake | place: USA: Sparkling Lake... | reverse complement strand
TTCGCTGTCATCGATTTATGCGTTGCGCATGCTGGGGCTGTTTTTGGTGCTGCCGGTGTTTGCCCTCGAGGCTTCGCGCTACCCCGGCGGCGATGACCCGGCCCGCGTGGGTCTGGCCATGGGCATTTACGGCCTGACCCAAGGGCTGCTGCAAATCCCCTTTGGCATGGCCTCGGACTGGCTGGGCCGCAAGCGCGTCATCATTTTCGGGCTGCTGGTGTTTGCGCTGGGCAGCTTTATCGCCATGGCGGCGGCTGACCTGACCTGGCTGACCATAGGCCGCTCGGTGCAAGGGGCCGGCGCTATTTCGGCGGCCGTCAGCGCACTTTTATCTGACCAGACCCGTGACGAAGTGCGCACCAAGGCCATGACGCTGGTGGGCGTGAGCATTGGCCTGATGTTTGCCGTGTCGCTCATCATTGCGCCGCTGTTGGTCTCGCACATCGGCTTGACCGGACTCTTCACCTTGACCGGTTTTTTTGCGCTGACCGGTATTGCGGTGGTGATCTGGTGGGTGCCGCCCGAGCCGGCGCAGCCAGCGCACCTCCCCCGTGGCTCGCTGGCGCTGGTGCTGCGTGACCCGGCGCTGCTGCGGCTGGACATGGGCGTGTTTGTGCTGCATGCGGTGCAATTGGCCATGTGGATCGCCATACCCGCGCTGCTGGTGCAGGCCGGCCTGGGCAAGGATGCGCACTGGCAGGTTTACACACCGGCGGTGGTGGCTTCGTTTGTCGTGCTGCGCGTCACGCTGTACCCGCTGGAGCGGCTGGGCTATCTGCGCGCGGTTTTTCTATGCTCTGTCGGGGTGATTTTGCTGGTGCAACTGGGCCTGTGGTGGACGGCGCAGCAAGCAGCCACCGGCATCCCGAGCCTGGGCCTGTTGGCGGGGCTGTTGTTTGTCTTTTTCTGCGGCTTCAATATTCTGGAGTCCTGCCAGCCCAGCCTGGCCTCACGTTTGGCGCCCAAGCATGCGCGTGGCACGGCGCTGGGGGTTTACAACACACTGCAGTCGCTGGGCTTTTTTGCCGGTGGCGCAGTCGGCGGCTGGCTGGCCAAAACCGCCGGGCCGCAAGCGCTTTTCATGGTTTGTGCCGGCCTGATGCTGCTGTGGCTGCTGCTGGCCTGGCCCATGCGGGCGCCCGGGCGCTATGACCTGCCGGCAGCCACGGCCGGGGTAGCCGACGCGAAAGCCGCCAGTTAAACTGAGATCATTAGGAGAACACAACATGGCATCTGTCAACAAAGTCACCATCGTCGGCAACCTGGGGCGTGACCCCGAAATGCGCGCCTTCCCCAACGGCGACCAGCTCGCCAACGTCACCATCGCCACCACCGACAAGTGGAAAGACAAGCAAACGGGCGAAATGAAGGAAGCCACAGAGTGGCATCGCGTGGTTTTCAACGGCCGCCTGGCCGAGATCGTCGGCCAGTACCTGCGTAAAGGCTCGCAAGTTTATGTTGAAGGCAGCTTGCGCACGCGCAAGTGGACCGACAAAGACGGCATTGAAAAATACACCACCGAGATTCGCGCCGACCAGATGCAAATGCTGGGCAGCCGTGAAGGCATGGGCGGCAACCGCGCTGAAAGCTCAGACGGCGGCGAACGCCAAAGCTATTCGCGCCCTGCGGCGGCAGCCCCGGCCCAGCGCCCGGCGGGCGCCGCACCGTCCAAAGCCGCCAGCGGTTTTGACGACATGGACGACGACATTCCGTTTTAAAGCGTTTAGTGCGCCCTGCAAAAGCCCGCTTGGATCAAGCGGGCTTTTTTGTGGCCGCCAGCCGCAAGGCCGCATCGCGCCAGCGCAGCAGAACCAATGCCAGCACGCCACTGCCCAGCAACCAGAACGAGACATGCAGCGCGTTTTGACTGGCGGCATACATGACACTCGAATAAGCCAAAAACGCACAGGCTGCACAAAAGACCAGCGGCGTGAACGGGTACAGCGGAACACGAAAGGGGCGGGTGGCCGCGCTGTCCGTGCGGCGCAGCCACATCAGCGCCAAGCCCACCAACATTAAAAAGCTCCAAAACATAGGCGCAGTGAACTCCACCATGGCGCTGAAACCATCGGCCTCACGCATGCCCAGCGCAATCAGTCCCAGGCTGATCACGGCCTGCAGCGCATAGGCGCGGCTCGGGCTGCCCGTTGGGCCGCTCCAGGTGCCAAGCTGGCCGAGGCTGACCCAGTCCCGACCCAGCGCGTACTTGGTGCGTGCGCCCACCACCATGGTGGCGTTGATGCTGGTGAGTGCCGCAATCGCCACAAAAAGCCCCAGCGCTTTTTGCGCCCACGGCCCCCAGGCCAGGCCCAGCACATCGGCAGCCGCCGTTTTGCTCGCTTCCAGGCCCTGCAAGCCGAGGCCGTGCAACAAGGCTGCGTTAACGAGCAGGTACAAAACGGTCAGCAGCGCCATGCTGATCACGATCACGCGCACGATGACACGCGGGCCGCCGCGCACTTCGGCCGAGATGTAGGCCGCCTCGCTCCAACCACCAAAAGTAAGCAGAACAAAGACCAGCGCCAGCCCGAGCTGCGCCATGGGCGGGGCAGTGTCAAAAAAAGCGCCGCTGCTGTCACCGGCTTCCAATGTGAAGCCGGCCACCACCACGGCGATCAGGCCCAGCACCTCGAACAAGATCAGCCAGAACTGAATGCGCGAGGAGGCATGAATGCCCAGCATGTTGACGGCAGTCAGCAGCAGCACGATCAGCAGGGCCCAGAGCGCGCTGGAATACGGCCCGAGTGACAGCACCTGACTGAAATAGTCGCCAAAGACAAAGGCCAGCAAAGCAATCGCCCCTGGATTGATGACGGTGGCACGCGCCCAGGCATACAGAAAGGACGCGTTGCGGCCAAAAGCGCGATGCAAAAAATGATAATCGCCGCCCGCATGCGGGTAGGCGCAGCAAAGCTCGGCGTAGCAAAGCGCGCCCATCACGGAAATCAGTGCGCCCAACAACCACACACCCAGGGTCCAACCGACATCGCCACTCAAGGAGGCGACCAGCGCCGGGGTCTTGAAGATACCGGCGCCAATGACCACGCCCAAGATCAGGGCGACGGCGCCCAGCGGGTCGAGCAGCCGCTGGGGTTGCTCGACCGAAGCCGGCCCGCTCACCGCCGCCGGGCCTGAACCGGCCGGGTCCGGCCGTAGGCGGTCAACTGACCGGTAAAGCCATCTGCCGCCACGGTGCCCTTGATACTTTGGGCGACCTTGTCACTGCCCAGAAAGTGAAAGCTCAGTTGGTTGCCGCGCAATTGCGCACCCAGCACAGGCTGGCTGACGCCGCCCATGCTCAGCGTACCGCCCACTTGCTGAAACACCTGCTGCAGACTGAGCTTGGCAGGTGCACTGCCGTCCAGCGGTGTGAACTCCCACTCGCCCGCAACAGGCGCAGGAATGATCCACAAATAACCCGGTGTGTCGCCCGACGAAACAGTCTGGTCCGGCGTCCACTCCTGCATGTCAAAGGTGTTCGAGACGATGCGTGTGCCGGGCTTCATCTTCATCAAGGTGGGGCGCAGTTGCAAGTTCAGATCGGGCAAGAGGTACAAGGTCACCACCGTGGCTTCGCTGAAGTCCTCGACAAAAATATCGCCCCGGATGATCTTCACTTTGTCTGCCACGCCCGCGAGTTGGGTGTTCTTGCGGGCGAAGTCGGCCATCTTCTGGTCGTACTCAATGCCGACCGACCGCGCGCCAAAGCGTTTGGCCGCCGTGATCGAAATCACGCCGTCGCCGGCGCCCAGGTCATAGACGATGTCTTTGGGCGTGACCTCCGCCACCGTCAACAACTTGTCAACCATGTCCTGCGGGGTTGGCAACCACATGACGTCCTTGCCGACCTGACCCTTCATGGGTTTAAACCCATCGTCGGGCATGCCAGTGACAGCACAGCCGGCAAGGCCGGCAAGAGTCAAAAGAAGAAAGCTAAGGCGGCTGCAAAAACCCATTCGGTGGCTCCCGTCCATTAAGTTGCCGCGAAGGTTACCAGAATGCAATGACGCCCTCAGGCCGCGCCGTTCCTCACATTGCTGCCGTGAATCACCCCGCCGCCCAGGCACACCTCGCCCTGGTACAGCACGGAGGATTGCCCGGGCGTGACGGCCCATTGGGCTTGCGCGAAATGCAGCTCGCACTGGCTGGCGTTGGATGCAGCCATGGTGCAGGCGGCGTCGGCCTGGCGGTAGCGGGTTTTCGCTCCCAGCGCCGATTCGGACTCTAAGGCGGGTGGGCTGCCAGAGACCCAGCTGCAGTCTTGCGCGCTGAGTTCGGTGGACAGCAGCCAGGGGTGGTCGTGGCCTTGCACCACCCACAGCGTATTCGTCTCCAGGTCTTTGCGCGCGACAAACCAGGGCTCGTGCTCGCCGGCACCGCGCTGGCCCTGGGCCTGGATGGCTTTGAGCTCGGCGCCCTTGGCCTTGACGCCGCCTATGCCCAGGCCCTGACGCTGGCCCAGCGTGTAAAAGCTCAGGCCCACGTGCTCGCCCAGCACTCGGCCCTGGTCGTTTTTGATCGGGCCCGGCGCCTTGGCGATGTAACGGTTAAGAAACTCTCTGAAAGGCCGCTCGCCGATGAAGCAGATGCCGGTCGAGTCTTTCTTTTTCGCGTTGGGCAGGCCGATTTCGCCGGCGATGCGGCGTACCTCGGTCTTGTGCAGCTCGCCAACCGGAAACAGCGTTTTAGACAACTGCGCCTGATTCAGCCGGTGCAAAAAGTAGCTTTGGTCCTTGGCCGGGTCCAGGCCCTTGAGCAGTTCGTGCAGGCCGGTGGCTTCGTTCAGGCACACCCGGGCGTAATGGCCGGTTGCGATTTTCTCGGCGCCCAAGCGCATGGCGTGGTCCAGAAAAGCCTTGAACTTGATCTCGGCGTTGCACAGGATGTCGGGGTTGGGCGTGCGGCCGGCCTGGTATTCGCGCAAAAATTCGGCGAACACGCGGTCCTTGTAGTCGGCGGCAAAGTTGACATGCTCAATCTCGATGCCCAGCACGTCAGCCACGGCGGCTGCGTCCACAAAGTCGATGTTGGACGAGCAGAACTCGCTGTCGTCGTCATCTTCCCAGTTCTTCATGAAGATGCCGATGACCTCGTGGCCCTGCTGCTTGAGCAAGTGGGCCGTCACGGCCGAGTCCACCCCGCCGCTGAGCCCGACCACGATGCGCTGTTTGAGTCCCGTTTGCATGTCGGGGATTATCGGCGCGGGAAGGGGCGAAGGGGCGGGGATGGATTCCTGCCTGCGCAGGAATGACGGCGGGCAGGGTAGGAATGATGCCTATGTCCGTCATCCTCGCGAACGCGGGGATCCATCCTCACCCGGCTTGTCTCAGCTCTTGCGGGCTGCCAGCACGCGGTCCACCATCACACCGGCCTGGCCGAGGTTGTTCATGGGGTCGCAAAAGCCGGCGAGTTGCTCGCGCGTGACGTGCTTGTTAATTTGCGGATGCTCGGCCAGCAGGTCGATCAGCGGGCGCTGCTGCTTGAGCGCGTCGCGGCAGATGTCATAGACCAGGTCGTGCGCATACTCGCGGCCGATGTAAGGGCCCAGGCCCATCATCACGGCTTCGGACATCACCAGGCCGTGCGTCATGTCGATGTTGCGGCGCATCTGCGCGGCGTCCACTTCCAGCCCCGCCAGAATGAACTTGGTCTGCTTGAGCGCACCCGACATCAGGCAAAAAATCTCGGGCATGGCCACCCATTCGATTTCCCACGGGCCGGTCGAGCGCTCGTGGTCGGCCACCATCGCGTCCATCAGCGAGGCGGCCAGTTGGCGCACCACCGAGATGTTGGCGTGAATGTAAAGGCAGGAAATCGGGTTGCGCTTTTGCGGCATGGTGCTGGACGAGCCACGGCCGGGCGCGAAGGGCTCGAAGACCTCGGCGACTTCGGTTTGCATGAGCAGCTTGACGTCCATGGCGATCTTGCCCAGCGAGCCGCCGACGATGCCCAGAAACGCGCCGACTTCAGCAAAGTTGTCACGCACGGTGTGCCAAGAGATCAGCGGTTGACCCAGGCCCAGCTCTTTCATGAGGCCGGCCTGGGTTTCCATGGCGCCGGTTTCCAGCGATGACAAGGTGCCCGAAGCACCGCCGAATTCGCCCACCAGCACACGCGGCTTGAGCTGCTCCAAGCGCTCGCGGTGGCGCTCGATGCCGGCCAGGATGCTGGCCATCTTGTAGCCAAAGGTAATCGGCGTGGCTTGCTGCAAATTGCTGCGGCCGATGATGGGCGTGTCGCGATGCGCTTTGGCCAGCTTGGCCAGCGAGTCCGAGATGTCTTTCAGGTCGGCTTCAACCAGCGCCAGACTTTCACGGATTTGCAGCACCGCGGCGGTGTCGGTAATGTCTTGCGTGGTGGCGCCCCAGTGGCAGTACTCACCCAGCTTGTCACGGCAGTGGGCGTTGATCTGGTTGACCACGGCAATGATGGGGTAGCCGATCTGCTCAGTCTTGGCTTTGAGCTGGGCCCAGTCGATCTGGCTGAGCTCGCAGTTCTTGACGATCTCTTGGGCCGCTTCTTGGGGGATGATGCCCAGCTCACCCTGCACCTTGGCCAGCGCACGTTCGATGTCGAGGTATTTGGCGGTGCGGTTCTCGTCGCTCCAGACGTGGCGCATGGCCGCGTCACTGAACATGTCGCCGAAGATCTTGGAGTCAATGATGGTTGAAGGCATGGTTTTTAAAGAAAGTAAAAAAAGTCAGGGTAAAAGATCGGGATGCAAGATCAGGATGAAGCCACGCGCGCGGCGCGGGCCAGCAGGCGTTCGGCGCGTAACAGCACGGGCCGGTCCACCATTTTCCCGTCAAGTTGCAGCGCGGCGCCTGCAGCGGCAGCACTGGCCTGCAACACGCGCTGGGCCCAGGCCAGCTCTGCGGCACTGGGCGCCAGCGCAGCCAGAACGGCGGCTACTTGGGCCGGATGAATGCACATCTTGGCGCCAAAACCCAGGCTGCGCGCCTGCGCCATGTCGGCGCTGACCTGCGCGGCGTCCAGCGCCGGCGTGACGCCGGCCACCGGCGCAGGCAAGCCGGCGGCGCGCGAAGCCAGGGCAATCTGCGCGGCGGCCATGTCCAGCATCAGGCTGTCGGCCGACACGTCCAGGTCCAGCATGAAGTCCAGCGAGCCAAAGGCCAGGCGCGCCACGCCGGGCGCTGGCGCGATGGCTTGCACAGCCTGCAGACCGCGGGCGGTTTCAATCAAGGGGAGCACCTGGCTGCCGCTGGGCAGCTGCGCCAGCACAGCGGCCACCTGCGCGGGCGACTCGCACTTGGGCAGCATCACGCAGCGCAGGGGCGAAGCGGCCAGCAAAGCCAAGTCGTCAGCATACCAGGGGCTGGCGTCATCGTTGATGCGCACCAGCAAGCGCTCAGCCAGCGCGCTTTGGCTGTGCAGCCACTGGGCCACGGCGCTGCGCGCAGCGGCCTTGTCGGCTGGCGCCACGGCGTCTTCCAAATCCAAAATGACGCGGTCGGCCCCCGAGGCCAGCGCCTTGGCAAAACGCTCAGGGCGGTTGCCGGGCACAAACAGGTAGGTCAGCGCATCTTCCGCAATCTGCAAGGCCGCGGTCATACGGCGCCCTGCTCGCGCAGCGCCGCAATGGCTTGGGCGCTGTAACCGTAGCGGCTCAAAATCGCGTCGGTGTGCTGGCCCAGCGCGGGCACCGCGTCCATGCGCGGCTCGCCGTGCTGCCAGGAGCCGGGCGGCAGCAGCGCGGGTATGGCACCGGCCGAAGTTTCCACATGCCGCCAGCGCCCGCGCGCCTTGAGCTGCGGATGCGCCCAGACTTCTTGCATGGTGTTGACCTGGGCGTTGGCAATGCCGGCAGTCTCCAGGCGCTCAGCCACCTGCGCGGCCGTCAGGCTGGCAAAGGCCTGTAGGATCAGCGCTGAGAGCTCATCGCGTGCGGCGCTGCGCTTGGCATTGCTGGCAAAGCGCGCCTGGCCGGCCAACTCAGGTTGCAGCAAAACCTTGTCGCAAAAAATTTTCCACTCGCGCTCGTTTTGCAAACCCAGCATGACGGTTTTGCCGTCACCGGCGGCAAACGGGCCGTAGGGGTAAATGGTGGCGTGGCTGGCGCCGGTGCGCGGCGGCGGCGGCGCGCCGTCAAAGGCGTAGTACAGCGGGTAACTCATCCACTCGGTCAGCGACTCCAGCATCGACACATCGATGCGCTGGCCTTCGCCGGTTTGCTGGCGGTGCATGAGCGCGGCCAGGATGTTGGTGTAAGCGTACATGCCGGCGGCAATGTCAGCCATCGAGTTGCCGGCCTTGGCAGGCGTCTCGGGCGTGCCGGTGATCGACACAAAACCGGCTTCGCTCTGGATCAACAGGTCGTAGGCTTTTTTGTCGCGGTAGGGACCGGGGTTAGTCGGGTCATCGCCGTAACCCGAGATGTCGCAAACAATGATGCCGGGCTTGACTTTGGACAGCGCTTCAAACGACACACCCAAGCGCGCCGCCGCGCCGGGCGCCAGGTTTTGCACCACCACGTCGGCTTCTTCGAGAATCAGGCGCATCAGGACTTTTTGCGCCTCTGCGTGCTTGACGTCCAGCGTCAGGCTTTCCTTGGAGCGATTGGTCCAGACAAAGTGCGAGGCCAGGCCTTTGACACGCTCGTCATAGCCGCGTGCAAAGTCGCCCACGCCGGGGCGCTCTATCTTGATAACGCGGGCACCCATGTCGGCGAGCTGGCGCGTGGCAAAGGGCGCCGCAATCGCGTGCTCCAGGGTGACAACGGTAATGCCCTTGAGGGGTTGCATGTCTACTTTCTTTGTCCGGTTGCTTACAGCGTTCAGGCCAGGGTGGCGACCGCGTCCATTGTCAGCCAGCCCTCGTGGTCCTGCGCCCACAGGTGCACGGTCTTGCCGTCGGCTGAGGGCTCGCCGTGAACAGAAAAAGGATGGATGTCAAAAGTCGGCCGCACCGCCTTGAACTCAAAGCGCAGCACCGGCACGCCCGGCAGCTGGTGGCGCAGCAAGTCCATCAGCAGCGTGGCGATCAGCGGGCCGTGCACGATCAGGCCGGGGTAGCCCTCGACTTCAGTGACATACTTGCGGTCATAGTGAATGCGGTGGCCGTTGAAGGTCAGCGCTGAATAGCGAAACAGCAACACATCGTCGGGCACGATGCGCCGCGTCCAGGCCGCTTGCGCAGGCGCGGCCACGGGTGGCGGCGCCACATCGTCCGGCGTGGGCGCGCCGCGGTAGACGATGTTGTGGTGCTCGGTCAGCGCCACGGCCTCGCCGCCCTGGCGGCGCACTTCATGGCGCACCTTCACAAACAGCAAGTTGCCGGTGCGGCCGGTTTTTTCTTTCACATCGACGATGGTCGAAGTGCGCGACAGCGCGTCGCCCACCCGCAGCGGTTCATGAAAAGCAAAGTCGCTGCCGGCCCACATGCGGCGCGGCAGCGGCACCGGCGGCAAAAAGCCACCGCGCTTGGCGTGGCCGTCGGCGCCGATCTCGGACTGCGGGTAAATCGGCAAGAAATACAGCCAGTGCCACAGTGGCGGCAGCGGCGTGCCGTCGGCCGGCCGCTCGGCCAGCGCACCCGGCGGCCAATCGAGTGTGGCCGTCAGCGCGGCAAATGGTGTGGCGGTGGCCGTGTCGTGGACCGTCTCACTGCGGCCTAACCAATCTTGCAAATTCACGTCTGTCCTTGGCGGGTTGATTCGACTTTGATCTTAGCGGCGACAGCTCTTAGGCCCACCCTCAGCCGTAAACGCTGGCGTCGGTGGTGATGACGGACAGCGGATGGCGCGCGCCGGCCAGGTAGTCGTCCATGCACTTGATCAGCAGCGGGCTGCGGTGGCGTTCGGGGCAGGCGCGGATGGCGTCTGCGCTCAGCCACAGGGTGCGCACAATGCCCTCGTCCAGCGCCTGGCCGGCGACAAAATCACCCAACTCGCCGCAAAAGGCAAAGCGCAAATACGTGATGTCGTCGCGCCCGACAGCCAGCTCCCGCTGAAAGCGCGACAGATAGACGCCGACCAGTGCCGTGGGCCGGAAATGAAAGGCGGTTTCTTCCCGCGCCTCGCGCGCGCAGGCTTCAACAGGGCTCTCGCCCGGGTCCAGGTGGCCGGCCGGGTTGTTCAGGCGCAGGCCTTCGGGCGTGTGTTCCTCGACCAGCAAAAACTCGGTGACGCCGCCCACTTCGCGGGCAATCACGGCGGCCACTGTGGCGCTGGGTTTCCATCGTGTGTTCATGGCGAAATTATCCCTTGGCAAAACCGGGCGCAAAACCCGTCGCAAAGTGCACGCGCAAAAACTCGACCAGACACTGCACCGCCTTGGGCACCTGCGCTGACCAGGGGCGCAGCGCATAAATGCGTTCGCCAAAAAACCCTTGCGCCTGCCAGTCGGGCAGCACCTGCACCAGCGCGGGCTGGCCGTCGGCGCCCGACGGCGGCACGCTGAAGTCGGGCAGCAGGCCGATGCCCAGGCCGGCCAGCAGCGCTTCGCGCAGCACCTCGGAGTTGTTGGCCTTGAGGCAGCCGCGCACGTTCACACCCACGCGCTCTTGCGCATCGCTAGGCGCCTTGCGGCCGCGCACCTTGCCGGGGGGGGCGTTGCGCGCAAAGGTCCAGCTGCCACTGGCGGCGCTGGCGCCGCCCAGGTACAGCAGGCAATCGTGCGTGGCGAGCTCTGCCGGGTGCGCCGGCACGCCACGCGCGGCCAGGTACGCCGGGCTGGCCAGCAGCACCGAACGGGTTTCGCACAGCACCCAGGCCACATGGGTTTCGGGTGGCGTGTTGGTGTGGCGCACCGCCAAGTCAAAGCCTTCGTTGGCCAGGTTGACAAAACGGTCTGTGAGTTCGAGCTCGATATGGATCTCGGGAAAGCGCTTGAGAAACGCCGCCACGCAGGGCGCCAGGTGCTGGCGTCCCAGCGCCACTGGCGCGGTCACCCGCACCAGACCGCGCGGCGTGCCCACCAGGTCACGGGCGGCTGTATAGCTCTCACTGATGCGGCCAAAGGCCGGCAACATGTCATTAACGAGCTGCTGACCGGCCTCAGTCAGGCCGACCGAGCGCGTGGTGCGGCGCACCAGCAGCACGCCGGCAGCGCGCTCGAGCTCGCTGATGCGCATGCTGGCCGAGGCCTTGGACACGCCCAGGCGGCGCGCCGTCTCGGTGAAGCTGCGCGTGGCGGCCAGCACCGTCAGCAAGTGCAGGTCGGCCAGCAACGGGGCCAGTTGGTCAGAAGCCATGGCAGCCAGATTAACAGAAACGGTGCCATTGTTCATTTGATTGAACAATGTAATCACCGAAGCGGCCTTATCAAAACCGCCTGCCGCCCCTAGACTTGGTGAAATACCAGTTCTCATACCGACACCAAGGATCTGTCATGAACACCACACCAGCCACCATCGCCCATTACGTCAACGGCCACTTGGTCGCCGGCGGCTCTGCCCGCCAGCAAGCCGTCTTCAACCCGGCCACCGGTGTGGCCACTGGCCAAGTGGCGCTGGCCAACGGGGCCGACGTGGATGCCGCCGTGGCTGCGGCCAAAGCAGCTTTTCCGGCCTGGGCGGACACACCGCCTATCCGCCGCGCCCGCGTCATGTTCAAGTTTCTGGAGTTGCTGAACCTGCACAAAGACCAGCTCGCACACCTGATCACCGCCGAGCACGGCAAGGTGTTCACCGATGCGCAGGGCGAGGTCTCGCGCGGCATCGACATCGTTGAGTTCGCCTGCGGTATTCCGCAGCTGCTCAAGGGCGACTTCACCGACCAGGTGAGCACCGGCATCGACAACTGGACGCTGCGCCAGCCGCTGGGTGTGGTCGCCGGTATCACCCCGTTTAACTTCCCGGTGATGGTGCCCATGTGGATGTTCCCGGTGGCGATTGCCGCCGGCAACTGCTTCATCTTGAAGCCCAGCCCGATCGATCCGAGCGCCAGCCTGTTCATGGCCGAACTGCTGAAAAAAGCCGGTCTGCCGGACGGCGTGTTCAACGTCATTCAGGGCGACAAAGAAGCGGTGGACGCACTGCTGGTGCACCCGGATGTGCATGCGATTTCTTTCGTCGGCTCCACGCCGATTGCCAACTACATTTACGAGACCGGCGCGCACCACGGCAAGCGCGTGCAGGCGCTGGGTGGCGCCAAGAACCACATGGTCGTGATGCCCGATGCCGACCTAGAGCAAGCGGTTGATGCACTGATCGGCGCCGGTTACGGCTCGGCCGGCGAGCGCTGCATGGCGATCTCTGTCGCCGTGCTGGTGGGCGACGTGGCCGAGCGCCTCTTGCCCATGCTGAAAACACGCGCAGAAAAACTCATCATCAAAAACGGCGTGCATCTGGATGCCGAAATGGGCCCCATCGTCACCGCCGCCGCGCACCAGCGCATCACCGGCTACATTGACCAAGGCGTCAAAGAAGGTGCCAAGCTGCTGGTGGACGGCCGCAAGTTCACCGGCGCCCAAGCCGGTGCTGGTTGCGAGCAGGGCTTTTGGATGGGCGGCACGCTGTTTGACCATGTCACGCCCGACATGCGCATTTACAAAGAAGAAATCTTCGGCCCGGTGCTCGGCTGCGTGCGCGTGAAAGACTTTGCCGAAGCGGTGAACCTGATCAACGCGCACGAGTTCGGCAACGGCGTGAGCTGCTTTACACGCGACGGCAACGTGGCCCGGGAATTCGCCCGCCGCATTCAGGTCGGCATGGTCGGCATCAACGTGCCGATCCCGGTGCCCATGGCCTGGCACGGCTTTGGCGGCTGGAAAAAGAGCCTCTTTGGCGACATGCACGCCTACGGCGAAGAAGGCGTGCGTTTTTACACCAAGCAAAAATCCATCATGCAGCGCTGGCCCGAGAGCATCGGCAAGGGCGCTGAATTTGTGATGCCCACGGCCAAGTAAAAGCCTTGCGCAGTGTCAGCCGGGCTGCCCCCTGCCGAACTCCCAGGCTTGCAGCCAGTCCACCAGCGACTTGAGCCCCTGCTCGAGCGGCGTGTCTGGCCAGCTGCCGATCATGCTGAGCAAGCGGTCTTCGCTGGCGCAGGTCAGCCTCACATCGGCCACCTGCATGGGTGCAAATTCAATCACCGGCACCGTGCCGGTGAGGCGCGCCAGGATTTCCACAAAGGCCTTGACCTGCACCGGTCGCCGGTGACCGACATTGACCACTTCGGCGGCTGCAGCGCCTTGCGGGCGGTGCAACAACCGGTCAATGGCGGCCACGGTGTCGCCCACATACGTGAAGTCGCGCAGCAACTCGCCTTTGGCAAACAGGCGCAGGGTTTCACCTTTCAAAAGCTTGCGGGCAAACATCAGGGGCGCCATGTCGGGCCGGCCCCAGGGCCCGTAGACCGTGAAAAACCGCATACCCAAAGAAGCCAAGCCGTACTGCGCGTGGTAGGCACAGGCCATGGCCTCGTTGGCCAGTTTGGTGGCCGCATAAAAAGATTGCGGCCTGTCCGTGCGGTCGTCTTCCTGAAAAGGTGCATCGTCACGCAAGCCGTACACACTGGAGGAGCTGGCGTAA
>Ga0164294_10003744_pt1 | contig 13491 bp, 2 predicted proteins | sample GEODES005metaG_FD_111479 | JGI IMG/M metagenome (GOLD analysis project Ga0164294, IMG submission 111479) | Oligotrophic lake water microbial communities from Sparkling Lake, Wisconsin, USA - GEODES005 metaG | ecosystem: Environmental > Aquatic > Freshwater > Lake | place: USA: Sparkling Lake... | reverse complement strand
TGCTGATATTGCTTTCCAATGCATCAGTTTCAAATTTGATGCCCTCTTCTTTTTCTTTCACACTGCCCTTTGTACAAGCACCCATAAACAGAGCAATCATTGCTAAACAAACTATCGAACTAATGGATTTTTTTACTTTCATGACTTTTATTTTTATGATCGATTTCATTAAACCTTAAACTGTAAACCCAAAACTATCACTCCTTCACCACCCTTATCGTCTTTCTGCTTGGTCCATTCACCGCTTCAACCATGTACGTGCCAGACACCATGCCGCTCCAATTGATCATCGTGGTTTGTTGCTTGGTTTTGGTTTGATATACCACCCTGCCTTTCAGGTCTAACAACCTCAGTGTAACTTCCTTCGATGGACGCTCCCCAATATCAATCCATACTTTGCTCTGCGATGGGTTTGGATACACTTTCATCTTAATCGTATTGTCAACAGTCGCATTGCTAACCCCCGTAACCACCAACACATACACCGCACTGCTGTCTACACAACCAAACTGATTACTCACCTTAACACGATAACTACCACCAACCTTCGGTTTGTGTATTCCTAGCGTATTGGTCTCAACCAACTTGTTGTCTGCGCTCCAAGCATACGACTCATAACCAGCATCCGTGCTCAAGAAGCCGCCATCCCACTTGATCTCTGGCTTTCTCACAATGCTTCCAACTCGAACCACTAGCTTCACCTTCTCACCCTCACAACCCTCAGCATTGCGCTGACTAACATAGTATTCAAAGTTTCCAATCCTCGACGTAGATGGAACCGGTGCAATCAACTTCGCCGTATCGCCAGTCAGTGGAGTATACCACAGCAAGGCATTGCCAGCAGTACCTTGTGCAGTCAATGGCTTTGATAAGGCATTGATGCAATACATCAAATCCTTCACCTCAGGAACACCAGGAATGGCACCAACTACCAACTTCAAGGTATCACTCAATCCACTGTAACATCCCTGAGCACTGTAGCCCCTCACTTGATAAATGCCTCCAACTTCTGCCCTTAATACCTTACTCGTATCTGCAACTATCGCAACCCCATTTCTGAACCACTGGTATTTAAACTGATCATCGGCAATCAAGAATACACGACCACCTTCACACAATACCGTATTGCCTACTACGTTCACATTGGGTTTTATTGGCAAGTCCTTTATTGTAACCACCTTATTCATAGAATCACTGCAACCACCAACTCCACTCACTTTTAACCATACCCTGTATATTCCCGGTTTCTTGTAACTGTGTATCGGATTAAGTGCCGAAGAATATGTACTGTCGCCAAACGACCAAACATAACTCATCATTCCGCCTGATATCTTCGAACTGTTTGTGGTGATGATTCTATTCTCATCAAAACATTGTACTGCATTGTTCAACGCAAAGCCAGCCATTGGCATTGGGTTCTCAACAATCAACTTCAACACTGACTCACTGACACATCCGTTGTTGTCGCGGTTCTGAACTCGGTACTTCCCACCCTTGTTCACTAACAATGAACTCGAAGTTGAACCAACCAGTAAAACGCTGTCCTTATACCACTGCAAGAACTGATCTCCATTGGTGGTAAGCAACAAGCTGCGGCCAGTACAAAGAGAAGAGTCTGTGCTAATTAAATCTGGTTCTATCGGTTGATCGTAAACAGTAACAGACTGGTTAATCCTTGACTCACAACCTTTGTCTGACTTCACAACTAGGGTCACATTGTATGTTCCAGCGGTCTTAAATGATTTTATCGGAGATAATAACACAGAAGTATCCCCATCACCAAAGGTCCAGCTATAACTCAACTTACCCGTATCGAGTTTAGACTCATTGATAAACTCAAAACTATTGTCCTTCAAACACTGGTTCGACTTATTCACAGAGAATCCAGCAACAGGGACAGCACTTGATGTGATGCTGCTCACAAGCGATGACCTCACACATCCAGCAATGCTGGTGCTTACCACCTTGTAATCACCTGCTTGCGCAACAGTCAACGTGCTGCCCGTAGCATTGGTAATTGCAACATTGTTGCGGTACCACTGCAAAGAAGCAGCACCGTTGGTGCTCAAAACAAGTGATGAACCAACACAGAAATTATTAGAAGCAGCGCTGATCACAGGAACAGCAGGTAAGGCATTGATGGTGAAGCTGATATTGGAAGTGCTTACGCAACCATTGGAAGATGCAATTGAGATCACACCAGCATAGGTGCCCGCAGCGGTACTACCCGGAATCACAATACCCGTAACCGTTCCAGCGCCAGCAGCAAAAACAAAGGCTGTTGTGCTTTGGTCAAGCAGTCCAGCTTGGTTAGCAGTGGCACTCCAATCAATGCTATAAGAAACAGGACTGTTAGAGCTGAGATAAGGTAAAGTTGTAGATTGGTTGGCGGTACTAAAGCATACAGCAGCAACAGTGCCTGATGTTGATAAAACTGGCAATGGATTTACCGTTATTGTTGAACTTGAAGTAATCGCAACACAGGATCCATTGGTAACAACTGCCCTGTAATAAGTTGTAGCTGTTAGGTTTGTGGCGGTATACGTCTGTGTCGTAGCTCCATTGATATTTGTGAAGTTCGTATTGTTGGAGCTTGACTGCCACTGGATAGTTCCAGTATTACCGCTGAGTGTCAGGGTTGCGCTGTTCGAGCCAGAACACACTGTTCCTGCTCCACTAACAGTACCAGCAACCGGTGTTGGATTTACTGTTATAGTTGCACTTGCTGTGTTAGCTGCAGTGCATACGCCACTCGTAACAACAGCTCTGAAGTAGGTTGTTGAATTAAGGTTAGTAGCTGTATAAGTCTGTGCAGTTGCACCAATGATGTTTATAAAGTTCGTAGTGTCAGAGCTTGACTGCCACTGGACTGCACCCGTGTTGCCGCTCAAAGTCAAAGTTGTATTGTTCGTACCAGAACATACTGTGGCTGTTCCGCTGATCGTGCCCGCAACCGATGCTGGGTTCACTGTAACAGTAGAACTCGCTGTGGTTGCAGCAGCACAAACCCCGCTAGTAACTACAGCTCTGTAATAAGTCGTTGCAGTTAGGTTTGTAGCAGTGTATGTCTGAGCAGTAGCACCATTGATGTTTGTGAAGTTCACATTGTTTGCACTTGACTGCCACTGAACAACACCCGTGTTGCCACTCAAGGTAAGCACTGTGCTATTTGTACCTGTGCAAACTGGGGCAGCAGCAGAAATTGTACCTGCAACTGAAAGAGGATTAACTGTAATCGTTGCACTTGCTGTTGTTGCAGCAGCACATACACCACTCGTAACAACTGCTCTATAGTATGTTGTTGCATTTAAGTTTGTAGCTGTATATGTTTGTGAAGTAGCACCGTTGATGTTTGTGAAGTTAGTATTGTTGATAGAACTCTGCCACTGAATCGTGCCTGTATTACCACCCAAAGTAAGAACTGTACTATTTGTACCAGTACAAACTGTTGCAGCACCACTAACAGTACCAGCAACAGATGCAGGATTTACCGTTATCGTCGCACTCGCTGTGGTTGCAGCAGCACAAACCCCGCTAGTAACAACAGCTCTGTAATAAGTCGTTGAATTAAGGTTAGTAGCAGTATAAGTCTGCGCGGTAGCACCATTGATGTTGGTGAAGTTCACATTGTTTGCGCTTGATTGCCACTGAATTGTTCCTGTATTACCACTCAAGGTAAGCGAGGTGCTGTTTGTACCAGAACATATATTTGCAGCACCTGAAATTGTACCAGCAACTGAAGTTGGATTCACTGTAATAGCAGCACTTGCTGTGGTAGCAGCTGCACAAACCCCGCTCGTAACAACTGCTCTGTAGTAAGTTGTAGCGTTCAAATTAGTAGCAGTATAAGTCTGAGCTGTAGCACCATTGATGTTCGTGAAGTTCACATTGTTTGCGCTTGACTGCCACTGAATAGCACCCGTGTTACCGCTCAATGTTAGGACTGTACTGTTTGAACCAGAACAAACTGTTGCAGCTCCTGAAATTGAACCTGCAACTGAAACTGGATTTACGGTTATCGCAGCACTTGCTGTATTTACAGCAGCACAAACCCCGCTTTTAACAACTGCTCTGTAGTATGTTGTTGAGTTAAGATTAGTGGCTGTATATGTCTGTGCTGTAGCACCATTAATGTTTGCAAAGCTCACATTGTTTGCGCTTGACTGCCACTGAATAGCACCGGTGTTACCGCTAAGCGTCATTACTGTACTGTTCGTTCCAGCACAAACTGTTGCAGCACCGCTAACAGAACCTGCAACCGGGGATGGATTTACTGTTATCGCAGCACTTGCTGTTGTTGCAGCAGCACAAACCCCACTCGTAACAACAGCTCTGTAATATGTTGTTGAATTGAGGTTAGTAGCAGTATATGTCTGTGTAGTAGCACCATTGATGTTCGTGAAGTTCACATTGTTTGCGCTTGACTGCCACTGAATACCACCCGTGTTGCCGCTAAGCGTAAGCGTTGTACTGTTTGTGCCAGAACATATTGTTGCAGCACCGCTTACAGTACCTGCAACTGAAACTGGATTCACTGTAATAATAGCACTCGCTGTGTTCACAGAAGCACAAGCACCGCTCGTAACAACTGCTCTATAGTATGTTGTAGCTGTCAAGTTTGTAGCAGTGTATGTCTGAGATGTAGCACCATTGATATCCGTGAAGTTCACATTGTTTGCGCTTGACTGCCACTGAATAGTACCAGTGTTACCACTCAATGTAAGCGTTGTGCTGTTTGTGCCAGAACAAACTGTTGCAGCACCTGAAATTGTACCAGCAACAGTTGCTGGGTTAGCCGTTAAGGTGAAGACTGAACTTGGTATTGCAGGACAAGTTCCGTTCGTAGCAACAACTTTATAATAAACCGTATTTGTAAGGTTGGATGAAGTATAAGACAAACTTGTAGCTCCAACAATATCTGTAAAGTTTACATTGTTTGTACTTGACTGCCATTGGATGTTTCCAAGATTGCCATAAACTGTTAATACGGTGCTGTTTGTACCCGAGCAAACACTGTTAACAGGAGCAGTAATTGTTCCTGGAACAGATGCTGGTATAATGATTGCAGAAACAGGTGTTCTTGTAGCCGATATACAACCAGTTGTGGTATTTCTTGATTGGATAAAATACTTTGTTGTTCCTAGTAATGTTGGTGTTGTAAATGATGAAACACCGCTACCACCACTTAACACTGAAATACTCACTGAGTCTGCATACCAATCCGTAACTGAACCCGCAGGTGCAGATGAAGTTAACACAACAGATCCTTCCCCACATCTTGAAACATCCGTTGCAGAAGGTGCTAAAGGAATGGGATTAATGGTAATTTGAACAGATGTCGTACTAACAGAACCACAAACATCACTGGTAACAACAGCTTTAAAGAAAGTGTTTGATGTGATGTTTTTTACAATGTATGTGGAATTTATTGCATTAGGAATGTTGGTAAAATTGACATTGTCTGTTGATTGTTGCCATTGTACATTGCCCGTATTACCTGTTAAAGTAAGTGTTCTGCTGTTATTACCTGAACAAACTGAACCAGCACCTGAAATATTTCCAGGAGATGGAACTGGTATAACAAAAACTTGTTGACTCATGCTGTCTATGCATTGTCTATCAGAAGTAACAAACAACTTCACCGTGAATGATCCGCTGTTCGCGTACGACTTAGATGTAGATGCATTGGTAGAACTTGTTAGGTCACCAAACTCCCACTTATAACTAAGATTCCCAGATTTGATGCTAGAATTATTGGTGAAAGAAAAGCTATTACCTGTTACACACTGAGTTGCATCTGCAATTGTGAATTCTGCAGATGGTTCATCCGCTGGGTTAATAACAACGGAGCGGGTTGTGTCTATGCAACCATTTGTTCCTGTGAGAATTGATCTATATGATCCCGTCTGAGTTGCAGTATAAAGAGATGATGTTGCTCCAGGAATAATGACTCCATCTTTCAACCACTTGTAAGACGAAGAATTAGCAGCTTGAAGTCTTACTGTTGAATTTCCAGATGAACATACTGTTTGGGGATCGAGGACAGTTAAACTGGTGTCAGCTGACTTTATGGTAACCAATACACTGTCGATACACGATGTAATTCCGTCACTAACAGTAACATAATACCGTGTTGTTTGAGTAGGCTTGACATTGATCAATGCAGTTGTATCTCCTGTAGACCATTTATAAGTCAATTTTTTAGATGGAACTAAACCATAAAGAGCCTTGATATCTGAGGAACTGAGTGCTCGGTTATAGATTGCGATATCATCAATTTGTCCATTAAACCACCTGTCATATTTTCCTCCGATTTTCCAATTGAATGTGTTGGATGACGCCCCTGATTTCCCATCCCACTTGTCTACGGAAAGTAAGTTTCCATCAACATAGATCTTGCCAGAATCTGGTGAAACAGTAAATACCATGTGGTACCATTTCTTTTGTGTCAAGTTTCCATGTTCAAAAGGAGCAGAGCCATAGCGACCAATAAGGCGATCGTTGTATGATTTAAGGTACCAAGATTTTACAGTAGGATAATATACATTTCCTTGTTCAGGAGCCATGTTAGCGGTAACTACTGCATATCCATTCCAAGCTGCGGGCGAATATTTGGTGAAAATATTTGCTTCATCATACAAGCCTGAAATCGTATCTATGTTGTACCAAAGACTCACAGAGAAAGGAAAAATATTCATTGATGATGTGTTCGGAACATTGATTTCTTGATTTGTTCTGAATGAATACGCCTTGTTTGAAACTCCGAATCTGTCTGCTGTAAGATTGGCTCCTTTTACGACGCCATTCCTATTGTTACCACTCTCATCATTTGCATTTCCATTGAAAGGATACCAACCAACTAAACCATTTTTAAGTTGATCTGAAGTCATGACAGAGGATGCAGAATTTCCTAGTTGTCCATCTGTAGAAGCAGAGAGCACGATAGAAGCATTTTTACAAATAGAGGTATCGTTTTGAATGATGTTTGCATTTACGAGGCTAACATAGATGTTTTTGCTAGCAGTACATCCCTGTGCATTAGAAACAGTAAGATAGTAATTACCAGATTGATTAACTGTAATTGAACGTGTAGCATCGCCAGTACTCCATTTAAAGGAAGTAAAACCCTGACCAGCATCTAATTGGGTGTTCAAACCGCATGCTGAAACAGTATCGGGGATATTGATTGTTGACAAAACTTGACTGCTTAAAACGAGGTAGGTGCTGTCATAAAATTCACAAGACTGTGAGGTAACCACTTTAAGCTTGTACCAACCCGTTTGAGATGCTGTAATGGCTTGCGTGGTTTCACCGGTATTCCATAAGTAAGAAGCATAACCGGTATCAGCAACTAGTTTTTTGGATACGGCACATTCGTTTGTTGTGTCTGGGAATGGATTGAAATTCGAACCATTCACATAGATTGTTACACTGTCGCCGTAAGAAGAAATTCCATTGGAAACTGTAACCTTGTATGTTGTAGATACGGTTGGTTTTACTTTTATGAATTCTGTGGTGTCTCCGGTGGACCAGTTAAATCTTAAATTAGGAGAGTTCGTCACATATCTAACAGCTAAAACGCTAAACCACAAAGCGTTTTTGCTAAATACGTTTGTCGGAAATTGATACCCGAATTTTATATTTTCATAATATGCATTAGTTCTATCAAAGTCAGTTGAAGACCAATAATTGATATTGTTCTGTTTTGTTGAGAGATTTAAATATATCTGATGAAGTTCATTTTTTGAAGGCAGAAACCAATCATCATACTTATTTTGAGTATACGCTAATGCTAAAGAGGCAGCTGAATTATTTCCCAGTTGATTCTGAATCTTCAAAGAATTTGAATAACCTGATCCAATTATTGAATCAGTTCCAACAACTAGAGTATCCGAACCCCAGCGTTGCCCATAGCCAGTAATATCTACATTGCTATATTCCATATACCTCCATCCGTCTGAATAAAACCCTTTATCATAGAAAATAGTCCCACCTGCAGGACCAGCATCACCTATAGATGGAGAATATGGATTACCATTGACATCTAACATTCGATTGCCTTTTTGTGGTTTCAAGGCGAGTAGAATAGAATCTGTTTTACAGATGGTTGTATCCTTCTGAAGGATATCTGCAACAAGGAAATCTAGATAGCTGCTATCTGAAACTGAACAACCACTTGCGTTGAAGACCGTCACTTTATACTTACCCGATTGCCTTGCCACAATCGAGCTTGTTGTATCACCCGTATTCCACTTGTATTTTGCATATCCATTACCTGCGTTCAACACAAGACTGTCAGCAGAAGTTTTCACTGTATCCGCAATAGGATTGAATCCATCACCGAAAACATTTATGGTAACGCTATCTTTATAGGTTTTAATGCCGTCAGTAACTGTAGCAAAATATTTTGTTGTTTTGGTTGGTGCAATTATTATAGAATTTGTTAAATCACCTGTTGACCACGTTACCTTCTGGTTAGAATAAAGTTGTGAAACTTCGACATCAGACAATGCTCTATTCCATATCCCAACATCATCAATACTGCCAACAGCAAAACTACCCCAAGCTTCATGTCGCCCGATATTAAAATCGGGGGAAGAATTTGTATGGTTATAATTATCCGATTGGGAATTAATAAATTTACCATCAACGAATATCTTTAACAGGTTACCTGACTTAACAGCTGTAACAAATTTCCAACTACCAGTTACTACGTTACTTCCTTTTATAGGATTCAGATAAGATGCGCCATCTGAAATCATACAAATTGATGAGTCTTCTTGTACTGCGAGTGTTAAATATGATGGTCCACTATCAGCGTGTCGTTTCGAAATTATCATAAACCTCTTTTCAATAGCCCGGGTCCCTGAAGTCAAACGTTCAACAAAAATCCAAGCTGAATAAGTTAAATCAGCAGGAATGGAAGGCATGCCAAGTCCTCCAATATTAATATAACTATCTAATCCAAAAAACTTGTATGAGGAATTGGCATTCCCATTTCTATCCGATGATAAGGAAGCATTATATACAAGACCATTATTCCCATTCCCACTCTCATCATTTGCATTGCCATTAAATGGATAATATGCTACAAGACCATTCTTTAAGCTTGATGGTAAAGTATAATTTCCTGCAGTATAATAAGTTGAATCTAAATGCAGTTTTATTGAAGCCCCTTTACAAATAGTTGTATCATTTTGAATGATATTCACATCAAAAACACTAACAAGTGAACTATCCGTTGCGCTACAACCATTTGCATTTTTAACATCTACCTTATAAAATCCTGTTTTGTTTATATTAATAGTTTGAGTTGTATCGCCGGTATTCCACTTATAAGTGGAAAAACCATTCCCTCCATCAAGTTTGGCGGTAAACGCCTTAAAAGATAAAGTATCCTGCAAAGGATTGAAATCTGCTCCAAATACATTGATTGTTACACTGTCTTTAACCGAGGTAACACCATCACTGACAGTTACATAATATTTAGTGGTTTTAGCAGGCTTAACAGTTATGTTTGCTGTTGTATCACCAGTTGACCATAAATACCTTATTTTTTCTCCATTGCTAAATGCCCTAGCAAGCCTTAAGAGACCCGCACCTTGATAACCAGGACGATAATCTCCATAATGGGTGCCATTTCCAAAATTCTGAACCGATGCACCTCCATTAATTGCACAACTGCCATATGGTGCAGGTGAAGATGACCAATATTGAGCATCCCTTAAATTACCAATTCCCTTCTGCTTCAAATTTGTAAAGATCAGATTAAGCTCATCTTTAGAAGGTATGAACCAATTACCATATCCTTTGAGTTTGAAATTTTTTGCTGTTGTTACAAAGCCAGAGCCATTATTATTTATCCAATTCTGTGTATTTGTAAATCCACTTCCTACAGAATTAGAGGTATTCGGTATAACTACACAATAAGCTCCCATTCCATAATTTGAGTCAACATCACTTGGAGATATTTCCAAAAATCTCCATCCCCCTAAATTATCTCCTTTATCATAAAAGACATATCCACCTGAAGGTCCGAAATCACCCACTTTGTAATTGGTTCTTAATAGTGTATCAACTTTAATTTGAATAGATGTATTGGCACAAATGGTTGTGTCTGCAGTTAATATTTTCAACTTGACAATACTAATAAACGTTGAATCAAATCCTGTACAACCACTTGCATTCTCTACTGTGACTGTATATTTTCCTGGGTTCTTAACAACAATTGTAGATGTAGAATCGAGTGTATTCCACTTATATTTACTATACCCTGCTCCTGCGTTTAAAATGGTTGAATCTACATTTGTCAACTTGATGGTATCCTGCAGTGGATTGAATCCTTTGTCGAACACATTGATCTTTACGCTATCCAATACACTGTTAATTCCGTCGGTAATAGTAACATAATACGTTGTTGTTTTTGAAGGCTTAACCTTGATGGATGTGGTGGTATCTCCAGTTGACCATTTATATTTCAATGACAATGATGAACCAGACAATTGTTTCACTTCATTAGCAGTGAGGGCTTTGCCCCAGACTGCAATGTCATCAATAGTACCATCAAAGAAAGCATCAACATTGCCAATACTTGCATATGTGTTTGCATAATATCCAATGTACAAAGGCCAAGATGAAGAAGAAGGACCTGGTGTTCCTCTCCAGAGTTGCGTATCTTCCAACAACCCATCTCTATAAATTCTACCTGAGGCGGAATCTACCACAAATGTAAGGTTGTGCCAAAGTCCATCACTTAGTCCTTCGGTTGTTGCAAACTCAGGATAATTATCATATTGTGAAATCATCGCATTGGTACGATTTCTCAAAAGGTACCCAGTTCCCTTGGGATATGCTGCCAAAGCCCACCCATTCCAAGTTGCATTTTCATATTTTGATATCAGATGCCCCCTTGATGTGTCAGTTGATTTAAACCATGCTGATAACGTCAGTGGAAATGCATTGAAAGCGCTGTTATGTGGGATCTTCAGACTAGTAGCGCCATTAAACTCCAATGCCTTGCCTGGATAACCACTGGAATTGGTTACAAAGTTAAGCACACCTGCACTGAGTGTGGCATTTCTTGCATTGCCACTTTCGTCGTTAATGTTTCCATTAAAGGGATACCAAGCCAAGAGTTTGTCTTTTAAATTTCCTGGTATTGCACCTGTTTGGGAAATCCCTACAGCATTTGAAACCACTGATAATTCAATACTGTCAGACACACAAAAAGTTGTGTCATTTTGTAAAATTCTGGCATTCAAAATGCTCACAAAAACTGAATCGGTATAAAAACAACCTGAAGCTGTTTCAACATTCACAACATATTTACCACTGTTCTTAACAACAAGTTTACTTGTACTGTCTGTTGTATTCCACCTATATTTTTTGAATCCTGACCCTGCATCTAGGACTGTTGAATCTTCATTGCTCAAACGAACTGTATCTTGAAAAGGATTGAAGTCAGCGGCTTTTGACAATCTTACACATCCCGAATTCTCTTCAATGACGATGGTCTGATTGGCACCAACATTTAACCTTACTGTTTGGGCACCCCCAACCCAATTAACGATCAATGAATCGATGACTTGATTGGCACTCAATCCCAAATTAATCATTTCACTGTAAGGGCTTGTTTGTCGGGAGGTATAATCTACATGTTTGTTGAACCAAACTCCACCTGTTTTGTATTTGATTTTAGCACCACTTCCATCTCTCACACCCTTGCAAGCCTGTACCTTAACATTTACATAGTTGCTGGTTAATGTGTTCTGCATTAGCCATCTACCTTGTTGCGACAAAGAACTTGTAGAATTGGGGCTAGCCTCAATATAAACATCTTCTCTCCCATCATTGTTATAATCAAAAACAGCTGCGAGGGTTCCAATAGTAATAGGACAACAATTTCCTGTTGAGCCAAGGTTGATGCCATAATCAGCAGCACTCTCTGTGAACGTATTGTTCTTGTTGTTCCTAAATACCTGTAGTTTTGCGCCTTGAGTACCACCAGTTGCTGCAAGGTTTGTCCACATCACATCATCCCATCCATCTAGGTTTAGATCGATTGGCAGCGCCTCTACATAGTATGGATTTCCCTTTCTTTGAATGGCTGTGGAATTCATGGTTAGCGGCAAAGAAGTGCCTGAATTCCAGATTCGAATAGGATTGCCAGCTTCACAACAATCTGATGAGCCCGTAATAAAATCTGTTCGACCATCGTTGTTTAAGTCCGCCGATTTGGCGAAAGAATATATCCTGCCCGCATTGAATCCTGTAGCGTTGTTTAAAACAAATGAACCATTGTTGTTAAGATATACCTTGTAGTTCTGGTCGTAAAAATGATTATCAGGTGATCTTCGGGGCAAGGGAAATTCACTCAAAAGCAGATCCTGATCAAAGTCATTGTCTATATCTGCAAAATTCATGCCCTCCAGCAGGATTGAAGAGCTCATCAATGTTACCGTACTATCGTATGAAAGTCCTGAGCCAGCACACTGGTTTGAAGCAATTAGGGCAAAAACGAAAGATTGATTACCCTTACCCCCCACTACGGCTAAGTCCAACAAACCATCATTGTTTACATCAGCAAACTTTTTTGCTCCAATGGTACTTTTATCTATCGCTAGTTTTGAAATTAAGGAACGACTGGGGAATCCTGCTTTTGTAGTAACATCAGTAAAGGAACCATTGTTGTTGAGAAATATTGATAAGGTATCTTCTCCAATCAGGACAATATCTTGAAAACCATTGTTATCTAAATCCCCATTAAAAGTCGAATAGAAAGCATGCAGAAATTGAAGCCCCCCATTAGAGGTAACTTGGGTATAATTTCCTCCACCATTGTTACGCCAGAGCTGGTAACCAGACAAAGCAGGCGTAGTATAACTTCCATTAAACCAATTCACATGCACCAGTAGATCATCATCAAAATCATTGTCGATATCCAATACTTGAATAATATGTTTATTCCCTGTTAAAGGGGAATTAGCCGTCACGTTGTTGAACAGTGTATTAAGTTGTGCTTGTGCCACTCCTTGAATGAATACCAGAATCAATAAAAGTTTAACAAATTTCATATTCCATTTTTTTATACAGTAGCTCAATAAAAGACAGCTAAACATAATGCAATTTTATAAATCAGGGATCGACCTTAGCAATAAACTTACTGAATCACTTATAATGTTATTAAATGACATAAAAAGTATGTTTTTGCATTCATTTCAAACAATTATGTTACTTTTTAATTGGATAATTAAAAAGAATTATTCGGATTAATGGCCCATGGGGGAGGACTTCACATCTGATACTTTTTTACTTAAAAACCACCCTGAATGTCTTGCTCACACAGTTGCTGGTGTCCTTTGCAGAACATACTTTCACTGTTGCCAAAACCCATTTTTGTTTCGGAAGTCCTTTTACATTCATTGCAGTTTGCGTGCCTTTGCTGATTAAAAAAGCGTCTTGGTCTAAGGATAAACCACTACCCTCTTCCTT
>Ga0164294_10003740_pt1 | contig 13498 bp, 11 predicted proteins | sample GEODES005metaG_FD_111479 | JGI IMG/M metagenome (GOLD analysis project Ga0164294, IMG submission 111479) | Oligotrophic lake water microbial communities from Sparkling Lake, Wisconsin, USA - GEODES005 metaG | ecosystem: Environmental > Aquatic > Freshwater > Lake | place: USA: Sparkling Lake... | reverse complement strand
GTCCTGGCCATTATCGGGCAAGGCTATGTGGGACTCCCCTTGGCCATGGCTGCTGTTGATGCCGGATGGACGGTTATCGGAGTCGATAACTTTGCTGCCAAAGTGGCTCAGATCAACGGGGGCTCAAGCCCCGTTGAGGACGTATCTGACGACCAGTTGCAAGCGGCATTATCAAGTGGTGCGTATAAAGCAACCACTGATTTTTCTGAGGTTGCGCTAGCTGCGGTTATAACAATATGTGTTCCTACTCCACTAGATGATAAGCGGGAACCAGACCTCACTTTATTGCGGAGCGCTGCAACAGGTATTGCCCCATTTGTTTCTGATGAAACCTTAGTTGTCAGTGAATCAACCTCATACCCAGGAACACTTAGAAACTTAATTGTTCCAATAGTTAATGAGTTGAAGCCTACAGAATCACAGAATTTGTATTTTGCTAGCGCACCTGAACGTGTCAACCCAGGGGATCCTGTTTGGAACCAGAAAAATACTCCACGCCTAGTTGGTGCAATTGATGAAGCCTCAAAGATAAAGGCATTGGCGTTTTACGAATCTATTTGCGATGCGGCAGTATCTGTTTCAACACCTGAAATTGCCGAAGCAGCCAAGTTATTGGAAAACACTTTCCGACTTGTGAATATTGCCTTGATCAATGAGTTCACACAATTGTGTTCTGCAAATGGAGTAAATGTTCATGAAGTCATTGATGCTGCTTCTTCCAAACCATACGGCTTTATGCCTTTCAGGCCAGGCGTTGGTGTTGGCGGGCATTGCATTCCAGTCGATCCTTTATATCTAACATGGTGGGCTAGACAGAGTGGAGTCCAAGCAAAGTTTGTGGAGTCAGCAGATTCGATTAATCATGAGATGCCAAAATATGTTGCAGAGCGTGCACTGAGTTTGGTTAATCCAGAAATCAAAAATCCCAAAGTGTTAATTCTCGGTGTCGCTTATAAACCTGGAGTCGGTGATGTCCGTGAGACTCCAGTATCTGAGCTTCGTGATCACTTAATCACCCAAGGTGCTGTGGTTGCTTGGCATGACCCACTGGTAACGATATGGGAAGGCTCACAGCCGGTTGATTTAAGCTGGGACTGTAATGTTGCAATACTTGCAACGAAGCAGCCAGGCATGGATGTCGAACAATTAATTAAAAGAGGTATTCAGATCCTGGACTGCACAAACTCATTAAAGGGCCTTGCTGGGGTTACCTCGCTCTAAGAATGCTTCTTCATATCTTCACAGATATCTGAAATCATTGTTGAAAGATCTCGTTGAGGCTTCCATCCCACTAATTGATTAATTAAATCAATGTTAGGGACACGACGTTCCATATCCTCAAAACCATCGCCGTAGGCTTCAGCGTAGGGAACGTAGACGATTTCACTCTTTGACCCAGTTTCATCGATGATCTTTTTTGCAAGATCGTTTATCGAAATTTCAAAGTTATTTCCTATGTTAATAACTTTACCGACAGTGTTTTCGGCAAAAGCAATTGCAATTACGGCATCAATAACGTCAAATACGTGGGCAAAGCATCGTGTTTGATTTCCATCTCCATAGATCGTAATTGGTTCGTTCGATAAAGCTGATTTTACAAATCTTGGAACAACCATTCCGTATGCGCCGAGTTGGCGCGGACCAACTGTATTAAAAAATCTCACAATTCGTGTTTCTAATTGTTTCTCAACAAAGTAAGCATAAGCAAGCGACTCATCTATTGCCTTTGCCTCGCTATATGACCAGCGTAACGTGACCGGACTTCCCAGAATACGATCATCGCTTTCCTTCAGTGAGTCAGAAATATTCTTTCCATATACTTCACTGCTACTAGTCACGAAAACCGGAGTTTTAGTTGAATGTGCAGCTTCCAGTACATTCTCTGTACTCCGGATATTTGTTAACAGGCTTGCTAAGGGATTGTTAACGATATTGAATACACCAACAGCAGCAGCTAGATGAAATACGTATTCAGATTCGTTTATAAGAGGATTCAAAGTCCGTGTATCAAGAATCGAACCTTCAAGAAGTTTGAAACCATCGACACCTTTCAGCCTCTCCAGATTTGAGGCGTGACCAGTAGAGAAATTATCAATGGCAGTGACGTTGTGACCTTCGCTCACTAAACGTTCGCACAAATGGGAGCCTATAAATCCAGCACCGCCCGTTACGAGAATTTTCATCCTCTCATCGTAGTTCATCAAAGTTGTTTAAGGGTCAAGTATTGAGTCAAGGGCGCTATTACCGATCGCATTGCAATTGCAGAAATCCATATTTGAATTGACACCACACATTGCAAATTGCCAGCAGAGATTTTCAAGGTGAGAATCGTCAATTAATCTATATTCTAAGGTTGGGATCAAGTCATATTTCCCTATAACTGTCCTTCTAAGGGACAGTTATACAGCAACAAGAGTCAGCGGCAAGGTAGAATCAGGTTGAGCCGAGGTCCCGGCACTTGTGTATCGAAGGTGTGCTAATGAAAAGTGATATTCGCCGTGCCCTTGGACTACTGACCAAATATGAGCGCCGAAAAGTTATTTGTATTTCGTCTTTGCAGGTGTTGACAAGTTTCCTAGATCTTCTCGGAATCCTCTTAGCTGGCCTTATTGCAGGGATCGCCCTGGAGCGTGACAATTCTGGCCCATTGACACAAAACATTAGCAAGATTTTCAGCAGATTCTATTTTAATCCTTTATCGTGGACATCCCTCTTAGGATTTCTTATTCTCGTGGCACTCATTTTACTGGCGACAAAAAGTATTACAAATATTGTCCTATCAAAGTCTTTATACACCTCATTAGCCGATTCACTTTCCCGAATTGCTAAAGAAACTTTTCAAAAAGTTCTTTTATCAAAATATCTTTATGTAAAACAACTCAAGACTCAAGAAGTGGGATATGCGCTTACTGATGGCCTTACATTTCTAGTAATCGGCATTGTTGGTAGCTTTCTTACTGGCCTTGTAGAAATGTCGATGCTCGTACTCATCTTACTTGGCTTGATTTGGCTCAATCCGATAATGGCATTTGGAGCAACTGTTTTTTTCCTCCTTCTTGCATTATTTATCAGCTTTTTTGTTGGGAGAAGGGTCAAGAATTACGGATCTGATTATACGATGTGTAATAACGAGAGTCGTACGACCCTAATAGATGCCTTGTATCTTTACAGAGAGATAAATTTAAGCGCAGCAGGAGATTTCTTTAGTGAGCGCTTCTCTAAGAGTCGCTCTATATCGGCATTTTCTTATTCACGACTCTATTGGCTTCAGCAAGTACCAAAGTACATAATGGAACTTGGAATAATACTAGGGGCGGCTTTGCTTGCTGCCCTGAGTTGGTTCACATCAAACCCGACGGAAGGTATTACAAGTTTGGCAGTCTTTCTCATGGCTTCAACGCGAGTAGTTCCATCAATCCTTCGGCTCCAAGGAGTCCACCTTTCGTTGAGAGAATTTTCAGGCAAGTCCGAGGGAATTTTTTCCCTTTTAAGTGAGATAAGCAGTTCCCAGGAGAATTTTTCCCACAATGAAAATTTAAATACAAACCCAACAATTGCCCCACCCAAGATTTGCTTGACAGGGATTGAGTTTTCTTATGACAAAGTAAGTACAATTCGGGATGTTAATCTCACTATTGTTAGTGGGTCAGCCGTGACACTTATGGGCCCCTCGGGCTCAGGTAAAAGTACTATTTGTGAATTAATTCTTGGGCTACTCGTACCACACAAAGGGGCCGTGACTTATGACGGTCTTTCAATTTCGGATTGGCGGAATCAAGTCGGAGCCTCAATTGCTTATCTTCCACAAGACCCACATTATTTTGGCGGAACTATTCGTGAGAATGTAACTTTGAGCTACGCGCAAAATGAAGACTCCAACGAGGGGGTATGGAAGGCACTCGAACTGGCACAAATTGCTGATTATGTTCACTCGCTTCCTTTAGGTTTGGAAACTGTATTGAGCGAACGTGGATTACAACTGAGTGGTGGTCAAAGGCAAAGAATAGGAATAGCAAGGACTTTGTACCACCAACCTAAAGTATTGGTTATAGATGAAGGAACAAGTGCCTTGGACCACGAGACCGACTATGCCTTGGTGCAAATGTTCACGTTACTTAAAGATAAATCAACAGTGATAAGAGTTACGCACAGAGTCACAACGGCTGAATTAGATCAGCTAGTTGCCTACATTGAGAATGGTTCAATAAGGGAATTTGGCACAATGGCCCAAATTCAACAAAAAATGGCAACTTTCGAGAAATCCAATTCTTCAAACACATAGAGGGATGATTATTCCAGATACACTTTGCCAAAATTGGGGGTTCAAGTGCAGGTTGTAATTCTTGCAGGGGGTCTAGGTTCTAGGCTTGCCGAGGAGACAGTATCGATTCCGAAGCCCATGGTCACTGTAGGCCCCGACCCCATCCTTCTTCATATTATGCGTTTTTTTGCCGCTCAAGGGCACACCAATTTTGTAATTGCACTCGGTTATAAAGGTGTCGTAATTAAGGACTATTTTCGTAACTTTTCCCAGAATAATTCTAGCCTTAGAATTAAAACCAAAGATTCATCAATACAGATTTTGAATGAGACAAAGAGTGATTGGACAATCGATCTAATTGACACCGGCTTGGAAAGTGCCACTGGTGGCCGTTTGAGAAAACTAGCTCCTTATTTGGACGATAAATTCCTTATGACCTATGGGGATGGCCTAAGTGATGTCGATCTCCCTTCGTTGATTTCTCTGCACGAGAAAACAAATGCAATCGCAACAGTAACTGCAGTTCAACCCCCAGCTCGGTTTGGTGCTTTGGAAATAGAAGGAGAATCTGTTAAGTCCTTCCGAGAGAAATCGAAATCTGATGTCACGTGGATCAACGGTGGTTTTTTTGTACTTGAAAAGTCAGCACTTGAATTTATTCCATCTGACAAAACCCCTTTCGAAGAAGAACCTCTTCAAAAGATCGCCTTACAAGGGCGCTTTTCCGCCCATAAACATTTTGGATTCTGGCAACCAATGGACACGTTGAGAGACAAAATGCATCTTGAAGATATTTGGCAGGCAGGCAACGCGCCGTGGACTAAAGATCTACGATCAATTTAGAATAATGAAAACACGATTAGGGGCCTTGGATTCTGAAAGAGGGCGAAATTTCTGTAGAGCTTGCAATTCAAACAATGTAATGCAAGTTCTAGATTTAGGGAATTTACCCATAGCTAATGAATTACCTATAACTAATCATGAAATTATTGACTTATTTCCACTGTGTTTTGGTATTTGTACGAATTGTGGCTTGGGCCAAGTTGGCGAACCGGTAAGTCGCGAGAGGCTCTTTAGTGACTACAGGTATTTATCTTCGATTAGCGAAACTTGGTTGAGGCATGCTAAAAACTTTGCCCAGAATACAGTTGCGGCTCTCAAGTTAACGTCAAGTGACTTAGTGATTGAGATCGCCAGCAACGATGGTTACTTGCTCCAATACTTTAAAAACAGTGGCATTAAAGTCTTAGGAGTTGAGCCCGCAAAAAATATTGCGATGAAGGCTAGTCTCAATGGCATCGAAACAATTAGTGAATTCTTTGGGGTTGATACTGCAAAGGAAATTAGCAACTTACACGCTGCGCCAAATCTAATAATTGCCAATAATGTCGCTGCTCACGTACCCAACCTTAGAGATTTCTTCGGTGGTCTTGAAGCATTGGCTGGAGATCAAACTCTTATAAGTATTGAGAATCCTAGTATTTTAAATTTGCTCAAAGAAAATCAATTTGACACTATTTATCATGAGCACTACTCATATTTATCTGCTTTTGCAATCAGAAGTATCGGTGCAGAATTTAACTTAAATCTGTACAGGGTCGAATCACTATCTACACACGGAGGCTCAAATCGATACTGGTTAAAGCGAGGAGAGTTAACTGAACAGGAGCAAATTGATCTTAATAGCTTTATTGATTCTGAGTTAAACTCAGGGCTCATGGATATGCTGGCTTGGTCAAAGTTCTCTAGCAATGTTGAATCCTCACTGGCAAACCTTAGAGAATGGCTAGAAAGTTGCAAACAAGAAGGACGACGAGTTTTTGGTTTTACAGCTGCAGCAAAAGCAAGCACAATACTTAATGCGGCAAAAATATCCCGTGATGAAATTTCTGGAATCGCTGATTCAAGTCCTGAGAAAATAGGGCGTTTTCTCCCCAGCCTTGGGATCCCAATAATTTCAATAGAAGACCTTAAAGTGGAGAAACCTACAGATATTTTGATCTTCGCCTGGAACATTTCTTATGAGATCAGTACTTTAGTTTGGGAAGAACTTGGGGCGAATGTTCGGTGCTGGATAGCAATCCCAGATTTGAAGGAATTGACTCATGAATGACAGATGGATTCCAGAAATTTCAAAGCTTGTGTTTAAGAAGAACTTGGCACACTTCGATGAACGCGGATCTTTCGCAAAATTTTTAGATTTAAATGCCGCTCCTTTGGGTGAAGCATTTTCTAGTATATCGCTCTCGAAAAATCCAACCCGGGGGACATTGAGGGGACTTCATTTCCAAGATTCTTCTTTTGCTGAAGAGAAAGCAATTATGTGCATTAGCGGCTCAATTTTTGAGGTTTTTGTAGATTTACGGCGGGAGGAACCAAGTTATGGTTATTGGACTCATCGAATCATGAATTCAAGCGATCTCACAACTGCATTTGTTCCTAAAGGTATTGCCCACGGCTTTCAAACCCTAGAGGAAGATACCTGGGTACTCTATGGACTAACTTCAATTTTTAGCAAAGAACACGCTCGTAGGATTTCATATCGCGATCCAACGCTCGCAATAGATTGGCCATTGCCTGTGACATCAATTTCAGATGCGGATACAAATGGATTGACCTGGAGTGATTGCGAAAAGCAAAAATTTATGTTCAAGAAAAATGTCGAAATTGAGTGATTATTAGGTGAGTAGAATCCTTTTGTTTGGAAGCACTGGTTTTCTGGGGAAATCTATTCTGGATGCAATTAGTAAAGACGAAAATGAGATTTTTACATTGAATAGGTCGGCTTGGGAAGAAAAGTCACTTAATTCATTTCGTGCAGACGTTTTAGTGCCTTCCTCATATTTAGATTTGATTAAACAAATTAACCCTCAGGTCTTGATTACTACCGCATGGGCTACGACAGATGGTTTTTGGCATAGTGAAAGTAACTACGATTACATGCGAGCAACAATTGATTTAGCAGATTTTGCATTGTCAGGAAACGTCGATCACTTCATTGGCCTAGGTAGCTCAGCGGAACTTGGCAACACAAGTGGATTCAATTCTGGAAAAAGAGCAGAATTGAAACCTACCACTGAATATGGTAAGTCTAAAGCAGAAGCTGGACTGAAAATTTCCGAAATTGCTAAATCTTATGGCAAGAATTTTAGTTGGCTAAGAGTCTTTCAAGCCTATGGGCGGCATGAGAGAGAATCACGCTTGATTCCCCTTGTTATCCAAAGCCTCTCAAATGGAAAAAAATTTGAGATTCAAGATGCATCCAAAGTGCTCGATTGGATTCACTCAGAAGATGTAGCAGGCGCAATAAAATTTCTTTTACAAAAAGATGTTCCAGACCACTTTCTAGATGTGGGAACTTCAGAAGGAACTTCCGTCCTTGCGGTGGTGGAGATGATTGCAACTCTTTTAGGGTCAGATAAAAAACTCATAGAAATTTCAAATAAAGGATCTACCTCTCAGACTTCTCAGTTGGTATGTTCTCCAGAGTCAGCCCTCTTTCGAGCAGGCTGGATACCAAAGATTTCGCTCGATGAGGGATTACGAAAGGTGGTGGGACCTTGAAAAAATTGAAAATTGGTTACGTTCCCATTTCAATGGATCTGAGTCACCCTGCCGATCGACGCCGAGTGGCCTTTTGGGCAAAGAATCGTGGACACGAGATAATTACTGACTTGACTCTGCCACATGACGTGGTGGTTATTTCTGAACGAGCAGATATTGGAAGTTGGTCAAGGAAAGATTTTGGCCCTCCTCGTATTTTCGATCTTATTGATGGCTACTTGGAACCAATGAGCACAGGAAATGATCTTTTACGCGGTTACGCAAAATTTGCTACAGGTCAAACCACAGGATCCATTCGTCGTTTTAGTAAACAAGTAGAAAAGCTTTGTACTTCTGTTCAAGGTGTAATCTGTAGCACGCCTGAACAGGGAAGTTCAATCTCGCGGTTTAATTCTAATGTGCACTCTATTTTAGATTCTCATGACGAATTTCCCCTTCTTTCACCTCGTATTTCACCTAGAACTCAAAAAGCAGTTGCACTTTTTTGGGAGGGATTACCATTCACTCTCTCCAATCTTTCAATTATTGAAAATGCATTGAAAGATATAGACTCTGATACATCTGTGACGCTTTCAGTTATCACTGATTCAAAATACCCAAAGTATGTGGGGAAGTACCTCACTCGCGACACTTCAAGATATATTCAAAAAACATTTCCTGGTTTGTCTTCTAAGATAAGTCTAATCCCCTGGAGTCCGAGTGGTGTAGAGAATTCAGCTGTCACTTCTGATCTTGGAATTCTTCCAATCTCAATTAATGAACCAATGAATAATTATAAGGCGGAAAACAGGTTACTAATTATGTGGCGCTTAGGATTACCTGTTCTTGCTTCGCCAACAAAGGCATACTCAAGAGTTTTCAATTCGATTGGCTCTGATGGTATTTGTGTTGACGCCCAGAATTGGGTTAGGCAGATAGAAGGTTTCACAAGAGACCAAGAACCACTCATGGATCAAATAAGACTAGGACAAAAGTACCTTTCTGAACATCATTCTAAAGAAAAATTACTCCAATCTTGGGACACTGCAATTGGCAGCGTTTTATGAAACTCCACATGACGTACGTAACAGTCGACTCCGTATCAGAAGGAGTTGGGTCGAGTCAGATACTCCCATTGCTATGTCGATTGTCAAAAAGAGGGATTAAGATTCATTTAATATCTTTTGAAAAAGTTACAACTAAGCCGGATGTTGAACAAATTCTCAGCAGTTACGGTATAGATTGGAGTCGATTGGAGTTTGGCCGGAAGGGTGCGTTAGCCGGTGTTCAACGCTTATTTCGTTTAACGCGCGCAATCCGACAAACTGACCTAATTCACGCACGGAGTGACATTCCGACATTAGCCGCTATTTTTTCTCGCAAAGCGCCGGTTCTCTGGGACATTCGTAGCTTGTGGGCTAGCCAAAGAGGGTTTATAGAAAAGAACTATTTAAAAAAGTTGATTTTCCATGGAGCAGGGCCAATTGAAAGAATTTGTTGCAGCCATTCAAATGGGCTCTCATCTCTAACAAATGCAGTAGCTGAAGTTTTAGAAGCTAAATATAACAATGTTCCAAAGATTAGAGCGGTAGTTCCCACGGCAGTAGATCTTGAAAAATTCAAGTTAAATTCAGAGCTACCCCAGATAGTCAGAGGCCTATATTCCGGTACTTACAATAATTACTATGATCTCGAGAAAAGTCTAGAGTACATTTCAGCAATTCGAGAGCTACAAGACTTAGAAGTTCACTGGGCACGCCCGAGTGAGTCCAGAATCGAAAAACTCAATGCGGGAGAGTCTCATATATTTGAAGCAACTTATTCATTAATGCCCCAAATAATTTCGGAATACAGTTTTGGAATTTCAATTTGTAGACAGGATGCTGGACCATCACTAAAGGCAGCTATGCCAACTAAAATTGCCGAATTTTTGGCCAGTGGCCGCCCGGTTGTTGTAAGTAAAGGTATAGGTGACATGGACAGCTTTCTAAATGAATTTAAAGCAGGGGTTGTCATTGATACCGAGAATGATTCGCTACTTGGCAAGGCTCAAGAATTACTTGAACTACTAAATGACCCAGAGACTCCTAAGCAATGTCGCGCGTTAGCAGAAAAATATTTTGATATTGATTCTGGCGTTAGTACTTATATAAAGACATATGATCAAATTCTTAACCACTAATCTCTTTCAGCGCTGAAATTTCTTGATGCCAAAAATCGAACCTGGCTGCAAGTTTTGGCATTGCCTGCCCTGATAAGTTAGTATTAATAAAGTCAAGTATTTTTGGAAGTGAATCAGCCTTCACAGTTTTAATTAGAAGTCTATTTCGTTTGGCACTCTCTTCGTAATGTCGAACAGTAGAACTTAATGATCTGATTCCCATCCAATTAATTGCTTTAAAAAGCGGTACGAAGAGATAGTTTGCTAGTGCAAAAGAAAATATAAATTGGAGTCTCTTGGGAAATCCTGGTTGGTATGATGACAATAGTAAGTTTTGTGCTTCAATGATCTTTCTGTTTGGGATTAAGTCACTAAAGAAATTGAGTGCAGACAGATTGTCATAAAGCCTATTAAGAATAGCAACTTCAGGACTAGATAATTCGCCCCAGCCATCCGTGAAACTCAGATTTTTTAGATGCGAATCCGCTTCAGATCGTCTAGACCAATGATGGGAAGAGTAGAAATAATTGTAATTTGGAAGCGATTTCAAATTACAGATAATTAACGCCACAGTTGACAGTGTTGAATCCATAGAGCCCGCAACATGTCCACCTTGAGCACAGATGAATGCAGAAAAACGATTCCAAATATGTGCCGGAATTGCAGAAAATATCACTCGTGCTGGAGGAGATTTTTCATCATTAATTTGGGTGAAGGAAGAAGCGGTGCCCATATGGAATTGCACTAGGAATAGATCTGATTTGTCAGCACTTGAAGGTAGACATAGGAATCCTTCCCATGTGTCATCATCGTGTAATTGCTGAATCCAGAGCATTTCATCAAGCAGTACATACTTTTGAGAATCAAAAATTGGTTCCTGTGGTTCTCGTTCGATAATGTAAAGCCTGGTGTTTAAATCCCTGGTACGTGCATTGAAATATTCTTTGGCTTCGCCTTTGCTGGTCTTGTCTATCACTATTAGTGCAATTACTTGAGAGGCATTAATTGTCGAGATTAGTGCTCTCCAACGTTTTTCGGCATTCAGACCTACACGCGTAACTGGAAAAAGGATTACAAGATTTGGTAGACCGGAGGGGTTTGGAATCTTTAGGAACGAGTTTTCTTGCACAGTCACTTCGGTGGCCAATTTATTAGGCTCTCTCCCCGCGCACCACTACTGGCACGCTAGAAATAACCTCGAAATTTGTTGAAAACGGCAAGAGAAGTTTCCGAGTTTTCTTTGATGTTAATGGACTATCGTAAGTAGGAGTCCACATGTCGAATGTATCGAGAATAGTAAATTCGATCAATTTTTCACGCGTGAGTTCGCTTTCAAATTCTGGATATAGGGCTATTGGAATGAGAAATTTAAACAACCTTCTTGTTCGGAGGGGTCTCACTAAGCTCATCAAAAAATCGAAATACTTCGGGAGTGCAGATTCTAGAAATGAAAGCAATCGCTTACGTGGAAGTCGCTTAGTAATTGGTCTAATCAAGTACTTTGGGTGCAGCGGGGTGTACCACCTGGAAGCATATGCTGTAAAAGCAAATTTACTTCCTGGATGCATCGACTCGACTAAATTCAGAAGAGTCTCGTAGGGCTTAGGGGTATGTTGCAGAACACCAATTGAGAAAACATGTGTGATTTTAGAAAAATCTAATGACAGATTTCGAAGGTCACCATGAACGCGAATGACATTTCCTTCGTCAGTGACACTTTTAGGAATAGCAAAGATTGCATCACTAAGATCAACTGAAATTACTGTTTTTGCGTATTTCGCCGCAATCTCAGTGAATCTCCCACTCCCACAGCCAGCGTCAAGTATAACTGCATCCACTAGTGAATCTTTAGACCAACCAGTCTCATCAAAAAATCGCTTTTCTGTCAATTTCGATCCATTGAATGAATCAAGTTGCGTTTCAGAGAAATAATTCCATTGCTCTCCAAATGAGGTTGCGTAAGAATCACTATTAGCTAAAAGGACTACGCCTTCTCTTATTTGAATTTTATGCGCGTTCGGACATGTGAGATCGTTAGAGTTCAGACTCATAGAAGTATGACACTTGGGACAAAAAATCAAACTATAAGGCAACTTTGACCTCCGGATTGAACCATTTAAGGTGTGAGTGTACATACAGGTTCAACTTAATCTAGTGTCTGAGAGAGAAATTCAGCAAGCAATTTTAGCTTTAGGCCAGCAACTTCAGTGAGCCAAGGCCGAGGTGTTTTAGCAGTAGAGAACATCAGTCTGATTGTCCTCCCAGGAAGTGCAAATTTATCTGCATTCTTGTAATAAGATCCTCACAGCGTTAAATACAAATTAGGGGTATCAATCTTTTTTAAAGAAATTTCGCGTAGCAAAAATACTCCAATGACTTTAAGAATTGTGTGGCGCATATTTTACTTACTTCAGAAAATTATTTCGCCTGAACGCCTATTAAAAATTTTGCTTAATTCAGTTTGGGCTCTCTGGCGGTTGAGTTGGGAACAAACGAACATCTATGAAGCTCGTCATAAGTCATCCGGAAAGATTGACATTTTACGCCCTTCCAACGTTGCAGATGCGATCTCGGATGTATCGATTGCAAACAGAGTTTGTGACTTTGGAGGCGGTGCAGGTGACATCTCACAGGCCCTATTGAAGTTAGGTTGTGAGGTTGTTTATTGTGATACCAATAAAGATTTAGAGAAAAGTATGCTCTTGAGATTTGGGGATAATCCACGTTTTTCTGTAGCCGATTCGAAGCGAGTCCTATGTGGAGATGAGGGAAAATTTGATCTCATTATTTTATCTCACGTACTCGAGCACATAGAAAATCCAACAGACTTCCTTAAGACAATGGGAAAAACTACAAATCGAATCCATATTGAAGTCCCAGATCTATCTTCAGACCCATTGAATTATATTAGAGTGAAACTCGGTCTGCCGGTTTATAAGGATGATGACCATGTCATCGAAATGTCATTAGATTATTTGAGTAATTTGATTCAGGATTCTAATTTCTCAATAGAATCGATTGTTTCTCGAGATGCTTGCCTGGTGGCACGCGCAAGATCTAATTTTAAAAACAATTGAATTTTGAATGACTGTTAGTTAAAAATGGGTGAATAGCAACCACTTAAGCATGATAAATTTCTCAATTAGTTCCCGTTGTCTTTCAAAAGCCAATAAACACGTCTCAACAATAAAATCCCAAAGACCTGGGAATCCACGTTGTCCTATGTTTCAAGAAGTCTCTTTACATCATCTAGACATGCATCTACGGATTTAACGCCTTGATTTAGAACTTTATTCCACCACTGGACCGTAGAAATTACAGCTTCTTCTTGACTCCAACATGGTTCCCATCCAAGTGATTTTTTTGCATAATCTGGATTCAAGTCTAGGGATACTGCTTCAGCCGCATTCTTCTGTACCGAACTACCAAGTTCAATGTTTGTGCTAAGTCCCCAAGTTTTAACCGCTACTTCTACAACTTCCGAGACTGCGATGCTCTTTGTATCAGGCCCAAAGTTAATTGAAGTAATCTTT
>Ga0164294_10003739_pt1 | contig 13499 bp, 17 predicted proteins | sample GEODES005metaG_FD_111479 | JGI IMG/M metagenome (GOLD analysis project Ga0164294, IMG submission 111479) | Oligotrophic lake water microbial communities from Sparkling Lake, Wisconsin, USA - GEODES005 metaG | ecosystem: Environmental > Aquatic > Freshwater > Lake | place: USA: Sparkling Lake... | reverse complement strand
GGCGGGCCGAGGCGGCGCGCTTCTACGCGGCGGGGGGCGGCGCCGCGCTCGACTTTGAGGCCGACTATGCGGCGGCTTTGCAGGTGCAGGCCACACAGCTCGCCCAGATGGAGGCGGGGGAATTTGTAGCCCTCGTCGCCTTCGCCGGGCTCATCGCCACGGGGCGTAAGCCCCTGGAGGAGGGTGCATGAACCAACATCCGGCCTTGGCGCTGCTGGCCCGGCAGGAGGCAGCCTGGAACGCCGGCGCGCTGGAGGGCTACCTCGCCGAGTGTGACGAGGAGATCGTGTACCTCTCGGCGCGGGGCCTCGTGCGAGGGCGGGCGGCGCTGCGCGCGGCGATGACGGCGGCCTACCCAGACCGGGCGGCGATGGGCTGCCTGGCTTTGGATCTGCTGGACTGGGAGGCTGCGCCGGGGCTGGTGACGGGCCTGCTGCGCTGGCGGGTCTCGCGGGAGAAGGGCGACTTCGTCGGGGGCCACGCGCTGGTGGTGCTGGTGGAGCGCGCGGGCCGCTGGTGGCTGCGCCAGGACGCGACCCTGGGGGCCTAAGGGCCGCGCAGCACGAGGCGGCTCAAGACCGGCCGATGATCCGAACAGTCGAAGGGCAAAATCGTCGCCTCGCTCACGGCAAAGTCGTCGGAGACATAGACGTAGTCGATGCGCAAGGGGAAGCGCCCCAACGCCTTCACCGTCCAGCCCGGCCCCCAGCCCCCCCGCTCGAAGGTGTCGGTCAGGCTGCGGCGCATCGCGTGGTGCAGGGCGCTGTCGCGCACCGAGTTGAAGTCGCCGGCCACGATGGTGGGGTCACGAAAGGTGCGCACCGTGTCGAGCAGGGCCTCGGTCTCGGCCCGCTGCGCCCTCGAGATGCGCTCGGAGGACTCCACCGAGAGCCGGTAGGGCTGCAGGTGGATGGCCAGCAGGTTGAAGACCACCCCGCGCCCAACCACTTCGGCGAAGACATAGTACCAGTCGATGGTCTCGACGTAGCGACGCGGCTTCTTCACCCGGAGCTGAAAGTCGGGACCCCGGGCGCAGGTCGCCACGCCCCCCTTGCTCGGCGATCCGCTGCCGGCGTAGTCGATCTGGGCGCAATCGAGGCCCAGGGCGGCCGAGAGGCGGTCGGTGTCCTGGGCGCTCACCTCCAGAAAGACCAGGGCGTCCGGCTTCGCGGCGGTCACGACCTCGGTGACACAGCGCAGCACAGGGCTGTCGGCGCCGCGCTGCCAGCCAAGCCGCTGCACATTCCAGGAGAGCACGGTGAGCGGCAGGCCTTCGGGCTCGCTGCGCCAGGGCACCCAGGCGAGGCCCCAGCGCAGGGTCCAGCCCCCCAGCACCGCCACGAAGAGCAGCCAGGCCGCCGGCCGCGCCCAGGCCCAGAGCAACACGAGGCCGCACCAGACGGCAAAGCAGAGCACGATCCAGGGCTGGGCCGCCGTGAAGGCCGCAAAGGCCGGGCTCGGCGCCGAGAGCCGCGCGCTGGCGAAGACGCCGCCGGCCAGCACCCCGGCGACGAGGGCGGTGAGCGGGACCAGCAAGCGGCCTGGCGGCGGCGATGGACTCAGGGGACGGCTCCGAGGATCACATAGGGGCGGAGCTGCTCCACGGTCGAGGGGCCGATGCCCTTGACCCGATCGAGGTCTTCGATGCGCAGAAAGGGCCCGTTCTGGGCCCGGTCATCGACGATGGCGCGGGCGACGGTGTCGGAGAGGCCGGGCAGGGCGGCGAGGGCGGCGGCGCTGGCGCTGTTGATCGCCACCGGCTGACCCAGCACATAGGCGACGTCGATGGGCACGAGATCGTAGCCCTCGACCCCGACGAAGAGGCCGGTGCCGGGCGGCAGGGCGGCGTCGGGCAGGCCGGCGGGATCGCGGCCGGCGGCGCGCAGGGCGGCATGCGCGGTGGCCGGCACCGGGATCGGGTAGAGGCCCGGGCCCGGGACCTCGCCACGCACCTCGACGATCTGCGAGGCGGCGTCGGCATCCTCGGCGCCCTCTCGCTGGCTGTTGGCCACCGCACCGATGGCCCCCAGGGTGAGCAGGGCCAGCACGGCGATGCGGGCGGGCAGGGCCTCAGCCAAGAGCGGCCTCCAGGCGGGCCAGCAGGGCGACGGGTTCGGCGCCCTCGGCCCAGGCGACCATGCGGCGGTGGTCGCCCTCGACGAAGAGCTCGATGTGCAGCAGCGAATCGGGGAGCAGCCCGGGGATCTTGCGGGCCCACTCCACCACCACGAGGCCGGGCCAGCCCTCGATGGCCTCGTCGAGGCCGATGGCGCGGGCCTCGGCGGGGCTGAGGCGCCAGGCGTCGATGTGCAGGAGGGGCAGCGGGGCTGCGTGCTCGATCATCAGGGCGAAGGTGGGACTGACCACCTCGCCCTCGACGCCCAGCGCGGCGGCGATGCCCTGGGTGAGGCCGGTCTTGCCGGCGCCGAGCTCGCCGTGCAGGGCGATCACCAGGGGGCCCTGCACCAGCGCGCCGAGGGTGGCGCCAGCAGATTCGGTGGCCTCGGGATCGGCGAGGATCCATCCGCGGCCGAGCGCGTCGCGGGCAGGGGCAGCGGCGGGGCGCCGCTCTTCGGGGTCCTGAATCGACATGCCCTGCCGGTATTGCCACGCCGCGGGGGCCGTCAACGGGCCTGGGCGGTTGCCTTGGGGGCCCGGGTGTGAAACATGGTCCTCACCCACTCGACCTGGAGGATCCTTGGTGGAGGAGCTGCTGCACCAATACGGGCTCGCCGCCGTCTTTGCAGCGCTCGTGCTCGCCGCCTTTGGCCTCCCCGTGCCCGAAGACCTCACCTTGCTGCTGGCCGGGGTGCTCGTCGGCCAGGGGCATGCCACCTGGCTGGAGACGGCGCTGGTCGGCTACTTCGGCATCCTCTGCTCGGACACCATCGCCTGGGCCTATGGGCGCAAGGTGGGGCTGCACCCCAAGGGCTTCATCGCCCGCCTCGTGGGGCCCGAAGACGTCGCCAAGATCGACCGCTTCTACCGGCGCTTTGGCGCCTGGGCCATCGTGATCGCCCGGGTGGTGCCCGGCAGCCGCATCCCGGCCTTCTTCTTCGCCGGCGCCTCGGGAATTCCCTGGTGGCGCTTCATCTTCATCGACGCCAGCACGGCCTGGCTGCCGGTGATCGTCTTTGTGTGGCTCGGCGCCCACTTCTCCGACGACTTCACGCAGGTGACCGAGCACATGGAGCAGGTGCGCAATATCGGCGGCGCCCTGCTGGTGGCGGCGGTGCTCTTTGTGGCCTGGCGCATCCTGCGCCGCCAGAAGCAGCGCCTGGAGAAGGCCGGCGACTGAGGCGCCTAGCCCTCGCCGACGAGGCGAAGGTCGAGGATCGGCCCCTGGGGCTCCACCCGGCCCAGCGCCAGCAGGGCGCCCTCGGACCGCAGGCGAAAGCGCTGGCCCACGGCGAGGCCGGGCGCCGCGGTGAGCTGACCGCCCTGGCGAACCCGGCGGGCGCTCACCGCGTCGATCTCTACAGCGGGGAAGTGCCCTAAAACCGCGTCGGGATCGCGCAGGTAGGGCTCCAGCTCGGCGAGGACGAGGTCGCGGTGGCGCCAGGGCAGCCGAGGCTCGCCGCGGCGGGATCGCAGGGCGGCGCGCCAGTCGTCGGTCTCGGCGACGATCTGCGCCACACGCGACAAATCGAGGGCGTCGGCCGAGAAGAAGGGCCCCGAGCGGGCCCGGCGCAGCACGGTGAGGTGGGCGACGGTGCCGAGCGCGACCCCGATCTCCTCGGCCAGCACGCGGGCGTAGGTGCCGCGGCCGCAGGTGATCACCACGTCGAGCCAGCCCTCGCCGAGGTCTGCCAGCGTCATGGCGTCGACGCGGATCGGCCGGGCTGCGGCGACGACCTCCTCGCCGGCGCGGGCGTAGGCGTAGAGCGGCTTGCCCTTGACCTTCACCGCCGAGTGCCGCGGCGGGGTCTGCATCCGGCGGCCGAGGAAGGTGGCCAGCACCGCCTCGACCTGGGGGCGCTCCAGGGCCGGGATGGGGGCCTCGGCGACGGTGACGCCGGTGAGATCGCCGGTGTCGGTGGCGGCGCCCAACTGCACGCGGGCCTCGTAGACCTTGCAGTCTTCGTCGAGGTGCTGGATCAGGCGGGTGGCGGGGCCAAAAGCCAGGGGCAGGACGCCGGTGGCGAAGGGGTCGAGGGTGCCGGTGTGGCCCACCTTGGCGGCGCCGGTGACGGCCCGCAGCATGGCGACCACGTCGTGGCTGGTGATGCCGACCGGCTTGTCGATGACCAGGAAAGAAGGCTTCACCCCTGCTCCTCGGGCTCGGCGTCGGCGACAGGCGCCCCCTCGGCGGCCCGGGCCGACATGGCATCGAGCAGCTGCGAGACCCGCATCGCCTTGCCCACCCGCTCGTCGACGTGAAAGACGAGCTCGGGGAGGTACTTGAGGTTGAGGCGCAGGCCCACCTCGCGGCGCAGGTAGCCGCTCGCGGCCTTGAGCCCAGCGAGGATGCTGGCCGGGTCGCCATCTCCGCCGAGCGGGGTGAAGTTCACCCGGGCGAGGCGCAGATCGTCGGAGACCCGAACGTGGGTGATGGTGATGGGGCGCACCCGCGGGTCGCGCACGCCCTCGAGCAGCACCGTGGAGAGGACCGATTGGAGCTGACCGGCGATGCGGTCGGAGCGGCGGGGTTCAGGCATCCGGCGCGGCTAACCGAGGCGCGCGGCGATGGCCTCCCGGCAAAGCGGCCCGGCGCGGAAGGCTGGGGCGCTGAGCAGGGCGGTGAGCGGCCTCTTGTCGAGGGGCAGGCCGGGGGTCTCCACCGCGTCAAGGGCCTCGGCGAGGGCGTCGATGGCCTCTTCGCGGCGGTCGGCGCGGGCGCGCAGGGCGAGGACCGGGTCGCCGGCGTGCAAGGGCTCCCCCTCTATCTGCAAGGCCTCCACCGCGTCGGGATCGACGCCCTCGACGCCCTCGAAGAGGCCCTCGGCGCTGGCCCGCAGGATGAGGCCCAGCTCCACGCCCTCCTCGGGCGCTCCCCCCATCGCCGAGAGGCCGAGGGCCTGGGCGAAGGCGTCGCGCAGCGGGTCCGGGCCCACCGTCGGGGCCCCCAGGCAGAGGCCGGGCCGCAGGCGCAGCAGGTAGGGGCGACCGTCGGGGGTGAGCAGGAAGCGGGCGTAGCCGGCGCCGCGCCAGCGCAGGTGGCGGGCCAGGGCCTCGGTGGCCCGATCGAGCTCGTCGCGGCGCCCCTCGCTGATCGCGGCGGGAGGCCGCTCCCAGAGGATCGGCCTTCCCTCGTGGCGGGCGGTGACCTCCACGGGGACGTAGCGCACCACGCCGCCCTGGCCGTCGCCGACGAAGGGCAGGTCGAGGGTGCGGGCCTGCTCGACGACGCGCTCGACGATGACGGGGCCGTCGCCGAGGAGCGGGGCCAGCTCGCGGGCAAGGCCCTCCGACGAGAAGAGGGGCAGGCCCGGGCGCCCCAAGGCCGGCCGCAGCAGGGCCGGCAGGCCGGCCATGGCGATCCAGGCCAGCGCCTCGCCCAGGTCGCGACAGGGGGCCGAGGCTGGCACCACCGGCACCCCCAGCGAGTGGGCCACGCGGCGCAGCTCGAGGGGATCGGCCAGGGTGAGCAGGGAGCTCGGGTAGGGCCCCATCGAGGTGATGCCGGCCATGCCCAGCGCCTCGATCAGCTCGGCGCTGCGCCCCATCCGGCCCGAGCCGGCCCAGACACCGTCCACGCCGGCGTCCACCGCGAGCTCCACCACCCGGGAGAAGGGCTCGTCCTCGCCGCGGGCGAGGTGGACGGCGTAGTCGCCGGCGTCGGGCCAGAGCGCCTCGGCGTCTCTGTCGGTGAAGCAGAAGACGGTCTCGATGCCCACGCGGGCGGCCTCGTCGTGGATCCGGCGGGCTTCGGCACCGCCCGGCAGCACGAGGATGCGCTGGAGGAGGCCCTCTTTCATGGGTGCAGGCCGAGGATGGCGCGGGCCTCGGCGACGGTGGCGAGGCGCCGACCGATGTCGCCGGTGAGGCGGGCGGCCCGCTCGACGAGGCGGCCGTTGCTGTCGGCCATGACGCCGTCTGGCAGGTAGAAGTTGTCTTCGAGCCCGACGCGGATGTTGCCGCCGAGCACCAGCGCTGCGGCGATGAGGCGCCACTGGACGCGGCCGATGCCGATCACCTGCCAGGTGGAGCCGGCGGGCACCTGCCCGGCCTGGAGCTGCAGGGCGTTGACCGACACGGGCAGGCCGCCGAGCACGCCCATCACAAAGCTGAACTCCAGGGGCGGGCGCAGCAGGCCCATGTCGATCAAGGGGCCGATCGAGTTGGTGTGACCGGCGTCAAAGCACTCCAGCTCGGGGTGGACGCCGGCCTCGTTCATGGCGGCGAGCAGGCGCTTGATCTTGCCAAAGGGGTTGGGAAAGACCATCTCAAAGACGAAGTCACGCCGCTTCTCGGAGTATTTGGCGTAGTTCATCGTGCCCATGTTGAGCGCGGCCACGTCGGGGCGGACCTCGCGGATCATCCGCTCTTGCAGCGTGGTGTCGTCGTCGAGGGTGCCGGTGCTGAAGTTGAGGATGACCGGGCAGCGGGCCTGGACCTCGGCCTTGATCTCGGCGAAGACCTCGGGCCGCCAGGAGGGGGCGCCGTCGTCCTCCCGGGCGTGGATGTGGCAGACGGTGGCCCCCGCCTCGTAGGCCCGGCGCGCCTCTTCGGCGATCTCCACGGGGGTGTAGGGGATGGCGGCGCACTGGGCGCGGTTGGCCAGCACGCCGGTGAGGGCGCAGCTCAAAATGACGGGGCTGTCGGACATCATCGACCCTTCCAATCGGGGCTGCGGCGGCCGAAGAAGGCGGAGATGCCTTCGGCGGCGTCTTCGGTGAGCAGGTTGAGGCTGAGCTGGCCGCTCATGTGTTCGAGGGCGGCCGGTAGCGGCAGATCGGCGACCTGGGCCATCGCCCGCAGGCCGAGGCTCACCACGGCGGGCGAGCGCTCGGCGATCAGGCTGGCCCGCTCGATGGCGGCGCTGAGGGCCTCGCCGGGCTCGGACAGGGCGCAGAAGCCCAGCGCGGCGGCCTCGGCGGCGGGCAGGCGCCGCCCGGTGAGGATGAGGTCGTACAGCACCTTGGCGGGCAGGCTGCGGGCCAGGACCGGCGAGATGATGAAGGGAAAGAGGCCGAGCTTGAGCTCGGGCGTGGCGAAGCCGGCAGCGGGATCGGCCACCACGATGTGGCAGGCCGCCGCGAGGCCAAAGCCACCGCCCATCGCGTCGCCCTGGATCGCGGCGAGGATGGGGATCGGGCTGCTCGCCATCGCCGCCAGGAGCTCGGCGTAGCGCTGGCGCTGCTGGTGCTGGGCCAGCATCCCCTCGCCCATCAGGCCGCCCGCGCCGAGATCGCCGCCGGCGCAGAAGCGATCGCCGCTGCCGGTGAGCACCAGGGCCCGAACCGGCGGGCCGGCCTGGGTGATCGCGGCGAGCAGGGCCTCGATGAGCTCGGGGCTGAGCGCGTTCTTGCGCTCGGGGCGGTGGAGGGTGAGCACCCGCACGAGGCCGTCGCCGGCCGCGGGCCGGTTGGGCAGGGGGTGGTCGTCGACGCGGAGGATCCGTTGGGGGTCGGCCATGGGGCCAGGGTTAACCCCTCGTCCATGTTGATTCCGCCCGCTTCTGCCGATGCGTTGCCCGAGATCCTGTTGATCGGCCCCGGCCGCCTGGGCCGCAGCCTGCGCGATCGCCTCGTCGCCTTGGGGCAGCCGGTGCGGCTGATCGGCCGGGGAGAGGCGATCCCCGCCGCTCCCCTCACCTACCTCACCGTGCCCGACGCCCAGATCGCCATGGTGGCTACCCAGGTGCCGCCTGGCGGCGTGCTGCTTCACGCCTCGGGGGCCACGCCGGTCGAGGCCCTGGCACCCCATGCCTGCGCCGGCTCCCTGCACCCGCTGATGAGCTTTCCCGGGCCGGAGCGGGCCCCCTGGCCGGCCGGCCTCCTCCCCGCGGCGGTTGATGGCCACCCCGCGGCCTGCGCCGCTGCGACGGCGCTGGCGTGGCGCCTGGGGATGACCCCCTTCACCGTGCAGGGCGACCGCCGCCTCTACCACGCCGCCGCCGTGCTCTCAGGCAACTTTGCCATCGGCCTGCTGGCCGCCGGGGCCCGCCTGCTGGGCTGCCTGGGGGTGCCGGCCGAAGAGGCGCCGCGCCTGCTGCTGCCCCTCGCGGCGGCCTCCCTCGAGAACGCCGCGCGAATTGGGCCCGCCGCGGCGCTGACCGGGCCCGTGGCGCGGGGAGACCTCGCGGTGCTGGCCGGCCATCGCGCGGCGATCGGCGAGGCGGCGCCCGAGCTGCTGCCCCTCTACGAGGCCCTGCTGGACTGGACCCAACAGGCATTGCGCCCGACTTCTGTCAAAGCAGACTGAATGAGACCCTTCCCGCGTCCGATCCGGTGGGTAGGACCTCGCCATGCACCGCCCTCTCCCCGCACTGCCTCTCGACGCCACGCACCCGTTGCCGGTGGCGGGTGGGGTGGTATACTCGAACCCTGAGGGGGTGGGAGACCAGCCCGCCCCCGCGGCGAGGTGCCCACGGCCAAAACGGGGGTCTGCTCCCCGCTCGTTCAACCTGCCGGATCGCTGCTCGACGCCAGGATGGCCTGGCGGCGCGGAGGATGTCGAGATGCTCGACGCCTACATCATCGACCGCATCCGCCGCGAGCGGGAGTCCCGGGAGCGGGCTCAGGTGCCCCTGCGCATCGAGATCCCGATGCCCCCGATGCCTTCGCATCGCCGCCCCAACGACGAAACCCTCGACAACGACGCCCGCGAGGATCGCGACGATCGCGAAGAGCGCGGCGTGGCCATCATCGACTTCACGCTCTAAGCGCCCACCTCAGCCGCCGCGCAGGTCAGCGGTGGCCCGGTAGAGGGCCTCCGCCACGCCCAGCGCCGAACGTGAGATCTCGCCGACCCGCTCCATCGGCGGCAGGGCGGCGCGCACGTCGAGGCCCTCGGCGTTGAGCCGCACGCTGCGGGCGCCCGGCAGGCCAAAGAAGGTGGTGAGCTCGGCGGCGAGGCGCTCATCCTGGCCAAGGCGCCAGGTGCGCTCGGCGCTCGACGACCAGGCCCGCCAGCCCGGCCCAGCGGCCACCGGCGACCACTGGGGGCCCATGCGCAGGGCGAGGGCGGCAGGGAGCACCACCACGGGAAACCGCAGGGCCGCCGGACAGACCACGTCGACGCGCGGATCGGTCTGCGGAGACAGGCGGAGATCGACGGCGGCCGGCACACCTTCAACGGCGATCGTGATCCAAAGGCCATGGGGAAAGTCGAAGACCACCTCGACCCCGCGCTCGGTGGCGACGGGGGCCAGGGCCTGCTGATAGCGGCCCCAGGCCCGCTCCAGGCGACCGATGCGCACAAGCGCCGTGAGGCCCAGACAGATGAGGCCGCAGCCCACCAGGATGAGCGCCTCGTCGAGGCGGCGGGCAGGCAGGCCCACGCCCGCCAGGGCGCCCTCAAAGGTGGCCAGGGCGTCGGCGTTCAACGCCGTCACCAGCAGGACACCCGCCAACAGGAGCACGGCAAAGGGACCGGAGCGTGACAATGCAGAAGCGCCCGTAGACAGCCCAGGAGGAGCCGGCGCCCAAGGGGACAAACAATCCCGCCAGGCACCGGCCAGCGCATTGTACGCAGGGCGGTGGGCCGCGCCAAGGTGATCGCCCCAAGCGAGGGCCGGCTTGCCACATGGCCCCCGGCATGGTTAGGGCGCCGGGCCAATTTTCAGGAGGAATTCATGGCCCGTCGCTGCCTGTTCACCGGTAAGCGCCCGAATGTGGCCCACCAGGTCTCCCATTCCAACATCAAAACCAAGAAGCGCCAGCTGCCCAACCTGCAGCTTCGCCGCCTCTGGTACGAGAAGGAGGGCCGCTTCGTCACCCTTCGTCTCTCCACCCGGGCCCTGCGCACCCTGCGCAACAAGACCCTTGACGAGTACGCGCGCGAAGTCGGCCTGGACCTCTCCCAGGCCTGATCCTCCGCCCGCCGCACGGTGACGCCCCCTTTCAACCAAGGGGGCGTCATTGTGTTTTGGGGCTGCTCTCCGCCATCATCGTGGCCAGCGCCCGCCGAAGCTGCTCGCTGGTGAAGGGCTTTTGCAGGTAGCGGCCCTCCCGGCGGGGCTTGGCCAGCAGGCCGCTGCAGAGCAGGGTGCGGCCCAGCAGATGCGGCCACCGGGCCTCGATCTGCTCGACGAGGCTCTCCCCATCCATGCCGGGCAGGCGGATGTCGGAGACCACGGCGTCGACCCGCACGCGGGTGAGCAGCACCAGGGCCTCTTCGGCGGAGTGGGCCACCTGGATGTGGTGGCCTTCGCCGGCCAGGATCAGGCTCAAGGTCTCGCAGAGGAGCTGATCGTCGTCGACCACGAGGATCGCGCGCGGCGTGTTGGCCGCCCGGGGGCCCACCGCCGCCGGCGCGCCGACCGGCGGCAGGTGGATGTGGTAGGCCGAGCCCGAGGGGCGCAAACGCTCGGCGGTGAGCCAGCCTTCGTGATCCTGGGCGATCGCCCAGGCGATGCACAGGCCGATGCCGAGCCCAGGGTCGGGTTGGCGCACGCCGGAGTAGGGCGATCGCAGCTCGGCGACGACGCTTTCGGGGAGGCCCACGCCGTCGTCCTCGACGGTGAGGCGCACCGAGCCATCGACCACCGCGCGGGCCCGCAGGCGCACGGTGGTGCCTGCCGGGTTCTGATCGGCGATGGTGGCGATCAGGTTGGAGAGCATCTGGGCGAACTGATCGCGATCAGCGTGCACGGCAAGATCGGTGGGCTCGACGGCGACGCTGACCACGAGGCGCTCCAGGCGGCGCCCGGCGAGGGCCAGGGCCGCCTCGATGCCCGATCGCACGCTGAAGTGCTCGCGGTGCGGCGGCTGGGGCAGCGCGAAGCTGTGCAGGTTGCGGACGAGGCCGCCGATCCGCCGGGCGTGGTCTTTCATCACCCCCAACTGGCGCTGCAGGTTGGGATCGAGGCGGCCGCTGCCCTCGATCAGCTCGATGCGGCCGAGCACCACCGACAAGGGCGTGCTGATCTCCTGGGCAAGTTGGGCGGCGAGGCGCCCGGCCCCGGCGAGGCGGCGGGTGCGCAGCAGCTCCACCTCGAGGCGGTGGGCCTGGGTGACGTCGCGCAGCACGAGCAGCATGCGATCGGCGCTGAGGCGCGAGACCGAAAACGAGAGGTGCCGCTGGTCGGGCAGCACCACCTCAACATCGCCGACCCCGGTGAAGCCGGCCCAGAGCAGCCCGGTGAGGGCAGCACCGCTGGCGGTGTCGAGGAGGCTCGCCACGGGGAGCCCCACGAGCTGCTCTTGCCCGCGCCCGAAGAGGTGCTCGGCGGCGCGGTTGGCCGCCACGAGGCGGCACTGGCCGTCCAGCGTGATGATCGCGTCGGGGCTGTTGTCGTAGAGGATGCGGTAGTGCGACTCGCTGTCTTCGAGGGCGCGCTCGCGCTCATGGACGGTGGACTCCAGCGTGGCGATTACGCGCTGCAGGGCGCCGCGATCGGCGGCCTCCGGGCGCTCCACCCGCTCGGAGCGGCGCACCAGGGCGGCGATCGTGCGCCGGGCGGCGGCCAGCTCGGCCTCGACGATGCGCAGGCGGTCAGCCTCCACGCCGCGCGTCTCGTCAGGCATCGAGGCCTCCACGTCCAAAATGAAGGGCGCTGGTGGCCCAAGCATCCAGCCCCTCGCTGCGGTGGGCCGCGGCGACGATGGCCCCGGCGCAGGGGTCGCGATCGGGCAAGGCGGCCCTCTGCGCCAGGAAGAGCAGGGCCCCCGCCGCGCCCGCGCAAAACACCGCGGAGGGGACATCCGGCGCTCGCCCCTCCGACGAAGGGTAGAGCGGAAGAAGAATCTCGCCCAAGGCCACCGGCCGATCGAGGTGCAGACCCCGGGCCCCCGCCGCGCGCACCGGGCAGGCCAGCCGTCCTGGACCGCCCCGCCGGCCGAGCAGCGGCGGCGGGCCGCCAGCGAGCTCCGCCATTCGCTGGGCTGCGGGCCAGCCGTCGAGCTCCACGATGAGCCGGCCGCCTTCATCGAGGCCCGTGACGATCAAGGACTCGGGGCCCTCGTCATAGGCTGGGGTGTGGCCCACCCAGCCGGGGACCTGGGCCGCCACGCGCAGGGCCACGAGGCCGCCGCGCCGCTGCTGCCCTTCGGCAAAGACCCAACGCGCGCCGCCGGCCACGCCGGCCGCAGCGCCCACGTGGGGCACCGAGGTCGCGCCGAGGGCCACCAGCAGCCGCTCCACCCCTGTGTCGCTCCCCTCCGACAGGGTGATCAGCACCTGAGGCCCGCAAAGGCCGGCGCCCAGCGCCTCGACCCGCGGGGCGACCTGCTCAAAGGGGAGCGCATCGTCGAGATGGGCGAAGGCAGCGGCACCCGGCCGACAGAGCCCGAGGGCGACGAAGCCCGCGGCCTGCGGCCCTCCCGGACCGAGCAGCCCAGCACCCGAGCAGCCCGCCGTGAGCACGCCGGGAAAGGCGGCCTGGACGGCGCGCGCGAGGCGATCCGGCTCCACGGGCGACGCCGAGAAGAGCAGCAGCAGATGCAGCCCTTCACCGGCCAGGACCTCCGCCAGGGCGGCCACGGCCTCCTGGGGGTCCTCCGTTGGAGTCGAGGCGACCAGCACGGGCGACCGCCCTCGCCAGATCACCAGTGCCCGGCCCGGAATGCCCATGGCTACAGGCGCACACACACCGCGTCGCCCACGACCGCGGTCTGGTAGACCCGCACCTTGGCGTCGGCGTTGGTCTTGCACTGGCCGCTGGCCATGTCGAACTGCCAGCCATGGTAGGGGCAGGTCAGCACGCCATCTTCGAAGGTGCCCTCCCCGAGCGGGCCGTCGGCGTGGGGGCAGGTGTTGGCGCAGGCCAGGAAGGCCCCGTTGTTGTTGGCCACGGCGATCGCCGTGCCGCCGATGATGATCTCGGTGACCTTGCCCGGCTTGAGCGCCTCGCGGTGCAGCACCACCTCGAAGCCATCGGGGGGCGTGACATCCTTGGGGGCCTCGGGCTTGAGGCCCAGGCTGGCCTCGGCGGCGACGGGTTGAACTTCCCGCGCGGCGGCGGCGGCCGCGGCGGCGTCGCGGGGGCGGTCTTCGCCGCCAAAGAAGCGCTTGCGCAGGCTGGCGCGCAGACCGTCGGGCCGTCCGAGCAGGAGGGACTTGAGGAGGCTCATGGGGTCTCCAAGGGCCACCTGCAGGCGGCCGAGGCGGGGGTGTGGCCGAGGCCACCGGGCAGGGCCGCCGCGACCAGGGATGGCGGTGATCCGACCACTTCGCCGCTGCGTAGCCCGACCGTTGCGATCGCGCCGCCGCTCGCTCGCGCGTGGGGCCCTGTCGACGCGCGCTCCGTGGAGTATGCTCCCGCCATGTTGTCCTTCCTTCGCCGCACGCCTCCGTTTCGCCTTGGCGCCCTCGCGTCCCTCTTCGCCCTGGGCGCCTGCGCGCCGCCGGCGCTCTCTGGGGCCGACAGCGCCGCCGGCGGACCCCAGATTGAG
>Ga0164294_10003735_pt1 | contig 13512 bp, 7 predicted proteins | sample GEODES005metaG_FD_111479 | JGI IMG/M metagenome (GOLD analysis project Ga0164294, IMG submission 111479) | Oligotrophic lake water microbial communities from Sparkling Lake, Wisconsin, USA - GEODES005 metaG | ecosystem: Environmental > Aquatic > Freshwater > Lake | place: USA: Sparkling Lake... | reverse complement strand
GGATTCTCGGCCTGACGCTTGTTTTTCCGTACCTGAAGCCAGTCGAAAACCTCGATCTGGGTCTGGATCAACTCCGGATCGTAAGTCTCCACCAAAACATGGGCCACGCTTGCAGCCACCCCACGTTCGACCAGGAGCCGCGTCAGCTGGTCGGGGATCTCCAAGACCAGCATGACCTCGACAGGGGCAGGAGAGGGCTCTGGCGGCCCAGCAACGGGCTCCAGATCCAGCACAGGTCCCAGCAAGTCGTTCGAAGTCGCGTTCGGACCCCGCTCAAACACCACCCTCCAGGTCCCGTTCGCCTTCTGGAACCGCAGTTCGGCCGGCAAAGGCTTTAAAAACCCGCTCCGCTCCAGCTCCATGAGCGCCGGAGCCAGCTTTTCCTTGATTTTCGTCGGCGAGTAATTCTTGCTCAAACCGACGTTCCCATAGCCGAACTCGCACAGGTCAAATGTCCAGAAATCACTCTTGGCAAAGCGTTTATCGAGAAACCGGTAGATCCGTTTCGAAACCGAAGATTCGAGCTTGAGATACGTTTCAAGATCGAGCTGCTTGAGGTTGTTCGCCTGGCAACTCCCGAAAAATATGCCGTTCCAGCGGATTTCGCACATCTCGTCGTCTGATTTCCGGCTGTCCTGAGTCTGCCGGGGAGGGATAATCACGCTTTCGAGGATGTGGAAGTTGGCGTTGATCCGTTTCTTTTTCTCGTTGTCCCAGAAGGACATGTGGTATCTCAGGGTGACCCCGACCCACCTCTGCAAAGCCTCCACAGCCCGTTTGTAGTAATGGCCGCTGAGGGGCCATCCAAGGATTTTCAAAAGTTCGTGAAGCGTGAACCGAACGTACGGATCGGTGAAGTTGTTTTTCATCCGGGTGATCTGGATCAACGCCAGGATGACTTCCGAATCCGACGACATCGGCAACCCAAAATCATCCGAGCCGGTGATGGTCAACAAACCGTTGGAAGTTTCGTACTGAATCGTTTTCACGTCAGAAGGAGCCCGATCACTGAGCAAAGCGATCGGGAACTCGGCCAGGTTCATCTCGTCTCGGCCGACGTTTTTTCCGAATTCGTCGTTCACGGCAGGGAAGTGGATCACGGTTCTGGTCTCCAATTTCACGAAAAAGGTCCCGATTTAGTGATTTTCGACACTTTCGCACTGGTTTTTTATCATATCCGAACGGCCATAACCCCATAAAACATTATCCTTTCCGCACTAAAAAAGGGCTAAAAACACGATTTCGTACTTCGCAGAAAGTGGTTTTCCGGTTTTGGATTTGGTCTGAAAAACAGATTAAAAAACAACAACAACCACCGAAAAACTCCAACACACCAGATTATGTGAACCGTACGCGCACACACCCGCGCGCCCGCGTTCTTGTTGTTTTAGTTATACTTAAAGGTTATAGACAGGTTATGACGCGTTGTAAGTCGTTGAATGGTAAGGACTTACGACGAGGAAAATCCCTCAGATTACGTAGTGTACATCCCTCAGATTACGAGTGTACATCCCTCAGATTACGAGTGTACAAGTAGTGTACATGCCCCTCAGATTACGAGTGTACAAACTAGTGTACATGCCCCTCAGATTACGAGTGTACAGAAATACACCGGTATAAAACAACAGTAAAACACCCTAACCAGAAAATCTTTCCTAGAATACCCAAACCCAACCATTTTTGTGTAAACTTGTACATGAGTGCACCCCGTTTTTAAGGTTTGAGGTCGGGTTTTTATAGTGAACCTTAGTATACTCATGAAATGTTTAACTTTGGAGCGTCGAAAAAATGTCAAAAAACGGCTGTGAAAAATTTCACAAGAGATTTTAGTGTACGGCTGTCCAAAGGTATTAGAACATTCGTACACCGCTTTTTAGGCCAAAAACTAGTGTACATTTAGTGTACAAGAATTGCATTTGAATTAAAAACATCCCTCAGGTTACGAGTGTACAAGTAGTGTACAAAACCTGCGAATTTAGTGTAAACGATAGTGTACAAAATTTTTTCAATAAGTGTACATCTGCTATCAAACTAGTGTACTTTGATGTACAATGATTCACTATTTAAATCTGTACACTAGTGTAAAGATAGTGTAAACATCCCTCAGATTACGAGTGTACAACTAGTGTACAAAATAGTGTAAACATAGTGTACAAGAAGTTTGACGTATGTCATGGATTAGTGTACAAGTAGTGTACAAGACCCCTTGTACACCTGGTGAACATTATAATTGGATATTTAAATCCTGTACCTGTACTGGCAGTGTACAGCTTTTATTTCGTACCTGTACACTAGTGTAAACACAGTGTACAATAACCCTCAGATTACGAGTGTACAACTAGTGTACAAACGCAAAAAACGCCTGTTTTAAAAACAGATCTTCTTGTCCTTTTACCAAAGTCATGTGTAAAACATGAGTTTTTATAGTGTACATTCACTATTGGAACTGGTATACGAAACCAGTGTACAAATAGGTATGTATCAATCGCACTTATACTGTCAAAACATCCCTCGTTTTTTACGAGTTTCCATAAACCACCTCAGTACAATGATATATGACTTTCAAAAAACGATCGTCGCTGACATTCACCTCATCAGGCTCATATAAACATCTTTTAGTTGTCATAAGAGCGGTACAAACGCGACTCTATCTTAGAAAATGGCTGAAATACGTCTGAAAACGCTCCGAAAAACCCGTCGAAAAATGTGCGTTTTTTAGCCCTTTCCGTATCGGAAACCGAAAAAAACATCCCTCAGATTACGAGTGTACAAAATGTACCTATCAAATTTCAGGATTTATATAAAATCATACTATAACAATAGATAAGTTGTAGAAGATGCTCTTTTTTGAGAGATAACGCAACGACTTACGATATCGCGTTATTATCCGACGTAAACGCGAATTAAATTTTTTAGGCAAAAAATAATTCTTGTAAAGCATGATAGTACAGTTACTTGTGGAATCTGAAAGTGTACAAAAGTCAACAACATGAGTACGTCGGATAAACGCGAAAAAGATGTTGCAAAAACGTAACAACTTTTCAAAAAGCCTCCCGTAAGCAAAAAAAGCCCCTCAGATTACTAGTGTACATAAGTCAACAAATTATGGCCGTTTTTCGTCCAAAAAAACGCTGTAAAGTCCCAAAAACGACCCCATTCAGCCCCCTCATCACCCAAAAACATCCCTCAGATTACGAGTGTACAAACCAGTGAACAAAACAGTATAAACTGTGCAAGTTCCCAAAATGTCTCACTTTAATGGCCTGCCAGCTCGTAATTCCGAGCTCCGAGCACGATATGGGCCCTGATTCTGATCCTCAATCTCTTTTAAAGCTTTTCTTATCCCTTCTATAGCAACGCCTGACAAAGTCAGCGATGGGTTCCAATAGACGGCATTCTTGATCCGCTCCACCAACTCCCCATCAAGCATCAAAGTCACCTTCGTCTTTTTCAACGGCTTAGAGACCATCACAGGCTCTATCCCTGGCTTGTCAGCTTTCGAACCTCGCTTCGAGCGTGTCTCAGGTCTTGATTCCGCTTTCGCAACCTCTGGATCAGGGATCAGGTCCGCGAATGGGTCGTTCTTGATCGTCCTCTTTTTATGGTCTGTCATGACGTCTTGCGACCTTTCTTGGGGGGTTCTTGTGCGATCAGCTCTTTCGCCAGGCTCTTAAAGTCTTCCGCACCAGGACTGTTAGGCGCATACATCGTAATGGGCACACCCTGAGACGGGCACTCGGCAAGCCTTACGTTCTCGCGAATCTCGGTCTTCAAAGTCTCAGCCGCAAACCGTTCGCGAAGAATCTCAACCACCTCTTTACCGTGACGGGTTCGCCGATCGACTCGACAGGCCACAATCCCACAGATCTTCAAATCAGGATTCAGGCGTTTCTTGACCAGGTCAACGGTTTTCATGAGTTGGGCCAGACCATGAAGGCCCATCACGTGACACTCAACTGGCACGAGCAATTCCCGAGCTGCGTTGAGAGCGTTGACCGTGAGCACACCGAGAGTGGGGGGGCAGTCGATCAGGATGTAATCAAATGGCTTGTCGGCCAGTTCCCCAAGCTTCTCTCGCAAGCACTGTTCCGCCCCTGGCTCTCCGGCCATGGCCTTTTCAGCACCGACAAGCCAGGAAGAGGAGGGGATGATTGAGACATTTTCGCAGGGGGTCGAACGGATCAGACTTTCCGTGGGTGTGTTTTCAGGATCTGCGAGCAGGTCGAAGACACCTCGACCGACATCGGAGATGTCCATCCACTGGGTGGCCGAATACTGAGGGTCGAGATCGACCAACAGGACACGTCGTCCTGAGACGGCCAGGGTGGCAGCCAGATTAACGGAAGTGGTCGTTTTCCCAGACCCACCTTTTTGATTCACAATAGCAATGATTCGCATGGGACGGGCGCTCCTTCTGTCCATGTCTCCATCATAAGTTATCGGGAAATGGAGACTAAGGTGAATAAGAGACCTGAGAAATTTGGGCTTTAGGGAGCGAGAAAAACCAAACAGGGGAGGTCTGAAAAACCATGAAAAAATCGACCCTTATAATATATATATGATCGCGCGCGAAAAGATTGACATAAAGCATTGTTGCATATGCTGCTTATGTCAATATCGACAAGATTGCCTATGAGCCGGGCCTGGGAAGATCATGAAATCAGGAGTGAGAATGAAGGCTCGAAGCGATAAAAACGTAACCCAAGACGGATCGAAGAAACCAAGAGAAAAACATCTAATCACTTACTATTAATAAAGATAGGCAGATACCTCAGGAACAGGAATACGAAAAAAACCAGGTTTTGGGCGAAAAAACGACTTGGACACTTGGTTTATTAGACACTTTTAGGCTAAAACCCAGAAATGGTGTTTAGAGGCGAAAGAAAAGAATCAGAAGAAAAAGTTTGTGAGGTCACATGAAGATGAACGTATCTCGTTTATACAGAGTGCATTACAAGTGATAAACCAGGAAGAAACAGGGGTGATTGAGTGGAAACAGGTGGTGAAATGAGCGAAATCAGCGAGTTCGGGAGTGGAGAAGAGTTGAAGAGGGTTAGGAGAGAGGAACGGAGGGGATGATGATCAGGCCTGAATGAGTCGTGTGATTTGAGTCACAAACTCTTTTTTAATAGGGAGATATCATAATTGTTATGGAGCAGGAACTGGGTAAGGAAAGGGAGTGTGTAGGGGGTAGGAATGTGTTGTAAAATAAAGGACATAAACCTATATTTCATAGATAGATAAAGCGAGAATACGAAACGGAAATGGGATGGAAGTTGGTGTAAGATACAGGGTATGTGTTAGGTGAAGATGAGGGGATGAAAATGGTAAAAGTCAGGAGATTTCCAAGAAAGTGCTGGCAATAGGGTCGAACTTGCTGTAACATCTAGAATGTCGAAACGACGGACGGGCAGTGACCCGAAAGGGGCACAAAAGGCCTGTCTATCTGTTTTGACACAGCGATCTTTGACAATCCGGTCGATTCGTGGATCAGAACAGATCACCCCCCGTGATCGTTCTGTGTAGTTGTTAGATACCCCTTGAGGGAAGCCTGCGCGAGACTAGTAAAGTTGAGTGTTCACACTTAACAGGCTGGATCGCGTGTTAGATAGAAAACAGTTCTTCAAACCTCTCCTCGAGTTCACAATAAAGCCCGTAGCGCCTTGAGCGGACCGGCGAGTGCAACTTGTAGGATTTTCCGCCACCTATTTCATAGGCTGGACGTGAAGCATTTCGAAGGGTTTGATCCTGGCTCAGAATGAACGTTGGCGGCGTGGATTAGGCATGCAAGTCGTACGCACAGCAATGTGAGTGGCGCAAGGGTGAGTAATACGAAGGTAACCAACCCTGAAGTTGGGCATAGCCGCGGGAAACTGCGGGTAATTCCCAGCGACGTTGCGAGATGGCATCATCTTGCAACCAAAGGTGTGATTCCGCTTTAGGACGGGCCTTCGTGGTATTAGGTAGTTGGTGAGGTAACGGCTCACCAAGCCTACGATGCCTACCGGGTGTGAGAGCATGACCCGGCACACTGGAACTGAGACACTGTCCAGACACCTACGGGTGGCTGCAGTCGAGAATCTTCGGCAATGGGCGAAAGCCTGACCGAGCGACGCCGCGTGAGGGATTGAAGGCCTTCGGGTTGTAAACCTCTTTCGTAGAGGAGGAAGGGGCTGTGAAGAACAGTCCTTGACCTATTCTAGGAAGAAGCTTGGGCTAAGTTCGTGCCAGCAGCCGCGGTAAGACGAACCAAGCGAACGTTATTCGGAATTACTGGGCTTAAAGCGCGTGTAGGCGGACTACCACGTTGGTTGTTGAAATCCCCCGGCTTAACCGGGGAACTGGCACCAATACGAGTAGTCTGGAGGTGGGTAGGGGAGACTGGAACTTCCGGTGGAGCGGTGAAATGCGTTGAGATCGGAAGGAACGCCCGCGGCGAAAGCGAGTCTCTGGACCCATACTGACGCTGAGACGCGAAAGCCAGGGGAGCAAACGGGATTAGATACCCCGGTAGTCCTGGCTGTAAACATTGGGCACTGGGTAGTGGAACCGCCGATGGTTTCACTGCCGCAGGGAAACCGTGAAGTGCCCCGCCTGGGGAGTATGGTCGCAAGGCTGAAACTCAAAGGAATTGACGGGGGCTCACACAAGCAGTGGAGTATGTGGCTTAATTCGAGGCTACGCGAAAAACCTTACCTAGGCTTGACATGCAAGGATTAGTCGGCGGAAACGTCGATGACGCCGCAAGGTGGAACTTGCACAGGTGCTGCATGGCTGTCGTCAGCTCGTGCCGTGAGGTGTTGGGTTAAGTCCCGTAACGAGCGAAACCCCTGTGTCCAGTTGCCAGCGCGTAAAGGCGGGGACTCTGGACAGACCGCCGGTGTTAAACCGGAGGAAGGCGGGGACGACGTCAAGTCATCATGGCCCTTATGCCTAGGGCTGCACACGTACTACAATGGGCCGGACAAAGCGACGCAAGACCGCGAGGTGGAGCAAATCGCAAAAACCGTCCCCCAGTTCAGATTGTACTCTGCAATTCGAGTACATGAAGTTGGAATTGCTAGTAATCGCGGATCAGCACTGCCGCGGTGAATGTGTTCCTGAGCCTTGTACACACCGCCCGTCAAGCCACCAAAGGGGGGGGCATCCGAAGTCGTCGGAGCTGAAAGGCAGACGCCGAAGATGAAACTCCTGATGGGGACTAAGTCGTAAAATTGTTGCGACCGCCGCGAGTAATTGCGGTGAAAAAATTGGCTGTATGCTGGAAACCCCGCGTATCCATCTGGTACGTATTCTGAATCGTGGCTAACGTAAGATTCAGAGTCGTGAAAATCCAGTGGTGAAGCGGACAATCAGCAGGGAAGTTCTCTTGTCTAGATCGAGCCAAATATCTTGACAATAACCCCTCAGAGACTACACGCCAACTCCTTGTTCTTATCACAAGGAATACTGAAAGCATATCTTCAGGGTGCTTTGCACGATGGCACACAAAGCCAAATGCATCACACCCATCGTATTGCTCAGAAAAATGTGGAATGGTTGAATACAATTCACCAAATCCTCGCATTTCTGGGTCATCGATCATGGATTTATCGTGAGGGTAAAACCCGCGATGTTCATATTCTTGAAACGTCAGCAAAGTTTCTCCAGATTGATTTCGATCCGGATGAACTCGAAGAAGATCAAGAAAGAATCGCTTATACGAGAGGATATTTCGATGCTGAAGGAGGTCTTCCTAGAAGTCTCCCAAGCCGGTTCTATATTCAGATCTGTCAAAAAGATCAGTTAGAACTGTTAAAAGTAAGAAATATTCTGGAAGAGGCTTCTATTTCATGTGGTCGGATCCATAATCCAAGTGTGAAAATGGATCCTGATTATTGGCGGTTTTTTGTGAGAACACAATCTCATCAAAGATTCGCTGAAATCATCGGAAGCTGGCATCCGTTAAAGGATGCGGTTTTTAAGACAAGGAAGATGATATAGTCCATGCCACCATGCGAATGGTGGAAAACCATGAACAAGGTAACCGTAGGGGAACCTGCGGTTGGATCACCTCCTTTCTAAGGAATATTCAGCAACGCCCCGTACTGTGTTGATCACAGAACGAGGAGCGTCGTCGGCCACGGATTCAGTTATTACTGGCCCGCGCCGGCTTCCCGCATGGGGTATGTTCTCCAAAGAGAGAACGCCTCAACTACAATCCACGAGATCGATGGAATCATCGCTCCCAAATTCCTGCATCAAAACTGCAGGATCACGGGGCGCGACCGTATTTCAGTATTTATACTGATGGACGGTATCGCCCCCTGATTCGTCTTTTCGAAGACGGACTTAGGAAACGATCTTTGACAATTCGGCAGGCTTGTGAAATTAGACGAGCCACAAGGCTTCGGTTAGATCAGCAATGATCCGACCGGCAAAAAGCTTTTGTGGCCGTGGCATCAGAATCTCCCTCGACTTCATGAGATGGGCAACCATTTTGTGACGAGTCGAATAGAAAACGCCGCAGCAATAATTGCGGATACAGATACACGAGAAAAAATGCAAGTTCTCGACGTGCCGGACTGAGATGTCGTGAGACATGTACTTAGTTTGGCCATTGGAGGAAGCGACAATCTCAGACAGTACCGAGCCGGTCAAACGGCTGGGTTCGAGTCGGTGTGGTCAAGCTTCTAAGGGCGTGGGGGGGATGCCTAGGCGTCATCAGAAAAGTGAGCGTGGAAGGCTGCGAAATGCTTGGGGAAGCTGCCGAACGAGCGTCGATCCCAAGGTACTCACGAAAACCCAGGGAACTGAAACATCTCAGTACCTGGAGGAACAGAAATCAACAGAGATTCCCTGAGTAGTGGCGAGCGAACGGGGAATAGCCTAAACCGCGTGGGATACCACGCGGGGTTGTGGGACCACTCATTGGAATTCGTTCCGATGGAGTAAGAAAAATGAAGTTCAGTCAAAGTTGTCTGGAAAGTCATGCCATAGCGGGTGAAAGCCCCTTAGACGAAGCACTTCATTCTCTCGAGTGGCACCCAAGTAAGATCGGGCACGAGAAACCCGGTCCGAATCCACGGGGACCCTCCCGTAAGGCTAAATACTCGATGACGACCGATAGCGAACCCAGTAGAGCGATCGAAAGGTGGGAAGAACCCCGAAAGGGGAGGACACTGAACCTGAAACCCCATGCCTACAAGCGGTGGGAGGGCATTTACGCCTGACCGCGTGCCTTTTGCATAATGATCCAGCGAGTTATGGTAATCGGCCTGGTTAACCTCTTTAGGAGGGGAGCCCCAGGGAAACCGAGTTTGAATAGAGCGACATTGTCGATTGCCATAGACGCGAAACCAGGTGATCTACCCATGGGCAGGTTGAAGCGATCTTAACCGATCGTGGAGGACCGAACTCACCAGTGTTGAAAAACTGGGGGACGACCTGTGGGGAGGAGTGAAAGTCCAATCAAACCTGGAGATAGCTCGTTCTCTCCGAAATAGCTTTAGGGCTAGCCTCGGACAACTACGATGCGGGGGTAGAGCTACGGATTACGGATGGGGGGCTTCCCGCCTACCCACTGTAGCCCAACTCCGAATACCGCAGCGATTATTCCGGGAGACAGAACGTGGGGGATAAGCTTCACGTTCAAGAGGGAAAGAACCCAGACCGCCGATTAAGGCCCCCAAGACGATACTCAGTGGTAAAGGAAGTGGGATCGCTAAAACAGCCGGGATGTTGGCTTAGAAGCAGCCATCATTTCAAAAGTGCGTAATAGCTTACCGGTCGAGCCATCCCGCGCCGAAAATGACGGGGACTCAAGTATCGCGCCGAAATCGCGGATTCGTAAGAATGGTAGGAGAGCGTTGCCCTCGGCGTAGAAGCTGGACTGTAAAGACCAGTGGAGCGTGGGCAAGTGCGTATGCTGGAACGAGTAACGATAAGATGGGTGGGAAGCCCATCCGCCGAAAGCTCAAGGTTTCCTGGGGAAGGTCAATCCGCCCAGGGTTAGTCGGGACCTAAGACGAGGCCGAAAGGCGTAGTCGATGGACAACAGGTTAATATTCCTGTACCCAATATAAAGGTTGAACTACAGAGGACGCCGTGCAATGGGCGGTCGGGGTGCTAGATGTCCCCGTGCCGCAAGGCCGACAGCATTGTTCTGGAAGCCGCCCTGACACATGGCCACGAAAAGCCCTGTAGGGACGATATATTGGCCCGTACCGTAATCCGACACAGGTGAGCGAGGTGAGTATCCAAAGGCGTTCGGGAGAACTCTCGTGAAGGAACTCGGCAAATTGACCCCGTAACTTCGGGATAAGGGGTGCTCACCGCAAGGTGAGCCGCAGAGAATCGGCTCTAGCGACTGTTTATCAAAAACACAGGACGCTGCGAATTCGCAAGAAGATGTATAGCGTCTGACGCCTGCTCGGTGTCGGTAGGTTAAGGAAGCTGGTTAGCGAAAGCAAAGCTGGCGACCGAAGCCCCGATAAACGGCGGCCGTAACTATGACGGTCCTAAGGTTAACCAATAGCTAGCCTTAGTAAAACTTGGCTATATGCTGGAAAGTCCGGTTAGTATCCGGTGGTACTCGTCCTCTGATAAAGGGCAGTGAAAATCCATCCGGTGCGGATAATCAGCAGGAAAGGTCAAAGCATTCTCTGGTGGTGTTATGCTGAGTTCGTGACTGGTAAAGGTTGTTCTGTGCATCTAATCCATGCATATAACGGCTACAAAATCTGCCTTTACCGATAGGCACGCACTCAGCGTGCAACATTAGAAAACGCTATGAAATCCTCAGAGACTATACGCCAAGACTCACCCTCGGGTGAGCCAAGATATAGTCCGAGCTGCGTGGCGACACGTAGAGACTGACAGAAATGATCAGTCCTTGACCTATCACGCAAGTGAAAGGTCATGTAACAACCCTGAGCGAAATTCCTTGTCGGGTAAGTTCCGACCTGCATGAATGGCGTAACGACTGGAGCACTGTCTCCACGGGAGACCCGGTGAAACTGTAGCCGTGGTGAAGATGCCACGTACCCGCGATTAGACGGAAAGACCCCGTGAACCTTTACTGCAGGTTGTCATTGGGCGAATGTTCGTTCTGTGTAGGATAGGTGGGAGGCTATGATCTCGCGGCGCCAGCCGTGAGGGAGCCAACGGTGAAATACCACCCTGAGTGTACATTCGTCCTCACCGGTTGCAACAACAACCGGGACAGTGATCATCGGGCAGTTTGACTGGGGCGGTCTCCTCCTAAAGAGTAACGGAGGAGTGCAATGGTACCCTCGGCCAGGTCGGCAATCTGGCAACACGAGCGCAAACGTATAAGGGTGCCTGACTGCGAGTCTGATAAGACGAGCAGAGACGAAAGTCGGCGTTAGTGATCCGGCGGTCCAATATGGAATGGCCGTCGCTCAACAGATAAAAGGTACTCCGGGGATAACAGGCTTATCTCCCCCGAGCGTCCATAGCGGCGGGGAGGTTTGGCACCTCGATGTCGGCTCATCGCATCCTGGGGCTGAAGAAGGTCCCAAGGGTTTGGCTGTTCGCCAATGAAAGCGGTACGCGAGCTGGGTTCAGACCGTCGTGAGACAGGTCGGTCCCTATCTGTCGTGGGCGTAGGAAACTTGAAGAGATTCTTCCCTAGTACGAGAGGATTGGGAAGGACCGACCTCTGGTGTGCCAGTTGTTCCGCTAGGGGCAGCGCTGGGTAGCTAGGTCGGGAAAGAATAAACGCTGAAAGCATCTAAGCGTGAAGTCCACTCTAAGACGAGGTTTCCTTTCGAAAGATGAAGGCTCCTGGAAGACTACCAGGTCGATAGGCCGGGCGTGTAAGGCAGGCGACTGTCTCAGCTTACCGGTCCTAACAGCCAATCGCTTGTCCACCCCGACTCGGTTCCATCCGAGTCCGGTAACACAAGAGATTTTAGTCCCTCCAAGTGAACTTGTCAGACATGTACTTAAACATGTCCACCGTGTGTCAGTTCTCCGCAATGCTGCGGATTGAGACTCTGACCACTCCACGGTCCCAAAACGACGTGGCTCATTTAATATTTCACAAGCCATCCGAACATACGTTGTATGCAGGTTGAAACTACACCTGCATATAACTTTGTCGGCGAGCATACTGACGGGGTCACACCCGTTCCCATTCCGAACACGGCCGTTAAGCCCGTCAGGCCAATGATAGTGCCTCTGGCGCGAAAGTCGGTTATCGCCGGCATCCTACAAACAGGACGCCTTGAACTTTTTGTTCAAGGCGTCTTTTTTTGCGCGCATTTACGGATAGTAACCTGGCTATTCTCCCGTAATCTGATTTATTGTCCCCCCCCGCTCTTAAATCCTAATCTCGTCCAGATGCGTTTTTGCCATATCGGCGGACATGGCCCACATAGTTATCGCTTGAATTCTTCAACTGGACGCTCCCAAAACCACCCGCGTCGTTTACATCCCTTATGCCTTTCACTTCCTCCCCCCTCCCCCTTCCCGTCCCGAAAATGATCCATCCCCACCCCCACTCCCCAGAATCCAATACGTGTCGGATAACTATTTTTATCCGACGTTATTATTTTCAGCATGCTCGCCCCCCCCTGCTCCCGACCATCGGCGTGATAGTTAGGCGACCACCTGCGGCATGTCTTGGTTTTTTGAGTCAACGGATTTCGACTCGACCGGCTCGGGACGGGTACAATTGTGGACAAGATCAACCTATACCACCTATATTCGCTAATCAATATACCAGTCACACATTGCCACCCTGTGGCTGGTAAGATTTGACACAATCGTAAAGTCCCCGTGTTACTCCCTGAGCCACTATTGTGTCATTCAGTAGTTATTAAGTACTTATACAATAAGACTTATTCACAGAATAGTAAGTGCCACGATTGTGTTGATAACCACGATTGTGTCACACAATCGTGACACAATGACAGAATAGTGGCAATCACGATTGTGTCGGAACTCCTATTCATCAATGCTTTACAGCGACACAATCACAGAATAGTGGCTCTGTGGGAGGAACGGGATTTTCACGATTGTGTCAGATTACTTTTACCGATGTCATCGCCGTAAATACTTTGTGGTTAAGGAACTCTCACAGAATAGTGACGCACAATTGTGTCGTATGAATTTCGTAAGTCCTTTAACGGTAAACAACTCTACTATGAATAAAAGAAAAGCCCGGCAGGTCATGCCGGGTTGCTGTCTAGACTGGTCGTGGCCCTCGCGGTCATTCGCTCTGCGGAATGTACCACTTGATTGCCCCATGTCGCGGGTTGGTCTGTGCGATCTGACTGTTGTCCTTCATGTCTTTCCTGACAGCCTTGAACCGATCCATCGGAATGCCGGCCTCACGTGATCGTTCATCCAGTCCGGTTGCTGGAATCTCGCCATTGTCAGCGTCACGGATCGTGCGGATGATCCACGTGATGATCAGGTCATTCGGCCACGTCTTGATTGACGACGATCTACCGCCAGTCTCAGCTTCAATGATGCGCGCCTCGATTGCGCTGTATTCGTCGTCTG
>Ga0164294_10003734_pt1 | contig 13517 bp, 6 predicted proteins | sample GEODES005metaG_FD_111479 | JGI IMG/M metagenome (GOLD analysis project Ga0164294, IMG submission 111479) | Oligotrophic lake water microbial communities from Sparkling Lake, Wisconsin, USA - GEODES005 metaG | ecosystem: Environmental > Aquatic > Freshwater > Lake | place: USA: Sparkling Lake... | reverse complement strand
GCCGTTTGGTCGCGGACGGGGGCGCGCTGCAAAGGAAGTCAAGTCAAGTTTTTCTTGTCCAGGTCAAGGATGCACGATGCTCTAAACTGAAATCTGCCAACGACACACGTGCCGCATCCCCGTCTCGATTTGGAAGAGAAAATACTGAGTCACCGCAATTCCGCAATTTCAGAATGTCAGTTGGCGACGCCCTTGGTCCGCCTGCAACTGGTCCGGACGCGTTTTCGCTGATGGACTTACCTGACGACTGCATGAAGGCGATCTTTGTCTCACTCGCTCTGGACGACTACCACATGCTCACACTTCCGCTCGTCTGTAAGGCAACACACCGTATGTGCAGCACAGCTCCGATCCTCGAGGCTGCTCGTCTCGCCTCACGGCTGCGCCAGGTCGCAGCTCTATTCGCCGACGCCCGACCGTGCGTGCTTGCCGACAGCTGGGCATTGGGCCACGCGTGGGGTGCGTTGCAGGCGGCAGAGGTTCACCTTCAGGGCGGTTACTTTATTGATCGTGAAGCCCAGCTTGCTGCTATTCAGGGTGGCATGGAGAGCTTGCTTACGCTTTGCCGCCACGGTCGCGCACTCGAAGGTGCGGCTTGGATGCAGCCGACGCTGGTGAGCGCAGAAGGGCTCTTTCTCGAAGCGGAGGAGCAGAAAATCTCAACGCTGCTTGCGCGCGCCGAAAGAGAGGCGGCTCTTTCTCGAAGTGATCGCGCCGCGAGTGATGTGGCTGCTTCGCTCGGCCTCGATTACGGTGGCTCGCGCGCAGCAGTTTTCCGGGAAGCTCAGCAGCAGGCGCTGCGACATAGCGCGGCGGACACCCGTCGTCGCTGGAAGCTGATGGCCTTGCCCATGAGGCGGGCGTGGGAGCTGAAGGCCGCGCAGGCCAACGAGAGTGCCGAGCGGAGACAAGCTTTAGCAGTTGCGGCGGCGACCATTGCAAAAGCTCTCACGAACCGCCTAGCAGCATGCAATGACGGCAAGTGCACACTAGCCGTAGCGCCCGCGTCGGTGGCGCGTGAGCTATCGCCTGCAGCGTCAACTAAGTAAACGCGGCAGGGCGGTCCTCCGCGCATTCGGACTTCCGCGGGAACCGCGACTAGCCGGCCAGGGGGCCGGAACATTGAGATCTTTCTACGCGCTTATGAAGACCCTCTAGTTACTCTAGGTTAAAGCGTCTAAGCTGTGTTTCGCAGCGGCCGACACCTTGCATGTTCCATGTTGCAAGATGTTTATAGTGATCATATAGTGATCATTGCGATCGTACGGCCGTGCGGTCCACTGCATGCTTGGATGGTATGCTTACCGCTCAGAGACGAACGAATTCGAATCACGAACCCCACTCTCGCCGCGCCAATTTCCAAAATGAATACGTACGATCTCGGGAGCATGTGGGCCATGACTGTCCTCGAGAGACGCCGCGCCTTAGCGTGTCGGTACGCGCTTTGCGGTGTTCGCGGCATCGCCGCACGGTCTAGTAGGGCCTAGTCATTCCAAAATGCCTCGACGGAGAGCCCGGCCTGACGGTATACGACGAAATGCCTCGAGGCTTTCTCCCTGGAGAGCCCGACGGAGAACTCGATCGCGATCCGGGTGATCCAGGCGACCCAGGCCTACCTGAGAAAGTGTTGCGTGAGTACAGGCTAGCCGTGTTCGCATGCTCAATCTCGGAGATTTCTCGTAGCCGCGCCTGCATTTCCATCGCCTTGCGGTTTTCCTCCTTGTCTCGCTGGCGCGCCTGTTCCATGGTCGACACATGCTCCTGTTGCCGCGCCGCAAAGTCAGCGTCCAGCTTTGCACGCCGATCCTTTGCACGAGCCGCTTTCTTCTCCTGATTCTCTCGGATGGTCGCTGCCACGTCGTCACGATCCTTCTTGAGTCGTGCCTGTGCTGCAGCCTCGTCGGCCTCCGTGCGCACCGTGGGCTCAATGCCCGGCCACGACAAAATTTCTCGGTTGGTCCCCAACCGCAAGTGGCCGTCCGCTGTCTGTAGGCCCGTTTCCTGCTTGTCCCACAAACCATCTGCCGGCGTCCAGCGCTTGGGTCGGTACGGCGTTCGGCCTGAAGAGACCGGCATGTGCAACCCGGAGTTGCAGTTTTATGCCTGTGTGTCAAAATCTCAAAAAGTCCTCCCGAATTGGCTAAGTTTATGGAGTTTTGGTCGGACAGCCACTCGCACTGTGAATGAAGGTTGAAACCAGATGATCCTATCCTTACATCTGAGTACAAACTTGTTTCTGCATGTTTCCCTACATACTCTAGTAATGTGATCATGAGACAAGAGCGTCAAGCAAGCCGGGAGTTCTCTCGAAGAGGCGGCGGAGTAGTGGATGATGAGACTGGGGTGCTGGCGGGCGCATGGCGCAGCTGGAAGAGGCGCGAGGGCTGCGAGCGGGATGGGAAGGCGTTGCCTCCGAGGGCTACGCGCTGCAGTGCCGCCACGCTTGCGCTCTCCTTGAGCTGCACGAGTGTCACGTCTTTCGAGAGGGTCGCGGGCGAGACGATGGCAGCGGCGGCTGCCAGGAGTTGGTTCTGCTGGTGGTGCACGTGGCCACTCTCGGCATCCCACCCGCCGGTGGGCATCGCAAACGATCCGGTGCTCGCGCTCGATGTGAGTGCGCGGCGCCCCCCTTTGAACGGCGACGAGCCCGGGCGCGACGACGGAGCGAAGCCGATGCGTGCCCTCAAGGGCGCTGACGTGGCGTGCGGCGTGCGCGCGCGCTCGATGGCTCGCTCCGCCGCCGCCCTGGCGGCAGCCATGGCGACCGCGACGACATCGTCCGCGTCGGCATCGGCGGGGTTGCAGGCGCCTGCTTCGCCTTTAGGCATCGCGCCAGGGATCGCGACAATGCTGGCGGCCGCCGTGGCCGTGGCCGCCTCCGTGCCTGCCATGGAGCTCGAGCGCACACATACGCCCGAGGTGGCAGGTCGAGAGCGCGACGGTATCTGTGCGCCCGCCGAAGGCGCACCGGTGGTGCCTAGCACCGCATACACTCGCGGTGGACGCATGGTGACCAACGCGGTGGCGGCCATCTCGGGTCCAACCGCTTCCCCGCGTGGGGATGCCGGCGGCGCTAACAGCGATGGCGGGTGCACAAGGGGCGGTGGCATCGTGTGATGAGCTACCGAGCGCGACGGCGCGATATCGGCTGGGGTGGCGGCAGCGGCAGCGACTGGTGGACTCTCTTGCCGCCGGTGCGGAATGTAGGTGGTAGCGCTCGTGGCGCGGCGCATGCCGCCCGCACCGCCGCCACAGCGCGCCCCAGCACTGTGCTGTGATGCGGGCATCGCACCGCCTGACGAGGGCCGCCGCACCGCTGCCGCCGAGGATGACGTGCCGCCATCGGGCATAAAGAGTCGGCTGCCGTCGGTGCACCAACTTGCCGCCCCCGACAGGTCCCACCAGCCTGCCGCCCACGAAGCCTCCCTCGAAGAGGGGCGGGATGTGTTGGTGTCTGCTGCTTTGGCGGCGGCGGCGGCGGCGTACGCAGCAGCCGATGGGTGCGCCGCGGCAGAGTTGAGGTCAGCCTCGCCGTCGGTGCTTAGCCCCAGGAAGTAAACGGCGGCGTCCGACAGCTCCTGCGACGTTCGTCGCGAGGTAGGCAGGCTGATGCTGAGCGGCCGGCCGCCGCGCTGCCGCAGGCTGGGGGGTCGCTCATGCACCCGCGCCTTTTCGCCCGCGCCGCAACGGGGCCACGGACCCTGCGCGGGCTCGTTGTCGATGTGCTTCTGCTTGTGTCGACGGTAGAGCGACGCAGCCACAGTGGAGGCTCCACCGATGGGCTCGCTGTCGAAGTACTTGAGGTTGGTGGGCGCGTGGATGCCAAGGCCAAAGGGGGGCTGGCTCGGCGCGGGGCGGCCGTCGTATTTGGTAATCACGGCCTCAAGCCCAAGCAGCGGCGTGCCTGGAGCCAGGGGCGTCATCTCGCGACGCGAGCTCGAAGGAGGCTCAGCAGTCGACGGGCGGCTCCCAAATGCTTTGAACACGCGCATTGCATCTGCGAGGCTGCGAAGCGAGTTGGAGTTCGGCGGAGACGGCGGCCTCGGTGAGCTCGAGTTCGCCTCGCGCGTCATGCTGCGGTTGGGCGGAATCCACGGGTCGGGCGCCCACTGGGTGCGCGTCTTCCCAATCTCCCCAGTGACACTTCGGGAGCTGTCGGGTCGACCCGCCGGGCTCCAGGCCCCCCGATCGCCGCTTGAGAGTTCGGCTCCCCGCCTCGGTCGGTCGTCGTCACCGCGCGTCACCCCCCCGCGCACGAAGGTGCCTGCGCTGTCACTTCCAGCCCCGGCCAATGCACCCTCTGCTCTTAGCGCGAAGGCTGCGACGGAAGCCAACGTCTGCGGCCGCTTGCTGAGCTGGCCGCCCATGTAGTCAGCCAGCTTTGAGTTTATGTCTGGGTCCCTGGGACTCCTGCGCTTGCGGCGCCGGCCGCCGCCGGGCCGCCTTCCTTTGCTGCTGCCGTAGAGGCGCATCAGGTCGTCATCGTCTCGCCACGTGCACACCCCGTCCGGGCCTGGAACGGTGATGTCTTCGAGGCATTGCGTCGCCCACTTCACGTAGTCGTCCGCGCTGATCGACTCGGTATGCAGGTCGATGAGCTGGAACCACGCGCGCTTGAAGCCAGCCTCGTCGAGCACCGTCGCATCCGGCCCGGCGTCGTCGATCCAGTCCTCCTCGGTCGTATTGAGGAAGTCCCTCATGTTGAAGTCAGTCTCACCATCACGCAACTTCGACATGAGGTAGAGCTTGCGCATCAAAATTGTGTACGCGGGCTTGGTAAGCCCGTTGGCGAGCTCCGCGAGGGCCTGCTGCGCCGCCAGCTCGGCAGCCGCAGGGCCTTCTGCCGCCGCCTTCTTGCGCGCCTCCGCTGCTGCCCAGATGCGAGTACACTCCATGACTGCCTGCCACGCGCGCTCGCAGCACTGCGAAACCTCCTCGGACATGCGCACGTGCTCGCGTGCGGCGAGTGCGAGGCCAGTGTACCACTTGGAGCCTGCGGCGCCCGCTGCCTCTGCCTTTTTGTCCATGTAAAGCGAGCGCAGCTGTTCTACTGATGGAAAGGAGGCAAGCAACCGGCGAAGCTTGCGACTCCTCCACTTGCGCTGAATGTACTTGGCGCATTCACTGTCGTCCCCGAAGAAGCGGACGGGCGGCGCATCCAGGGTGGGCGCCGTGAGGTCCATCGGGGTTCCGACCTTCCTTTTTGAAACGCTGGGAAGTCCCGCACAAGATGCACACTACATGTAAAGTCGTGCAGAGTTCGTGAGCAGACGTGTCACGAAGGGGGTGAGGCCACACAAGATGAAGATCTTAATGATGTGAGCAATCCCTGCAACTTGCGACACGATGTCAATTCGCAGCTCCCTTCAGCGCCTCGCACAGTTGCATCTGCGCTCCTATCATCCCAAATATGTGACCGACGCGGTCAACGACATCCGCCGCTCAGCAGAAAAGATGAACATCAAGCTTGGGGGCACGGTGCCGCTGCCGACTGACAAGATGAAATTCTCTGTCAACCGCAGCCCGTTCGTGCACTCCAAGTCAAAGTTGCAATTCCAGAAGGACACGCACAAGCGGCTCATCGAGATCTATGGCGACTCAACCACGGGGCAGGACGCGACCAACGTCGTGCACTTTTTGCGCTACCTCGAGCACACGATCCTTGTACTACATCCAGGCTGCAGTGCGAGAGTCAAGCTCTACAGCAGCGAGAAGCTGGACGTTGATGCGGCGCCCGAGCAACACCAAAGGTAGTACAGGCGCATCTAGTGCGCAATCTTAGACTCTTGGAGCGTGAGATCTGTGAAGCCCGCGCACGCGATCGACGGCTTTCACCCCGTTGGCCTCATACGGTTGATCAGTATCATACGCGACACTCGGGCGACTCTGGCTCTCTGGAGCTCGACTCGCCGACGTGCTTGTGTCGTACATAGAACCCTCTCCTCTGTATGATAGAATGCCCTGTTTAAACTCCCAACTCCACATGGCAACTTGCATGGCTAGGTCGAAGTCACTTGCTGCAATTTCGTAGAGTGCTGCACGCAGATGAGTCCACAGCGCGCTCGCCTCACGAGTGTCAGAGAGCACAGACGGGGCAGCTGTTCGCACTCGTTCACTTCCGCGGCTCGCGCTCCGCCTCTGGACCGCGCGACGCGGGGCCGCGCGTGCGCCTCGAACAGACCTCGCCTCCAGCTCACGATCATACAACACAGGCGAACCAGGCAAGATGTAGAAGAGCTCGCCGGAAATCACTCGGGTATCTAGTTCTCGGGTTTCGTGGGCGAGCGGCCACGGAAGAGGCTCGTGAAGCGGCCGAGGAGCCCCTTCGACGTCGGCGTGCCCAAGCGGCTCGGCGGCAGCTTGAGCTCACGATTCGACTCAGCCGCGGCGGCCGTCGTCGCGGACACCACCTGCCCGCCGGGCTTCGGACCGGGGCCCATCGAAGGCGGCGGCAACGCGGGCACGGAGAGTCGCTCGTTACGCCTCCGAGCGTGCCGGGGAGCGAGCGGCGTCGCGGGCTTGACGGGCTCGGCCAGCGGCTGCGGCTGCATCGCCCACGCCCTGAGCGCTGAGAACGGCAGCTCGATTTCGTCCATCGGCACGCATGGCAGCGGCACCGGCTCAGGCGCCGCATCGGCGTAGTACGAAGCCGCCGCCGCCGCGAAATCGGCATAGCACGCCGCCGCCGAGCCCCCAGCAGCATTCATGCCACTATGGCTCATCGAGCTGACGATTGAGCTGACGGCTGACGCCGCCGCCGGCACGCTCGTCGAGCCGCCCATCGAGCCACACATCGAACCACCCATCGAACCGACCGAGCTCTGAAGCTCGCGACGGAGCTGGCTGAGCTCCGCCTCGCGCCGAGCGGCGGCGGTTTCGGCGGCGGCGGCGCGGCGGCGAGCGTCCTCGAGGTGCTCGCTCAAGATGGCCTCCGATTGCCGCCTCGCCGAGCGCTCCGCCTCCAAAGCCGCCGCCGCCTCCGCCAGCTCTCGCGCTGCGGTTGAGGCCGCCTCCTCGCGCGCGGCTGTGGCCGCCCACCATGCCGCCGCCTCCGCCTCTTGTTTCTGCTGCTCGGCAGCCACCGCGGCCGCACGCGCCGTCGCGATCACTTCCGCCTGGTTGGCGGTGCTCGCATTCATGCTCGCATTCAGCGTGGCCTGGAGCTGCTCGCGTCCAGTAGGCGTGCCCGGCTCGGCCATCGCCGCGTGCGCCTCGTCCCGATCGATGGTCTCCACCTGACCCACGATGCTCGCCATCGCCGTCATGGCCGCGTGGTGCGTCTCCTCGCGCGCACACATCTCCGCCCGCATCGCCGCCACCTCGAGCTCCATTAGCTCCGCCTGCTTGGATGCAGCAGCCGCTGCCGTCGCGGATGCACGAGCTGCCGCCCGCGCGTCTGCGAGCGCCGACTTGGTCAAGGCGAGGTCGGCAGCCGCTTGCTCGGCAGCCGCCTTGGCGACGGCTGCTTCCTCGGCCGCCACCTTAGCGGAGGCGGCCTCGCGGCTGCACAGCACCTCGAAGCGCGATGCATCGCATTCGGCACGCTTGCTGCGCTCCTCGGCGAGCTGCGCGCGCAAGGTGGCTTCGTGCAGCTTCGCTTCCAGACGCGCAGCATGCGCCTCCGCCGCCTCAAGCACCGCCCGGACCGCATCGCTCGAGGGTCGATCGATGGCCGAACTCGAGGTCGCGGGCGCCTCCGTGCCACTCCCAGGTGCGGTGCCAGGCGCGGTGCCAGGCGCGGTGCCAGGCGCGGTGGCTGGCGCGGTGCCAGGTGCGGTGGCTGGCGCGGTGCCAGGCACGATTGGCGTGCCAGTTGGCACGGAAGGCGTCGTCGGCGACAGAGAGGCGGCGACGCGTTGCGCCCGTGTCGCGGCGGGCGACTCATCGACACTCTCCTCACCCTCCGGCAGCAGCTCGTGCAGCCGCGAGGACAGGTTGAAGACGCTTCCGGGCGAGGTGAGGCCGGGGGAGCCAGGGAGCAAAACTATCTGACCGGGGAGGAGAACCATCTTGCCACTAGGGTCGCTCGGGGTCTGCACATCGACGTAGGTGGCGTTCAAGACGGCTGCAGCGACGCTGGGGCGGCCGAGCGCGGCTGCTAACGGCGAGAGAGCTGGCGTGGCGGACGCAGGCACTGCCGGCACCGGCATCGCCTCCGCCTCCGCCTCCGCCTGCGCATCAACCGGCGCAACGGAAACGGTGGCCGCCTCGGTCGGCACTGCCGCCGCTGTCGCCGTCGCCTCTGCCCATGCAGCACGCGTCTGCTCGGCGGGCAGGTGGTCAGGGGTACTCGCGCTCCCCTCTGGGAGTGCGCCCAGGCCATTGCTGCAAAGGTGCGGCGCTGGTGCGCTGCTGGGCCGTTGCAAAGGTGGTGCACGGAGCGCCCGGCGCGCAGCGATCCACTCGGCGGGCGGCGGCGGCGTCGGGGGCTGAGACTGTGCTGGTAGCGGCAGCGCCGGCTGCGGTGCTGAAGCTCCAAGGCTGTGCGCAAACGCCCTCGCTGCCTTCTCATCAGCGGCTGCCTGCTGCTGCTGCTGCACCGCAGCCGCAGCCACGTCTTGGGCTCGGCGCGCCTCGCTCTGCGCTGCCTCCGCCGCCCGCAGGGCCGCATCGCGTGAAACCTCCATCTCGGCCAAAGCAGAGCGCGCCTCTTCGTACGCTCGCGTCGCCACCGCGTGCGCCTGTTGGAGCTGGCAGACCGCGGCCTCCGCGTCATATGTGCGCTCCTCAACCGTTGAGAGCTCGGCGCTGAGCACGCGGCAATCCACGACTCCCGCCGCACGGGCTGCGTCGCGCTCAGCCGTGGCGGCCTGAAGCTGTGTCGAGCTAGCCTTCATCTGAGCCTTGAGGGCAGAGAGCAGAGAGAGCAGTGTCGCGCGCTCGCCCGCCTCGTACGCAGCCTGGGCATCTTTACCCATGGCGGGCGTCGCCTTCTTTGTAGGCGGGCTGGCAGCAGCCTGCACATTTCTCGCAGCAGACGGTGGCGGCGGTGGCGATGCAGGCGCCGCAACTAGTGGAGACGTTGACAACACCGCGGGTGCCGCTTCTGGCGCCACCGCGGGCGCCGCCGTTGCTGTTGACGTGAGCGTTGGCGACGCCGGTGCGGGGAGCGTTGGTGGGGCAACGTGCGGGAGAGCGGCGGCAGCAGTCTCGGCCGCAGTAGTGGCGGCCGCGAGCTCGGATGCGGTTGGTTTCCGCCGCGGCTTCATGCGCATCACGAAATGGAAGCGTGCCGTCTCGCGCTCTTTCTCCTTGGCCTCGGCGGCAACATCTTCTGCGCAGCTGCCGAAACCCACGTGGTCGCCTGCGTGCAAGTCAACCTGCGTTTCCAACGGGATCTTGACGCCATTCACGTAGGTACCGTTCGCCGACCCATTGTCGGCGATGCTCCAGAACCCCTTTTCCTCTGAGAAGTCCAGCCGTGCGTGCACACGGGACGCCTTGCTCAGCTTGCCTTCATCGTTAAGCCAGAGGTCCACCTTTTCGTGCCACCGGCCCACCCACAGTCGGGTGCCACCGGTAAGCGAGTGCTTCGCGCTGCCATCCTCCGTGTAGAGAACCCAAGCATCGGGGCTCGAGCTGAAGGCGGCATGAGCAGGGGCCACTGCCTTCACCGCCGGCTTCTCCACGGGTGGCACCAGGACCTCTACCCGCGGCCAAGCGTTGGGCTCCAGCGGGTGGAGGTTGCGGCGAGGATGCAGCGCTTTGGGCTCGCCGACCACCAGGGCATTTTGCCTCCTCGCCTCTGCGGCTTGCACAAGGACCTGTGGCTTAAAGCCACCTTGCATCAGCTTCATGCGCGCGCGCGCGCAATGCCGAAAGACGAGTGCAAGACGGTTGAGAACAAAGCGCCACAGAGGAGAATTCGAGCTTTCTCACAAAACACACCCCACGCACCGCACTCCACACACCAGGTGGTCCAGGATTGTACTCCCAAACCCGACCGTCGAGCCCCTCGCTACATGTATCGTTTCTCAAATCCTTCTTCTGTTAAGAATTAGATAAATTTAAAGGTTTTCACACAGCCAAGTTGGTGTTCACAGCCAATGAGCAATGTTTATGAAGAGGCGAACTCAACGCACACGTGCGTCGGCGATGCGATTGGTCATCTGACATCGTCTGCCGGGGAACACTACGAGATAAACAGCATCTGGATGGCCGCAGCCGCGCAACCGCCAACCCGTGGGAGGGCGACAAGAGCACAAAAAAGTGTGCTGTCAGCCTTCCAGAGGAGCGAAGTGCATAGACCAAGGATGTACACGACCAAGAGCGCAGCAGAGGCGCGAATCCTCGAGAGCGCGGGTGCGCGCTCACATCTTGCGCAGCCCAAGGAAGCCCTCGCCGCCCTCCTCTCCCTGGTAAGAGCACGAGATACGCGCCTTGGGCGGCAGCGCGAGGTAGTCGATGAGCGTGAGACCGGTGACGTTGCCCGCGGGGTGCGGTCCAACGGCAGCCAGACGTCCGGACGAGTGATGGACCGCGTACGAAGCCGAATTGACGGCGGAGAGCACCGGCTCGCCGTTGACGAGAAGCTGCACTGAGGGCTTCTTGCGCGTGAAGAAGCCAAATGTGACCTCGTACAACCCGGGGGCGACGGTGGTGATCGCGCACCGGTCTTTTTCCCACAGAAAGTTCTCCGGGTTGGTGTTGATGTTCTGCACGTTCCAGGGGACCGTGTTCTTCTCGCCTTTGGCCTTGCCTGACTTCCAAATCCAGCGACCGAGCAGGTGCTCTGAGCAGAGCGACTCCATGATCAGCGACTGCTCGCCAATGACCCGGTTGAGCTCGCTCAGCGTCGGCCGCTGCGCGAGCTCACGATTGACCTCCATGAGTGATCGGTTGATGTCATCCACGTTGGCCTTCTTGTCGAGCGCGAGCAGGGCCCCCTCGATCGAGCTCTTGCTCACGAGTTGCTCGACGACCGACTGCACGTCGGACACGTGCGCGAGGGACGCGGTGGCTTCGCGCAGCTGCACAGCTTGGCGCTCCGCGAGGGAGGTGAGCTTCGCGTCCACACGATGTTCGGTCGCGCGCAGATCGGCGCCGGTCGCCTTCGAGTCGAGGGCGAGCATCGTCTCGCGCTCGCGCATCTCGATCTGGGCAGTCACCTCCTCGAGCGATGCCTTGGACTGTAGCCAAAGCTCGACCTCGCGCGTGTCGCACTTGGCAGTGAGGGCGGCCTCCACGTGCGTTCGCTCGGCCTTACTCGCGATGCTCTCCGAGAGCGCATGCGTGTGCATCTGGGCGGTGGCGAGGCGCTCATCGACGAGGGCGCGCAGCTCGGCCGCCGCGCGGGACAGGTCTGAAGAGAGCCGCGACGAGAGCGCCGCCACCGACGCGTCCAGTTCCGATCGGTCAGGCTTGAGAGAGAGCATCGTATCCACAGCCGATGTGCGCGCGCGCTGCTGCAGCTCGGCGGCCGAGGCCTTACCCGCGAGCGCCGCGCTCGTCTCCTGCGCCTGCCGCGCCAGCTCACGCTCGAGCCGCGTGCTCGTCGCGCTCAGAGCCTCATAAGCCTTGGCCACGTCATCCTTGAGCCCGTGCAGCTGCCGTTTGGTTTCGCTCTGGGAGGCGCTCAGCTGCTGCGCGGTAGTCTCCGCCGCCACCCTAATGGCCGACTCGAGGGCGGTGCGCGCCTCGCCAAGCTTCTCGTTAAGCAGCGCGAGCATCTCCGTACGCGGAGCTTTCGCCGCGAGTGCCAAAGATACTGCCTCGACGTCCGCCTTGGCCGCGAGCGACGTGTTCACCTGCTCTGCGTGCGCGGCCAGCAGCGTCTCGACGTCCGAACGGGCCGTCTTCTTCTGCAGGGCCGCGGCCACCGAGGCTTTGCTCGCCTTGGCCTCAAGCGCCTCGGTGAACTCCTTGCGCAGGTCTTCGCGCAGGGCGTTGACCGCGTCGGAGATCATCTCGCGCACCTCGTTTGGCGTGGCCCGGCTCTCGAGGCCTTTGTCAACAAACGCCATGTCCACTTTGGCTGACAGAGTCTCGACGAAGCGCTCTTCCATGGACGCGAGGCGCGACTCGAGCTGCGCGCTCTTTTGCTGCATCTCCGCCACACCCGCCTTGGCATCGAGGCACCGCTGCACCTCGGTCACATCAGCCTTGGATGCGAGTGCCGCCTGCACCTCCGCGCGCCCGGCCATGCGCTGTACGAGCGCGTTCATATCGCGCGCGTCGGCCTTGTCGTCGATGACTCGAGAGAGCTCCTCGAAAGTGGTGCTGAGCTCGCTCGCGCTCACCTTTTCCGCCAGCAACGCCTGGTGCTCCTGCCGATTGACCTTGCTTCCGACTGCCTTCTCGACAGACTTGAGCGCCTCGCCGTGCGCCTTGACGACATCATGCAGTGCCTTGAAGTTGAGCCGCACGATCTCCTGCACGGGCTGCCAGTCGGCGCCGCCAACTGAGTCGTCCATGAGCGTGACACACACAATGGAATGGGGCAAAGGGCAAACAACCCGTCAGTCGAGCAAGTTGCCGGTTTCTGCTTTCCACGCAACGGTTTCGTCACAAGGTTCGAAGGACAACACGATCCCTCCTTTTCGACGTAAACTTTCAAACTAGCGGGAAACGTCGACCGCGCGGCTTCCCGGCAATGCGAGTAAAGGTCCCATGTCGGCACGGCACCCTAGCCTCAGTCGCCCTCTGATGCGCTACAGTGGGCTGCTGTCCGGCAGCAACCGCGCCCCCCCTGAAGATGCGCAGCTCTTCCTTGAGCGCGTCCTCCACGGTACGCATGTGGACGGCGATACCGGCCGCGTGCCAATCTACCGGAAGGCATCCACCGGAGACGCTGTTTTGCACGGGGCCGCAGACGATGCGGAGCTGGGCCAGTTGCGCGGCCGCTTCGATGAGCTGCGTGAACGCATCCAAAGGGAGCTAAGCCGGCGTACCGACGGTGCCCTTGGCGGCCTCGATGACGACGAGGATGAGGACGATAAGGAAAGGGGCGACGAACGAACTGATGCTGCTTTCGACAACGTCTTCGACGACGAGGACGAGGACGGCGGGCCAAACGAAGGCGAGGAGGACGAGGTCGGGTTTGGCGACGCCCCTGCGTCCGCGGCCACTCGTGGTAGCTGGGCGACGCCGCCACCGTCAACACCAGCACCTTCACAGCCTAGGCCGCCCACGGGCTCCGAAGATCCGACAGCATCGGTGCCACCAGCTCGTCATGTCGACAACGTGCAGGCGTCGCCGTCGGTGGCTCGACGTGTGCCACCGGCACCCCCCGCCGCGGCCTTCCGCGACGTGGAGGCTGAGGCAATCGCCACGCTGAGCGGCCGAAAGCCGCAAGCCGACCCTGACCCGGAGTCGCGCGCGCAGGCGCTCAAACTCGCCCATCTCGCTGCGAGTGCGCTCTCGCCTGCCGCCGATGAGGACCTCAAGAATGCCTTCGCAACGGTGCGTGATTCTCTCCGGGGGATTGAGTGGGAGAGGGGTCATCCGCCGCAGCCGCCGCCTGTGCCGCCGCCGTCGGGTGCGAGACTCGTCACGCCACCGCCCGCTAACGCCAACGT
>Ga0164294_10003733_pt1 | contig 13518 bp, 9 predicted proteins | sample GEODES005metaG_FD_111479 | JGI IMG/M metagenome (GOLD analysis project Ga0164294, IMG submission 111479) | Oligotrophic lake water microbial communities from Sparkling Lake, Wisconsin, USA - GEODES005 metaG | ecosystem: Environmental > Aquatic > Freshwater > Lake | place: USA: Sparkling Lake... | reverse complement strand
GCCCCAGATGACGAGGGTTTCGTCTAGCAATCCGTTTCGCTTGAGGTCCATGACGAGGGCAGCGGCCGCTTGGTCGACTTCCTTACACAGCTTTGGCAAGCGCGTCATGATGTCGTCGCCGGGCCCGGTGCCGTGGTTGTCCCAGCCTCGGTGGTAGAGCTGCACGAACCGAACGCCGCGCTCGACGAGCCGCCGGGCGAGGATGCAGTTGTTGGCGAACGATCGCTTGCCGGGTTCTGCTCCGTACAACTCGATCGTCTCGGGCGTTTCTTTCGAAAGATCGGCAAGTTCGGGGACGCTCGTTTGCATTCGGAAAGCGAGCTCGTACTGGGCAATTCTGGACTCGATTTCGGGGTCAAGAACCTGCTGGAACTTCAGCCGGTTCAGGTCGCGGACGGCATCCAGCATTTCTCGGCGCGTGCCGCGATCCATGCCTTTCGGATCCTGCAAGAACAAGACCGGGTCGCCTTCCGAACGGAACTCGACGCCCTGGTAGGAGGTCGGCAAGAAGCCGCTGCCGTAGCAGGCCTTGCCGCCGTCGGGGTTGTTTTCTCCGCTGAGCAAGACCACAAAGCCGGGCAGGTCTTCTCGCTCGGAGCCGAGGCCGTAGGTGAGCCAGCTTCCGAGGCTCGGGCGGCCCGGGAGCTGGAAACCGGTGTTCATGAACAACTGCGCCGGAGCGTGGTTGAACTGATCGGTGACCATGCTGCGGATCACGGCGACGTCATCCGCGATCCCGTCAAAGTGCGGCATCAGCTCGCTGACCCACTGCCCCGACTTCCCGGCTTGGCGGAACTTGTACGGCGAGCCAAGGAGCTTGGGCTTGCCTCGAATGAACGCGAACCGCTCGCCGTTCAGAAGATCGTCCGGGCACTCTTGCCCGTCGAACTTGGTCAAGGTCGGCTTCGGATCGAACAGTTCGAACTGCGAAGGCGCGCCCGCCATGAAGAGGTAGATGACGCTCTTAGCTTTCGGGGCAAAGTGCGGCGGCTTAACGGCCATCGGGTCGGTCCGCTTTTGCTGCGCGCCAAAGGCGTTGCCGCCCAGCATGCTTGCCAGCGCAAGTCCGCCGACGCCGTAGCCGGTCTCTCGCAAAAGAGTTCTTCGGGTGATTTCCCGCAGGGCGATTTGATTCTGTTCTTCTTTGTGGTTCATCCCGAATTACTCCTTTGTGATCGTCTCGTCGAGGTTAAGCAGGGCAATGGCGGCCAGGTCCAGCGAGTTCTTGCGCTTCTTGGCCAGGGCGACCAGGCGATTGAGTTCGGCGGCGGTCGGTCGCCTTCCGGTGCAGAGTCGGAAGCCGTATTTCAGTCGGCTAGCAAGGTCTGCCCCGCCTTCGCGGGTCATTCGCTTGCTGAGCGCTTCCGCGGCTTCGATGACGGTAGCGTCGTTCATCATGGCGAGCGCCTGGAGTGGCGTGTTGGTTTGGCTTCGCCGAACGGTGCACTCTTCGCGGCTTGGGGCGTCGAACGCGGCAAAGTTCGGATACGGCGAGGTCCGCTTGATGAAGGTGTAGATTCCGCGTCGGTACGCGTCTTCACCCTGGCTTGGAATCCATCTTTCGCCGCTGTAAGGACTATTCCAAACGCCGGCCGGTTGGCTTGGGAACACGCTCGGACCGCCGACCTTTCGGCTCAGCAATCCAGAAGCGGAGAGCACGGAATCTCGAATCAACTCGGCTTCAAGTCGAACGCGCGGGCCTCTTGCTAGCCACTCGTTCTTTGGATCCTTCGCCAAAACTTCGGGCGAAGCTTTGCTGGACTGACGGTAAGTGCGGCTCAAGACAATCTTGCGATGCAGGGCTTTCTGGTTCCAGCCAGTCGTGACGAACTCGTGTGCTAACCAATCCAGAAGTTCTGGGTGGGTCGGCGGCGAGCCTTGGGTTCCGAAGTCTTCGACCGTTTCAACGATTCCGCGCCCAAAGTATTGATGCCAAACGCGGTTGACGAACACACGTCCGGTCAGAGGGTTGTCTTTTCGGACCAGCCACTTCGCGAAGCTCAGTCGGTCGGCGCGCTCGCCAGGTTTCATCTTCGGCAGCTGTGCAGGCACGGCGGCGGGGACCTTTTCCTTTCGGCCCAGGAACTCGCCACGGGTGAGAAGCCAAGCGGTGAGGGGCTCTCGTGTCTGCTTCTCTCGAACGATTAGCGCGGTGGAGTCTTCAACCGTGCGGTCCAGGGCGCGCTTCTTACGCTGGAGGCTGCGGAGTCGCACATTCTCGTCCGCAAGCGATGGGTGCGCGAGCAGAATTTCGTCCTCGGTCGCCTGGGCCGGGAGCGCGGACCAAAGTGCGCTTGGCAGGTTTGAGGAGGTAATGCGGAACTTGCCGAGCCGATGCTCTGGCCATTCCTTGCTACCAAATCGCAGAACCAGTTTGCGCTCGCCGTCGACGGGTAGGCCTTCGAACCGGAATCCGGCGGTCAGCGACTTTCCGACGCCGTTGTAGGCCGCCCAGCCGGTCTCGCCGTTGCCGTCGTTCACGTCCTGCACGCTGTAGCCGGCCTGGTTGATGTTCGCGGCGGCCGCGACGGGCAGGTACGTCTTCCCTCCGACTTCCACGAAAACTTCGCTGAGGATGAAGTTGCCGCTGCTAGCGGTGCCGGGGCCCTTCGCGGGCAAGGAGGCATCTGGCTCGGCGCGGACAAACAGGGTCGGGCTGGAATCTCGATTCACGATTGCGATCTTGTAATCGGCGGTGCCAGCAGCGCCCTTAACGAGGAAGAAGTCGCCGGTCTTCGTTGCGCTCAGAGTTGGCGCGGAGAGCTCAATCTTTCCGTTTTCCGCCGTCTCCGAGAGTGCGGGTCTCGCTTTGTGCTGCTCCAGAATCGTGGACTTCTTGTTGGCAATTTCTGCCTTGGCAACCCGCTCCGATTCGGCGATGGCATCGAACTCTTTTTGCGTGGCGGGTGGAAGCACCGTGAGCACCGGCTCCATCCAGAGTTGTCCTCCAACCGAGTTGTCGCCGGTGACCTCGTACTGGGTGTTCCCCATAAGCGCATAAAGGCCGTAGTAGTCCTTCTGCGAGATCGGATCGAACTTGTGGTCATGGCACCGGGCACAGGCTACGGTGGCCCCCATAAAGACCGAACTCGTTGTGTTCACGCGGTCCACGATGACGTAGTGGTAAGCCTCGGCCTGGTCGACGCCGCCTTCCATGTTCTGCATCGAGTTTCGAAGGAATCCAGTGGCGATCAGCTGATCTTGGTTGGCCGTCGGCAGCATGTCACCCGCGACCTGTTCAATCGTGAACTGGTCAAACGGCATGTTGCGATTAAAGGCGTTGATCACCCAGTCTCGGTAGCGCCAGGCGGTTCGCATGCCGTCTTTTTCAAACCCGTTTGTATCGGCATAGCGAGAGAGGTCGAGCCAGATTCGGGCTTGGCGCTCGCCATAGTGAGGCGATTTCAGGAGTTCGTCGACTTTTCGCTCGTACCGGTCGGCGCTCTTGTCGGCAAGGTAGGCGTCAACTTCGGCGGGCGTCGGTGGAAGGCCGACCAGGTCCAGGTACAGGCGACGCAGCAAGGTCTCATCGCTCGCTTGGGCATTCGGCTTCAGCCCCTGCTCCTTGAGTTTGGCGAAGACAAAGCGGTCGATTCCGTTGACGGCCCACCCATCGCCGATGGCAGGCGGAACGGGCTTGGTGACGGGTCCGAATGACCACAGACCGGCCTTCTTGGTTTCGGTTTTGGCGCCCGCGGCGATCCATCGCTTTAGGGTGTCGAGCTTTGCCGCAGAAAGCGGGGCAAAGCCCATTGGCATTTGCGGCTTTCCATCGAGTCCGAGCACACGACGCATCAGCTGGCTTTCGTCGGGCTTGCCGGCTTTCACGACTCGCTGGATTCCGTCTTTGGTGAAGAGGTTAAGGCCGGCCTTCGGCGATTCGGCGCCGTGGCACCCACTACAGTGAGCTTGGAAAATGGCTTGAACTTCGTTGAAGGTCGGCTCTGGAAGCGGAAGCTTCGCGCCCTGATCCACCCACGTCTGAAACTTGCTGACATCGGCGGCGGACATCGTCTCGCCCAGTGGCATTTTCATCTTGCCGTCGGTACCGAGGATGCGGACCATGAGCAACGACTGGGCGGGGTTTTTCAGGTTCAAGACGGGTCCAGAAACGCCACCTTTCTTCCAACCGGCAATGGTAGAAAGGTCCAACCCACCCTGCGACTTCTCACCCGTATGGCAACGCAGACACTTCTGCTTCACCAAGGGCTGGATATCTTTCTCGAAGGTAACGGGTTTAGATTGACCCATGCTGACGGCGACCCAAACGATGGGGATCATGCCGAGACCAAAAAGCCGTAGTTCTTGCGCCATTGCTTCCTCCTATCCTACACGCTCAAAACCAAGAAAAGAAAATGATGTGGAACACTCTCGGGAATGACGAAACGTGCGCTGGTTACGGGGGTTACCGGGCAAGATGGGGCTTACCTCTGCAAACGCCTGATCGAACGTGGTTACGAGGTCCACGGAGCCTATCGACGCAGCGCGAGTTCCGATTTTTGGCGGCTGGACTACCTTGGCATCGCGGACCAAGTGAAGCGAGTTCCGTTCGATTTGCTCGAGCCGAGCAACATCCTTCGCGCCATCGACAAAGTGCGGCCCCAGGAGATTTACAACCTTGCCGCGCAGAGCTTTGTTGCGCTGAGCTTCGAGCAACCGATTTATACGACCGACGCCGACGCCATCGGCCCGCTCCGCATTCTCGAAGCCATCCGAACGGTTGATCCGTCGATCCGCTTCTACCAAGCCAGCACTAGCGAGATGTTCGGCAAGGTGCAAGAGACTCCGCAGAAAGAGTCCACGCCGTTCTATCCCCGGAGCCCATACGGCGTGGCGAAGCTCTACGCCCACTGGATCACGGTGAACTATCGCGAAAGCTACAACCTGCACGCGACGAGCGGAATCCTGTTCAACCACGAATCGCCTTTGCGCGGCACCGAGTTTGTGACAAGAAAAATCACGAGCCACCTCGCGCTGATCAAACACGGCCGAACTACCCCGCTAGAACTCGGCAATCTGGACGCGCACCGCGACTGGGGCTTTGCCGGGGACTATGTCGAAGGAATGATTCAGATGGTCCAGGCCGACCAAGCGGATGACTTTGTCTTAAGCACCGGCGAAATGCACACGGTCCGCGAGTTCGTGATCCGTGCTGCCGAAGTTGCCGGATTCCGGCTTCATTGGGAAGGCGAGGGCGCAAGCGAATTTGCGAAAGACGACGCGGGCAACACCATCGTACAAATCAAGAGTGAGTTCTACCGACCCGCAGAAGTGGATACCTTGCTTGGCGACTCGACAAAGGCCCGAACGCAGCTTGGCTGGAAGCCAACTACGACGTTCCAGGAGCTGGTCGAGATGATGATGATCGCTGATTTGGACCGAGCGGCTAAAGGAATCCTGCGAGTTTGATGTCGACCCCGCTTCTTGGCCGCACAAATCAGGCTTTCCCTTCGGTCTGGTTGAAGCTTGAGGTCCCGGCCGACCTTACGGAAATCCCGCTGATGGTCGAAGCCGCTCGTGATTCGGGACTTCCCCTCGACATCTCGAGTCGCCCGATTCTCTGGGGCGGGTTGATGCGCTCTCACACCGGCGTCGTTGTCGCGCGTGGCACTACCGATTACGAGCGGGCGAGCGACCACACTCACGCGACCGATTTGGTCCAAAGCCACCTGATCGAGACCCTCAGCTGCATGGGGCGAGACTATCTCGACTTCTACTTGATCCCGGTCCGCCGGGCGGTCGAGGAGTATCAGATTTCGGGCGCACTCGAAGCGCTTGAGGCCGCTCGGCAAGAAGGGCATCTGAGATACCTTGGCCTGGTTTCGGAAGGTCCCGCGCTAGCCACGCTTGGCACGTGGCAGTTCCATGATGCTTTCGAGGTGATTGCCCTGTCGCAAGCCGATCAAGACGCGCAGGAAACGCTAATCCCGACCGCACGATCGCGGCGAGTTGGCGTGATCCAGATTGGCAATGAAGCTTCGGAAGATGGTTCGCCAGTACTTTGGCCAGTTCGGACGGCGCAGGAGATTCTCGACCTGGCCGCCGCGCAATAAGCCTTTACCATCGCTTAACCAAAAACGGGCATAACTAGGCGTGACTTCGCTCTCCGTTCTTTGCTCCGTGGCGATTGCACCGGCAAATATTCTCACCGTTCCGCCGTGCATTCAACTTGGCAATCAGGCGGCGAACGGCCGGTACTCGCTGGCCCTTGTTTGGCACACGCCGAACAATCCATACAAGTTCGAGCTGAAGTACGGACAGGGCACGTCGACGAAAACGGCCAAGCTCGACTTCAAGACCATTTCGCCGGAAACCGTTGAGCCGCACCGCGTTTATGCCGCCGCGCTTACCGGCCTAAAGCCCGGAGACAAGATTCAGTACGAGCTTCGAGAAAGCGGCAGCGTGGTTTACACGGGAAGCGCGATCGCACCAAAGTCCGATCGACAGGACCACACCTTTGCCGTCTTCGGCGACTGCGGTACCGCCTCGCTTGTCCAGGCTCAGATCTCTTATCAAGCCAGCCGAACGAACCCAGATTTGTTGGTTCTCACCGGAGACATCGTGTACGACAACGGTCGGGTTTCGGAATACAAGTCGGAGTTTTGGCCGTATCACACGCGCTCGGATGCTTGGCCGAGCAAGGGTTCTCCGCTTCTCACTCAGACGCTTACGGTCGGCGTTCCGGGCAATCACGACATCTTGATGCGGGACCTGAATCGCTTCCCAGACGCCCAAGCATTTTTCTACTACTGGCACCAACCACTCAACGGACCGATCACGCAAGTGGGTGAGCCAGGATCGACCGTGCTTACCGGAACCCCAGAGCGATTGGCCGCGTTCCAAAAAGCAGCCGGACCGAACTATCCTCGCGGCGCGAACTTCAGCTTCGACTACGGTAACGCTCATTGGACCTGCCTCGACGCGAATCCTTACGTCGATTGGACCAATCCAAAGTTCCGCCAGTGGCTAAAGGACGACCTCGCGAAGGCAGCGAAGAAAACTTGGCGGTTCGTGAGCTATCACCAGCCAAGCTTCCATAGCAGCGCGACGCACCAAGGCGAAAAGCAAATGCGCCTGGTTCAGGAAATCTTTGAGGAGGGCAAGGTCGACATCGTCTTCTGCGGTCACGTTCACAACTACCAGCGGACCTTCCCGATCCAAGTGGGGGCGAAGAAGGGCGCCTCTCGGGAAGAGCTTGTTAAGGATGACTGGGCAGTGGACAAGCAGTTCGACGGGGTGAAGAATCTGAAACCGAACGGCGTCATTCACATTGTTGATGGCGCGGGTGGACGCGGACTTTATAACGTGGATTTCAACGGCGCGCCAGAGAAGTGGAAGCCATTCCAGGCCATCTACATTGCCGACCACAACTTCAGTCACGTCACAGTCAAAGGCAAGCGGCTTGTGCTAAAGCAGATCAGCCGGACGGGAACCGAAGTTGATCGGATGACGATCCAGAAGTAAGCGCGACATACTGAAGTCATCTCTCGTGACGGCTTCTGAACTCACACTATTTCTCAACTACGCGGCGGGGCTTTGCGGCGTCATGGCGATTGTCAACCTGGCGCGTCTCAAGACTTTCCCCGGGGCGAAACTGATGTCAGTGGCGTTCGCCTGCTTGGCATTGGCGATTCTGCTCTACGGTCAGAACGCACCGACTTGGGCGGTTGGGTTGTTCGGAGCCGGAACGTTGCTGGCCCTGATTTTCAACTTCCAGCGTCAGGCCGAGGCAGCACAGAAGAAATGAAAATTGCGATTGTTGGAGCAGGCTTTTCCGGGCTGGAGGCCGCCCACCGTTTAAACGATCTCGGGCACGAGACAACATTGTTTGAAGCGCGGGACCGCGTTGGCGGGCGGTGCTACACCGTTCGGGACGGCGATGCGGTCTTTGAAGCCGGCGGCGAATGGATCGATGCCGATCACCATCGTGTGCTCAAGCGAATGTTGGAGTTCAGCCAAAACCTCCGCCCTTCCCCAGAAGAGCCGCGCGGAATCATTTTCAAAGGCGACTGGATTTCGGAAGATTACCTGTGGGAAGCCGCAGAAGCGGACGCCTTCGAACTTGAGAACAATGCGGTTTCCCTCTCCGGCAAGTTGGTCTTTCCGGGCTGGGCGAATGAAGGATTTTTTGACCTAGACGAGGAGACGCTGGAAGGGCTCGTGGCTCAAGTTTGCCAGTCCGAGGTTGGCAAGTGGTGGGTTTCGGCCCAGTTACGAAGTGACGAAGGGGACGATCCGGAACGGATCGGGCTGCTGGGCTGGCTACTCGGATATCGCCTCTATCTCGATCGAGAAGGCGCGGAAATGTCCGCCTTTCGGTTCGAAAACGGAGCCAGCGCCCTGGCCGAAAAGATGGCGGAAGGTCTCGAAGTTCGGCTCAACACGAAGGTGTCAGAAATCTATCAGGACATCGACGGCGTCACGGTGGATGGCGAGCCATTTGACCTCGTCGTAGTAACGGTGCCTCCGAGCGTAACGCGGCAGATCAAGTTCAAACCAAATTTGCCCGACACCGCGCACTTGGGGCAAGAGCGATGCTCTATGAGTCGAGCCATCAAACTGACGTGGCAGTTTAGATCCGCCTTTTGGGAAGGAACCATCGGAAATGGCAACTTGCATTGGGACGGCAAGCTGCAGCAACTTTGGGATGCAGGATTGGGTTCGGCACCGGTTCTGAGCGCGTACGTGTGCGGACAAGAAGCTGTCGACATTCTGGAAACTGAGGATCCGCTTGAGGCTGGACTAGCCGAGTTGGAAGCCATTTTCCCTTCGGCGCGCGAGGAGTTTGTGAAGGGATGGGTGAGTGACTGGATTCATGACCCGTTTGCGAAAGGAGCGTTCTCTCACCTTGCCCCCGGGTACGTGTTCGGCGGCATGCAGTACATCGCGGAGCCGGTTGGCCGGGTGTATTTCGCGGGTGAGCACACCGCAACTTGGACCGGATTTATCGAGGGTGCGCTTGAGAGCGGCGAGCGCGTGGCAAAGGAGATTCACGAAACATGGAGCTAGTTCAGAATTTTCGGTGGTTCGAAACGGGCGAGTTGCAGGACATGGCCACCGCCGATGGCAAAGTCGTTTGGCGCGGACCTGCCGGTCAGGGCCCAGTGGCCGGACCAGGGCGTGACTTACTAGGCGCGACGATCGCTCCCGCGTTCATTGATAATCACTGCCACATCATCGCCAGCGGAATCGACCTCGGCCGGCTGAACCTGAGTGGACTCGATTCTCATTCGGCGGTTCTCGACGCGCTGCGGGATCGAAATATCAGCGAGCCAGATGGCTGGCTCCTGGCCGTCCAATACGACCAGAACCGCTATGCTGGTGGACACCTGACCAGAACCGAGCTGGACCAGATTTCCAGCACGCGCCCAATTCTGCTTCGACACTTCAACGGCCATGCAAGCGTGGCAAACTCCGCTGCCTTGGCGATGGCGCAGGTGACCGCTGAAACACCTGACCCGGAAGGCGGCGCTTACCGACGCGATGCAAGCGGTCTTCCAGATGGCGTGCTGCTTGAGGCCGCGCACGAGCGTGTTTGGGGCTACGTTCCAGACCCATCAATTGAAGGCATGGCGGAGGCGATCATCCGAGCCGGTGAAAGCATGGCGAGTTACGGCATCTCCGTAGCCTGCGATATGCAAACCGGTCGGCCGGACCTGCTATCCGAATTGAAGGCGTACACGATGGCGCTGGAAAAGGGTTGTCCTATCGACCTCCGCCTGATGATTCAGTGGGGGGCGAGATTTGGACGCCGAGCCGCGTCGCCGGAAGTCATCCAAGAGCACATTGACGCCTTTGAGGCCACTGGGCGCGGACGGGTGGTGGGCATCAAGATCTTCGCGGATGGAGCGATCGGAAGCGCGACGGCGGCGATTTACGGGGCCTACGAAGGCGCCGAAGCCGAGCATGGAAATTGGTCTGGGCAACTGATGTATGCGCCCGAGAAACTGAAGTCCATGACGTGTACGGCCCACGACGCCGGATATGCAGTTGCTGTGCACGCGATTGGCGACTACGCGGCGGACTTGGTGATGGATGCGTTCGAAGCCACGGACGAACCGAGTCGACATCGGATCGAGCACATCATGCTGATGTCGGACGTGCAGATTGAGCGGCTCGCGAAGATTGGATGCGCCGCCACGATGCAACCAGAGTTCCTCCACCGATTCGGCCACGCCTACTTGCGTAACCTGGGTCCGGATAGAACGGCCAAGCTTAAGCGGTTCCGCTCTGTCTTGGATGCGGGGATTCCGCTCAGCCTGAGTTCGGACCGTCCGATCGTTCCCGGCGACCCTCGGCTTGCCATCCGAACTGCCAGCCATCGCCCAGATAGCTTTGACTCATCGGAAAATCTCACGGAGACGGAAGCGATCTTCACACACACAGTGGAAGCCGCAAAGTGCTTGGGCGACACCGGGCGATTTGGCACCTTAGCACCGGGTTCTGACGCTCGGTACGTGGTGGTTGATGATTTGCTTTCGACCCAAAAGTCCTAGTAAATCCATCAGGACGGAGGAAACGGAACCGCGCCCCTACTTTGCTCGTTAGAACAGGTGACGCAACATCCTCCTTCCCCCAAGGAGTGCTCAGCACGAAGGTGTTGGGCATAGTCACCGGCCTCGATTCCCTCTCCGGGGCCGGCCCCAATCTTTAAATTAAATGGATTGTCGGACGGCGATAAATGCTTCTCTCGCCTCTCGAGCCAGCTTCAACGCTTCGGCCAGATCAATTCGGGAATCGAGCAAAGTCGCTTCAGTGCGAGTTTCGGAATACGACACGAGGCCATCGATCGCGAGGGCAAACAGCTTATAGGCCAGCAATGCCATTTCATTCACCTTTGTGAGTTCAGGGGCGGTTTTCCATTGCTCAAGCAAGGCAATCCTCGCATCGTTCCGCGAAACGATCGCTTTGAGCTCCGCCCGTGCCGAGGCTTGCTGATTGGACACGATCAGACGCGGGATCAGGTCTCGGAGTGAGATCATCTCGGCCGTGGTTGCCGAATCAAGCTGGTCAAAAACCACCGGGTAGCGCGCGGCTTCGGCGGCGTTAAGCTTTCGAGCGGCTAACAGGTGAGTTTTTGCCGTTTCGGAATTTCCGGTCATGGCGAAGGCTTGCGCAAGCCGGAGCCGGATATCGCCCGAGTCGGAAGCAACGGCAGCTGACTCAAGATGAGGAATTGCGGCTTCTGGCTTGCCCTGGCTGAGGGAAATGTCAGCAACAAGAAGTCGGAGCTTTGGATCTTCGGGAGTCTTCGTCAGCGCTAGGTTCAAGAGGTCCTGCGCTTTATCGGGCGAACCGGCCGCGATCCACGCAGAGATTGAAGCGTCGCGGAACCGAGTCTCTTGCGGGACCAAGTTCGCTCCTCCACTGGCACATTCAGCCGCAGCGACGAACTGACCAGATTCAACGAGTACTTCGATCAGAAGCAATCGCCGCTCTGGATCGAAAGGAGCTTGGTCAACCGCGTCGCGCAAAGCAGCGATGGCATATCCAAGCTTCTTTTCTTCGCGAAAACCTTTAACCGTCGCGATCAGGTCCGCATTGTTGATCGCGGGTTCTTCGGTGACGCCCTCTACCGGGGGGCGAACTTGGCCGGGGTCCAACTTGGGCGTTTCAACGACGGGCGCGCTGTTGAGGTCCTTAAGTGGCCCGATGAACAACTTCGCTTGCCACGTATTGGCAAGACTTCGGCAAGCATCGGAGGTGCTGATGGATCCGCCGATCGTGACCTGGACTTCGCCGCGGTCACTCCAAACCTTGCGCCCAGTTTTGAGGAGCTCGGCCTCGGCGAGAGTTCGGCCCGCCTTGGTGATCGTTCGAATGCGGAGAACGTAGCCGACTTTCAGAACGTCGGCGGCTTTGTTGACGCCCTTATCCGAGATCGTTTCAACGTCAACATCCAGCTTGCCGTCGAGAACGGCCTGACGGAAATTGGCATCGGTCATGCCCCAGAGAACTGACGTGACCCTTCCCGACTCGTCCAGGTACCCGGCCAGGTAGTTTGCCGTCGTGGCGTAAGGATCGTCTAGAAAACCCGTGGCGTCCGGCAACTTATCGGTCACCGATTGGTAAACGATGAGGATTTTCGGAACATCCGCCTTGGCCGCAAGAGGAGAGATCGCGGCGGCAAGCACCAGAAGCGAGCGAAGTTTAACCACCCTGCAACACTTTCAGCGCCTGGCGGCAGACATCAACGGCCTTCTGAATGCGAGACTTATCGCCCTTTCCGGATGCAAGCGCGGCCTCTCCAGCAGAGATCGCCTTCTGGTAGGCATCGATCGCTTGCTCCTTCTTTCCGGCCCGAGCGTAGGTGAGGCCGAGTCGCTGGTTCGTGAACACCGGATCGGCGCCAGCTTGAAGGGCTTTCTCATAACTACCGGCGGCGCCGGTGGAGTTATTGGTGAGTTGTTGTTGGCGAGCGGTGTTCATCATCGCCTGTGCGCCGCCATCAGTTCGTGTTCCGCCGCCTTGGGTTTTGGCACCACCGTCTCGAATCTTGATTTCGATCTCGCCGGGATCTGGTTCGGCGGGTGGGGCATTTCGGTCGTCAGTCGTAGCTGGTGCGGTTGCGGTGGTTGGGTCGGGATCTTCGCCAGGTTTCGGGCGACCGGTGTTGTTGCTCGTAAATGTAGGTCCCGGGGGCCGGACGGGCTCTACCGAAATGTTATCGTTGGCCGAAGGAAGGCTGCCTCCCTGGAATGTGGGGAGCGGGATGTTGGGCATTCGGCTACCTCGAGTTCCCGGATCGCGCAATGGGGTCGTGGCATCTCGCTGCTCAGAATTCGCCTGATTGGTTACCGCACCAACTTCGCCTGGTTTGGCCGCGTTCGTCGGTTGGGCATTCTGCTGAACCTGACCTCCCGTAGTTTGTTGGGTTCCGTTTGGCGGGTTGGCGGTAGTTACGACTGGATTGTCGGTGCCGGAAGTGATTTCTGGCTTGTCCTTCGCTGCAACGGTTCCGTTTCCAAGCGCCCACTTTGCTCCGAGGACGCCGACCGTGCTCACAAAAACAACCGCCGCAATTGCTGCGGTTATGGCCAGTCCACGATTCCCGCTTTCTGGAACCCGGATCGATTCCTGCAGTTGCGTTCGGAGTTTGTTTCGCTTGATTCGATCGAGTTCTGAATCAGGATTGAGGTCAACAATCCGGTCAGCAACGTCGAGAGCTCCGGCGATATCCCCTTGTCGAGCCCGCGCATCGCTGAGCAGCGTGAGGGCGGAGAGCATGGTGGGGTTTGCTTCAAGGCAGGTTTCCGCGCTCATGACGGCGTCGGCGTACCGGGCCTCCGAAAGCGCCTTTGCGCCTTCGGAAGCAAGTCGATCGAGCTTTGCCTGCGCTTCTTCGACCTCGATGGTTGACACAGCGGCTCCACACTTACGGCAAAACGCGCTGTCTAGCGTGTTGAGCGTCGCGCAATTTGTACAAGAAACCATTCGGAACTCCCTACCCCTAGGGGTGCGCCGAGTCTACCGAAAGCATTAAGCTCGACCCCGTCGAGTCTCCCATCGGTACACCTC
>Ga0164294_10003732_pt1 | contig 13524 bp, 12 predicted proteins | sample GEODES005metaG_FD_111479 | JGI IMG/M metagenome (GOLD analysis project Ga0164294, IMG submission 111479) | Oligotrophic lake water microbial communities from Sparkling Lake, Wisconsin, USA - GEODES005 metaG | ecosystem: Environmental > Aquatic > Freshwater > Lake | place: USA: Sparkling Lake... | reverse complement strand
GTTTATCACCCTGCATCCGTATGGCAGCCTGGTACCGGTTCCTCTCGCGAATCAGGTGCTGATCACTGAAAACTCGACCCTGATCCGGCGATTGATTCAAGTACGAGAACTGGTAGATCAGCCGAGCCCGAAAGTAGTACAGGAGTTTATCGAACTGCACCAAGCCGATGCAGATAAGGTGGTGGCACTGATCAAAACCATTCTCGCGGCACGACAACGGAAAAGTGATCAAACAACCGAAGCACAGGCGGCAACCGGCCAGGCCGAGCAACCGATGGTTCCGGGAATGCCCGGCAACGCCCCCGTAGTGACTATACCGTCGGGGGAGGGCGGAGTTGGGGAAACTATCCTGGTGGCTGATGTCCGGACCAACCGTATTTTAGTCAGCACCCACCCGATGAATATGGATGAAATTAAAAAGTTGATTGCGAATTTGGATGTCGCGGTGGAATTAAGCGACCCTTACGAACAGCCCCTGAACTATGTTTCCGCCTCCGACATGCTGCCGATTCTGCAGGATATGTTGAAGGAGCCGAAGGATAATAATACCAATGCCGAGGAACCGGGTGGGGCTGGAGCAACAAGGGGGGTGAGCGGTGGAATTGGAATGGGTGGGGTGACGGGGGGGGCGGGCGGGTCTTCAGGAACCAGTGGCGCCACCGCAAATCCTGCGGATATTTTAAGCGAGCCCGGAGAGCAGGTGGCTGCCGATTCGATCGTTGTAGGAAAGACGAAGATCATTGCGGATAATCGCGCGAACTCGATTCTGGTGCTTGGACAACCGGAAGCCCGGGACAAGGTGAAGGCGATTTTGACGAAATTGGACAAACGACCAATGCAGGTTTATCTAGCCACGGTCATTGGCCAGTTGCTCGTGAACAGCGGTGACTCTTTCGCCGTCAATATCCTGCAAAGATTTACCGGGGAATCCACGTCAGGCGTTAATTCGGTCGGTGGAGGGAGAAGTTTGATCACGACCAACACCCCTTTGATGCAGTCGGCCGCCACCATGGCGCAATTAGCCAATGTCGCTGCCAGCAACGGGTTGCCCGGAATGCAGATCGCTGCATTCATTGGAAACACGCTGAATGTCTATGTCAGCGCCCTCACCGCGACGGGCAATTTCCGCGTGGCTTCGCGGCCTTCCGTTTTTACGGCGAACAACAAAAAATCGACTATCTTTCAGGGGCAGAAAATTGCCGTACCGACCAGCACGGTGACAACTCTTGGGGGAGGGGGAAGCGCCACTGCGACCTCAGGTTCCCAGCAATCCAATATTCAGTATCAGGATGTTGTTCTAAAAATTGAAGTCATACCGTTGATCAACAGTGCCCGGGAGATCAGCCTGCAGATTGTGGAGACGAATGACACGCTGGCCAAGGGGGTGAATAGTTCAACGGATATTGGGGGTGGGGTCGCAGTTCCGAAAATCGACACCCAAAAGCTAACGACGACCATCATTGTGCCGGATGGAGCCACGATCCTGATGGGCGGATTGATCTCTCAGACGGATTCCAAGACCAGCACGGGGATTCCCTTTATTTCCACGATTCCGTTGTTGGGAAATCTGTTCAAAAGTACTACGGACGACACCGAACGCCGGGAGTTGGTCGTCATGATCCAGCCCTCGGTAGTTTTGGACGTTCCCGAATTGAAAGAGGTTAGCAAGACAGAACGGGATCTGACGGGGTTCTCCTCCAAAGAACTTTACCCCTTAAGCAAGAAATCAGCGGGGAAGATTATCCCGGGCGCCGCATTTCCGTCCGCGACCGTTTCAGCGGATCCTGGAACGGCCAAACAAGAGTGAATGGATTGACGGGTTGACTCAAAACGCGCTTTCCCCGACTCTCCCCATCATTAGTTTTTCTTTTTTATGAACATTCACGAATACCAAGCTCGCGACCTTCTTTCTTCCGCTGGGGTGGCAGTGCCCCGGGGAGCTGTCGCCAGAACAGCGGAGGAGGCCGAAGGCATTGCCCGTAGTCTTCCTTGTAACAGCTTTGTGGTGAAGGCACAGGTTCATGCCGGTGGCCGTGGGAAGGGGCATTTTCAGGATGGCTACAAAAGCGGGGTCCATTTGGTGAAAACCCCGCATCAGGTCCGGGATGTGGCCCAGCATATGATCGGCAACACCCTGATCACGCATCAAACTGGTCCGGAAGGCAAACCGGTTCATTCCGTTTTGGTCGGAGAGTCCACAGAGATCGCCAGGGAACTTTATCTGGCCATTGTCCTCGATCGGTCTTCCGGGTGTCCCGTGATCGTCGCCAGCCAGCAGGGCGGGGTGGAAATTGAGGCCGTGGCCGAAAAAAATCCCGAAGCGATTCTTCGGGAGGTCATTCATCCCGGACTCGGGTTGCAGCCCTATCAGGCACGTAAGGTCAGTATCTTTCTTGGTTTTCCTTCGACCGGACTCAGGGCTCCATGTCGACTGCTTCATGCTGCGTACCGGCTTTTTATCGAGAAGGATTGTTCTCAGGTCGAAATCAACCCCTTGGCCGTAACCAAGGGGGGCGATGTGGTGGCGCTGGACGCCAAATTGAATTTCGACGACAACGCCCTCTTTCGGCACAAGGAGATTCAGGATTTGCAGGATCCTTCGCAAGAGGATCCGCGGGATCTTGTGGCTGCCGAACATCATCTCAATTACATTGGGCTGGAAGGGAACATCGGCTGTATGGTCAACGGAGCGGGATTGGCCATGGCCACCCTCGATCTGATTCAGGCCGCGGGAGGGAAGCCGGCGAATTTTCTGGATGTCGGGGGTGGTGCTTCCGAGCAGATGATCACGGCCGCGTTCCGGCTTCTGCAGGCGGATTCTTCGGTGAAAGCGATTCTAGTGAATATTTTTGGAGGAATCCTCAAATGCGATCTCTTGGCTCAAGGAATGATTTCGGCCTGCCGGAATAACCCGCCCCGTGTTCCGATTATTGTGCGGTTGCAGGGAACGAATGTGGAACAAGGGAGAAAACTTTTGAAGGAATCCGGACTTCCGCTGATTCCGGCCGAGGGATTGATGGAAGCGGCTGAGAAAGCCGTGGCCGCTGCTTCCGGAAAGAAGGGGAAATAACCATGTCTGTTCTGGTGGATGCCAATACCCGGTTGCTCGTTCAGGGGATTACCGGCAAATCGGGATCCTTTCATGCATCCGCCTGCAAGGAGTATGGAACCCGGGTCGTGGCTGGGGTGACTCCGGCACGCGGGGGAGAGAAGTTTGAGAACACTGTACCCATCTTCGATACCGTCGCCGAAGCGGTGGATGCAACGCAAGCCAACGCCTCGATGATTTTTGTTCCCCCGGAATTCGCCGGAGACGCCATTCTCGAGGCGGCGGATGCAGGAATTCAGCTAATTGTTGCCATCACCGAGGGGATTCCAGTGATGGATATGATGCGCGTCCGACATGCACTGGAGGAATATTCATGTGTCCTGATCGGTCCGAACTGTCCGGGAATCATTACGCCGGGAGCCTGCAAGATCGGGATCATGCCCGGCTACATACATCGTCCGGGGAATATCGGAGTGGTTTCCCGGAGCGGGACGTTGACCTATGAAGCGGTCTGGCAGATCACCAGCCAAGGGCTCGGACAAAGCACCTGCATCGGGGTGGGGGGTGATCCGATTCACGGTCTGACCCTTCAAAAGGCGGTGGAATATCTGCATGCGGATCCGGACACCCACGCCATTGTGATGATTGGGGAGATCGGCGGTTCGGAGGAAGAGGAAGCGGCCGAATACATTCATGCCCGAGTGAAGAAGCCGGTCGTTTCCTTTATTGCGGGAGCCACCGCTCCTCCGGGAAGAAGGATGGGGCACGCCGGGGCGATCATTTCCGGCGGCAAAGGCACCGCTCAGGCCAAGATTGAAGCCCTCAAAAAAGCCGGGGTTCGAGTGGCCCAAACCCTAGGGGATATTGGTCAGGAAGTTGTTGCCGCGCTGAGGAAATAAGGTGAGCGAACCCAAGGTAGCCCCACGAATTGTGGCGAAAGGTTTGGAGGGAGTTGTGGCCACGGGAACGGCTTTGTCCGATGTCCGCGGGTTGGAGGGGAAACTGATTTATCGCGGATATGACATTGATGAATTGGCCGGCCAAGTCAGTTTTGAGGAAGCCTCTTACCTCTTGTGGGAGGGGAACCTGCCTAATCAAAAACAACTCTCCGAACTGAAGAGCGCATTGGCGGAGCAACGAGAACTTCCTAGGGAAGTCGTCGATTACATCCTGGGAGCGCCCAAGGATGCCAGCCCGATGGATATACTGCGGACCTGCATCTCTATGCTGGGGCTGTATGATTATGGGGCGATCGGAGCCGAGCAAGTTGAACTTAACCGGAAACGTCAAATTTCGCTTACGGCCAAGATCGGGGTCGTGGCGGCTTATTTTCACAGGGCGAGGCGGGGTCAATCCCTTCCCCCGGTGCGCAAGGATCTGGGGGAGGCGGCACATTTTTTATATCTTCTGAACGGCCAAGAGGCGGGTCCCGAAGCCGTGGCCACGCTCGATATGGCATTTGTTTTACATGCGGACCATGGAATGAATGCCTCCACCTTTGCCGCACGGGTGTGTGCGTCGACATTGACCGACATATATTCGGCCATCAGCACAGCCATCGGGACCCTAAAGGGGCCGTTGCACGGAGGAGCCAATGAAGGAGTCATCCATATGCTCAAGGAGATTGGATCCTTGGAGAAGGTGGATGGCTGGGTCCAGGAGCAGATGGCACAAAAGAAAAAGATCATGGGAATTGGTCACCGGGTATATAAAGTTCTGGATCCCCGTGCCCCCCATCTCAAACGCATGGCAGAAAAGTTGACGGCGGAACTGGGAGAGCCGAAATGGATCCAGATGAGCGAGCGGATCGCCCATATCATGCGGACGGAAAAAAAGCTCGAAGCCAATGTGGATTTTTATTCGGCCACGGTTTACTACAGCCTCGGTCTACCGACTGACCTTTTCACCCCGATTTTTGCCGTTGCGCGGACGGCCGGTTGGACGGCTCATGTTCTGGAGCAATGGCAGGACAACCGGCTTTTCCGTCCGGACAGTGAATACATCGGGCCGGCTCTTGGACGGAAAGTTGTGCCGTTGGCACAGCGCTGAAGTTTCTAATCCCCCGGTATTTTCCGATTCGCGATGAGGTGGACTGCTCTTTTTTTTGGGTTGGCGGTCTCTCTGGGGTTTGCGGAAAAGATTCCCGAAGGGTTGAGAGAGGTGACTCCGGACAATGTGCCCGGAATCCTTTTGGATATGCGCTACTCCACGGAACGAAACATCACGGGAAAGGCGATTTATCCGGATGGACGAGGATGGTTAAGGGGCGAAACGATCCAAAAACTTTCGAAAGTCGCAGGTGAGCTGGGCGAAAAAGGGTATCGATTGGTTTTGTGGGATGCATGGAGGCCGGCCTCTGCACAGAAGGCGTTATGGGCGGCTAAGCCGGACGGACGCTTTTTAACGCCGCCGGGCAAGATCAGTCGCCATACGAGGGGGACGAGCGTGGATCTTTCCCTGGCCGACCAGAGCGGCAAGATTCTTGAAATGCCAAGCGATCACGATGAGTTCAATGCCAAGGCAGATGAGGATTTTTCGGATGTGCCCAAGGAGGTTGCAAAACGGGCAAGAATTCTGAGAAAAGCCATGTTTGCCGCAGGATTTTCAGGGGTGCCGGACGAGTGGTGGCATTATGATTTAAGGGACTGGGGGAGCTATGAGCCGATTGAGGGAAAGGGATTCAGGGATTAGGGGTTTATGTTTTTGGCGGACCCTACCGGTGTTTCAAAAAGTCCGGCATAGAGCAATCGCGACAGGCGTCCGCCTCCCCCCGGCAGAAATCCCTGTAAATCTGCAATAAGCCTTCCCGTGCCAAATGGGAGCGGATGTCAGGAGGTGGGAATGGGACTCCTAGTAACCGAATGCAGGCGGAGCGAAGCATGCCGGCATCCCCGCCGATCGGCCACGAAACCATTCGTTGCATGAGATCTTTCTCCGAAATTTCCGCCAGAGGGGCCAAAACATGAAAGAGCAAGGCGGTGGCACGATCCAATCCTACTAGGCGGGATGGGGCAGATAAGATCCGCCCGTCCCAAGCCGAGTGTTGATCCCAGAAGGGGTGAGACACTGCCTTAAGTTGATCGAAGAAGGCCGTAGCATTTCCTTTCTGCACGGCTTCGATCCACGGATTCCAGACATCCGGTTGAGCCATAAACGAAAGAGTCGCCAATCGTCGAAGGGGTGAGTTATTCGGCCGGGTTGACCCGAGTCGCCAGCATGTAGTGGGAAGAATTCGGTCACGCCATAGTTCGCGAAATTCCCACCATTTGTCCCAGAGCTGTTGAATCAAGCCGTGGGCTCGGGGGGAACACGGAGTTCGGGTGGGATCGGGAAGGAATCCCGCAACTCCGTACAAAATGGCTTCCCGGCTGACAGGTTCGGGGAGTTTAAGCATGGGCTGGATCGGGACCGCTCGGGCGAGGGAGGCGAAAGGTTCCCGATTTTCCGAAAAACCGAGACCTTCGGCCAAAGCGATCCAAACAGCCTGATCAAAGCCATGTGCCGCAACTCTCGCTTGGGCTAAAGACCGGCGTTGCCGGAGCCTGTGCCAACCGGCCTCTTCAAGAATCCCCTTTAGTTTATCTGTTGGCAGGGAGAGTAGTGTTTGGCGACACCTGCCGGGCCTTTCACCGGCTGTCATTTCCGGCGGACTACTCTGAAACAGGGGGATCAGTTCGGTGAGGGGGGCTGCGAGTTGATTCGCTAGGGCAATCTGGCGGATCGAAGAGGAGGAGGAAGGTGAGGTGGGATCCAACTCCCAAAAAACGTGGAGGGCGACCTTTTGGTAGAGAGGGTTATCCGAGTGCCGGTGAGCATGCCAATCGGAAGAGTGGCGGTGGATCTCCACATCCCCCTCGGAAGGTAATCCATTCGCAGTGAAAAAAGATGCCCGGAGGAAATCCGGCCCAGCCCGATGATTCCAAAAGCCCGGATGGTTTAGAGTGATTTTTTCCCCTTGGAGGGTGCTTAAGGGATTTCGAACAAGAGACTCGAACCAGATCCTTTGAAGAATAGATTCTGAAAGAATCGGACCCGGTTCTTCCCGGAGGATATTTCTGTGAATCCAACTGCGGTAGGAGACGGCCATGGGGATGAAACCCGGGAAAGGCAGGAAAGATTCAAAAATCGAAGGACTTGTCCGCTCGGGGACATGGATTATCTTTTGGGGCATGAGGATCGTAAAGGTCTTTTGCTTGGGTCTATTGGTGGTTCCGGCTTGGGCCACGGCGCCGCAGGACGAACCGATCGTCAAGGTGGTCGAGAAAGTGCGACCAGCGGTGGTCAACATTTATACCGAGCGAATTATCGAGCAGCAGGTGGTGGATCCGGTCGACGCCTACATGAACCAGTTTTTCGGAGGGGGGATGGCCCGAGGGAACCGGATCTTGCAGACTCCTGTAAGAAACTTGGGATCGGGTCTGATCATCCGGCCGGACGGGTATATTGTCACCAACCAGCATGTCGCCAGCCGGGCGAACAAGCTGAAGATCCGGGTGACCTTGGCCAACGGGAAGGACTATGAGGCAAAACTTCTGCGGGACGACGACTTGCAGGATCTGGCCTTGATCAAGGTGGAATCCCCGGAGCCCTTGCCTTATCTGAGTCTAGACAAACTTTCCCCCAATCTGCTGGGACAGACCGTGCTCGTTTTGGGAAATCCCGTGGGATACGAGAGCAGTGTCAGTGCCGGGATTCTCAGTGCCAAGGACCGCACCCTGACGATCGGGGATCTGACGATGGACGGTCTTTTGCAGACGGATGCTGCGATCAATCCAGGAAACAGCGGAGGACCCTTGGTGGACTCCGAGGGGGACTTGGTGGGGTTGAGTTCGGCCAAAATGTCGGTGGCCCAGAATCTTCCGGTGGAAAGTATAGGGTTCGCCATTCCTGCCGAACGGGTCAAACGATTTGTTGAGGATGCGATTGCCATTGTGGAGGGGAAAAAAGCACCCCCTCCGGAACGGTCCGCCGCCGTGGTCCTGAAAGAGAAATTTGGATTGGAGTTGAAGGATGTTACTCCGGAGGAATCGGTGCAGGCTGGATATGCCGGGCGCCAGGGTCTTTTGGTTTTGAATGTCCAAAAAGGGAGTCCTGCGGAAGCGGCAGCCATCCAGAAAGGGATGCTGGTCGTAGGTCTGGGTTCCGTGCCGTGCCGGTCCTTGGAAGAGTTGCCACGGTCTGTCCGGCAGTTGAAGGGGGGGGAAGATGTGAAGGTGAGCATTCTGGGCGCAACGAGGCAGGGAAATTTTATCGCCTTGCGCAGTGGAGCGGTGGTGTTGAAAGCGCGGTAAGCTGCGCCTGTGAATTCCCATTGAAGCTGATCTTTTGCCTGGGGGTGGTGGGACTGGGTTCCCTGAATCTTCTTGGGGCCAGTGAGCGGATTGCCTGGGAGTTGCCGACGGAGAATGACGAACTGTTTCGGAATCAAAACAGCCGGTTTTTTCAACCGACCATCAGTCGTCGGTTGATCTCCGGGATGTTTGGTTTTGTGCGAACCTCGGAACCGGAGCCGGCTCGGCTCTTTGAGCATTTCCACAAGGGCATCGATATTCGGGCGCTACATCGGGATGCGCGGGGGGAGCCGACCGAGATCGTGCGGGCCTCGGCTGATGGGGAAGTGGTCCGGGTGAATGCGGATGAAAAAATCTCCGATTACGGAAAACAGGTGATTCTGCGTCACGATTGGGGAGGACAACCCGTCTACACGATCTATGGGCATCTTGCTTCCATCGCCGTCGAGGTGGGTCAGAAAGTAGAAGCGGGAGATCCGTTGGGGATCATGGGATGGACAGGGCCGGGACTGAGCCGGGATCGGGCTCATCTGCATTTCGAGATCACTTTTCAAATCAACGGAAAGTTTGCGGAGTGGGTAGAGACGGCGAAACCCGGTCGACTTTGGGAGCCGAACCGGCACGGGGAGTGGAACGGGTTGAATTTGATGGGCGTGGATCCTGTCCCTTTGTTGAAGGCCGCGCATGAGGGCAGGCCGATGAGTTGTCAGGAGTGCCTGGCTTCGCAACCCGCCGGCTTTGTGGTGAGAACCCCGGTTCCGTCAGGTCAATCAGACTGGCTGGTTTGGGTGCGGAAGCAGGGGATTCGAGGAGGAGAAAACTCGTGGGAACTGGAAATGACTCCGTGGGGATTGCCTTTGGCCGTCCAAGGAAGCACGGAAATGGCGGAAGCGCCTGTTTTGTTGGCGAATCCAGGTCGGTCCAATGAGGGGAAATATTACTGCCGGACTTTGGTCCAGTCCGATGGAAAAGGGGGAATGAAGTTGAGCAAGTTTGGCCGGCAGACGATGGAGATGATGGTCTATGCCGGACCGACGCCTTCTCCGTAGCGATTCGGCTAGCGTGTGGTTTTCGAAGGGGATGAGGTGGAGTCTTCGTCATCACCCTTGGTCGCTTCGGTAAACTGTCGATTCGGTGCGAGGTCGTGGTCCTCAATGTAATCGACCAGGTAGTTGCGGATTTCCCGCGCAGTCCGAAGAGCGTCTTCCGGAAATGAAATGGCGGCTCCCGCGGCGGATCCGGCCACGGCTTCGGAAACACCGGCTCCCGGGGTGACCAATGAACCGGCGAGGCCGGGTTCGGCATTGGATCCCCCCGTGGTTTTTAGCGTAAGGAATTTGCGGGGTTTTCCGCCGTCTAGTTCGGTGACTTCGACCTCGGTTTCCATTTTGGTGGCGCCCAAGCCAAAGCCCACCAAAACGCGAGCGGTTTTGGTCCCGTGGTTGACCCAGGTGAATTTGCCCTGAATCAACCAGCCTTCCGTCGGCAGGGGTCCGCCCTTGTATTCTTCAACAGGGGCGATCTCGGGCAACCGATCCACCAATCGAGTGTGAAGCAGATCGACAACGGCTTGCTTATACTCCTCGAGTTCCTTTCCCTGTTTGTCGATTTCCACTTTGGCTCCATCCATGGAAAACTTTTGAACATAGATCTTCTCCGGCATTTTTGCCGGAGTGGTGGAAATCTCGCGTGCATCCTTCACGCTGACAGAAGCGCAGGAAACGAGGAAGGGAGTCGCCAAAATAAGCAGGAGCGGCGGCAGGGGGGGTCGGGTCACTTCAAAATCATCCTCAAAGAAGCTCCGAAGGCCATCAGAATCAGGATCCATTCAAACAGGTTCTGGGAAATCTTTTTCAGGAATGATCGGCCGATCCAAAACCCAATAAAAACGCCCGGCAAAAGAATCAAATCGAGGAGGAGAGATTTAGGATTCAAGAGGCCGAGTTGCCAGCTGAAGGGCAGCTTTGCGACATTGATGGCGAAGTAAAACCAGGCTCCCGTGCCGACCATGACCATCTTGGTGTAGCGTTGGGAAAGGAAGTAAAATGCGGTGATGGGCCCGGCTGCGTTGGCAATCATGGTTGTGACACCGGCGGCCCAGCCGCAACCAATCCCCAGAAAGGGGTGGCTGGTGACGGCGAGCAGGAGTTGAGGACGGGATCTCTGAAGAACAATCACGGCGATCAAGACGAGGATGATCCAGCCTAGGGTATGGCCGAAAAACTCGGCTGGGATTCGGGGCATGATCCACCATCCCGTTACGATGCCGATGCAGGTCGCTGGGAGAAGGGTGCGCAATGCATTCCAGGAGGCGTGTTCATGGAAGGATCGAACCGCCAAGACATCGGCAAAAATCAGAAGAGGCAGAACTACTCCGGTGGATTCCCTCGCTGGAAGGACTTCGGCCATAAAGAGGATTGCGAGCAGGCCAAACGGACCGAAGCCCGATTTGGAAAGACCGGTGCAAAGGGCTGCGGCAAGAGCGATCAACCAAGCGTGAGTGGATAGGTCAGGCATGCGAATGCCAGATTGAGGCTATGGGGGGAAGGGTCGAGTTTCTTTCAAAATGCTGATTGCGGAAGTAATCAGAAGGTGGGAACACAGGAGATGGACGCGGAACGTAAACGGTGGATTTCTTTGGCGGCCAATTCGGTTGGTACGTTGGTCGAATGGTTCGACTTCATGGTGTTTGCCTACTTGGCGCCAGTGCTCGCACCCCTTTTCTTTCCTACCCACGATAAACTGGCCTCCCTTTTGGCCACCTACGGACTTTTTTGGCTCGGCTTCGCCATTCGTCCACTCGGCGGTGCCTGTATCGGATGCATCGGGGATCTCTTTGGTCGCCGCTGGACACTTTTGGGCAGCGTCATCCTGATGTCCTTGCCGATGTTGGCAACCGGGTTTTTGCCGACCTACGCCCAGATCGGGTTTTGGGCGCCGGCTCTTCTGGCGGCGACCCGTTTGGCCATGGGATTTTCTGTTGGAGGGGAATTTAGCGGGACGGTGGTGGCGTTGTTTGAGACGGCGGCAAAAGGGAAAAGCGCTTTGGCGGTCAATCTGGCCAATGTCAGTTCCTGTCTTGGGGCGCTGCTGGCGGCGGCAGCAGTGACCGGTCTATCGGCTCTGTTAGGTGCGGAGAAGATGTCGGCAGGAGGCTGGAGAATTCCTTACTTCCTTGGGGCGGGACTGGCCTTGGGGGCAATTCTTCTCCGGTTTTTCCTTCACGAAACGCCGCAGTTTGAGGAGACAAAGAAAAAGGGATTGGTGGCCAAGACCCCGCTTCGGGATGTCTGGCGGACGGACAAGGTGGCCATGGCGGCCTGTGCCATCGGGTGCGGATTTTATGGTCATACCTACTATCTTCTCGGTACCTATCTGCCCAACCGGATGGAGACGGATCTACATCTGCCGGGGTCGGTCATTTTTCTCGCAGCCGTCGTGGCGAACACCTGCCTTGCGCTTCTTCCTCAGCTCTTCGCTCCGTTGGTCGACCGGGGGAAGTGGCGGCCTTTTCTTTGGGTGACAGGAATTTTAACCATGCTGGCCGTCTGGCCGGCATTGGAGATGGTAGAGAAGGGGGGGGCGGGCTGGGTGGTGGCTGGACTTCTTCTGTTTGCCATTCCTCAAACCGCTTTCACCTCGGCGATCCTGCCTGCGGCGTCTGCTCTGTTTCCGACTCCAAGGCGTTTCACAGGAATGTCGGTGGCGTACAATATCGGAATGCTTGCGTTTGCCGGTCCGGTGCCGGGAGTGGCTGCCTGGCTGCATGCCAAGTACGGGACTTTTGGCCCTGCCGGAATGGTGGTGGCCATGGGAGTACTGACCCTTCTGATTCTTGGCAAATATCCGGACAATGAAAATGGTCCTTCCCCCGTGATAAAATCCTAATCGATCTTCCATGCCCCACATTCACGAGAAAATTGATTTCACCGTTAGCCTTTTCATTGTGCAGGACGGGAAGGTGCTGGTCATTCACCACAAAAAACTGGGTCAATGGCTGCCGATCGGAGGGCACATCGAGCTGGATGAGGATCCGGAGCAGGCGGCGTACCGTGAAGCAAAAGAAGAAAGCGGGTTGGAGATTGAGCTGATCGGCGAGCGCCAACCGACGACGGGTCCCGGGACGCGGGCTCTGGTGCGCCCGCGGTTTTTGGATATCCACCGGGTCAGTCCGACCCATGAGCACATTGGCATTATTTATTGGGCCCGACCCAAAGGAGGGAAAGTCACCCTAGCACCGGCAGAGCATCATGACATCCGGTGGTGCAACAAAGGGGAACTTGAGGAACTGAATCCTCCGATGAGCGAAGCAGTGAAGTATTATTGTTTGGCGGCGATTCGTGAGGTGGGAGAAGGATGATTTAGGGGCAGAGAATGGTGTTTTTGAGCTCCGTGTTCCCAATATAAAAGATCGCGATCTTTAACGGGACCTTTCCCGTATTTTTCCCGTTGTGGAGCGTTCCGATCACCTCCGCCAAGGTATCGCCCGCTTTGAGCTTCTTGGTCCGGCCATCTTTGAGTTCGACCACGAGCTCCCCTTCAAGAACGAAGGCGAAACATGGAACGGGATGCATGTGCCAACCAGTTTCAGCCCCTGGGGGAATCGTGTGGATTGCTCCTGTGACCTTGGCTGTTCCGGAGGGATAATGAATCGGCGCGCCGTCCCAGGTCTTGGTGGTGGAAAGATTTTCTTGAGACTGAATTCGTTCATTGAATTCAGAGGAAAGAGCAGTTGTGCGTGGGAGGAGAAATAAGAAGAGTGCCGGAAGGAGATAAGTCATTCATTGAAAGTAGGGGAATCGATTGTTGGGTCACCCTGTATTTGTCCCACCCCTGATGACAGGATGTTTCGATGCAAAAGCAGTATATCCGGCACGAACGATTGACAGCAGGGTGGCAGGGGGAAAGCTTTCCTAGATGAGTATGAGCCATTTTATTGCAGCTTTGGTCGGTCTTTTGGCTGGAGCGGTGGGGGCCTATGCCTATTTCTCCGGGAGAATCGGAAAGTTTTCCGGAGAAATTGAAGCGGCTCAACGAAGGTCGGAAGAGCAGGAGCAGGCCCGGATGCAATCCGAGGCGGAAAGCCGGGAAGCACGGGAGGGAAGGGTGCGGGCGGAGGCGGAACGCCAGTCGGCTGAGCGAAGCCTGATGGAGGCAAAAAAGGAGAAGGAAGAATTGGCCGTT
>Ga0164294_10003731_pt1 | contig 13525 bp, 7 predicted proteins | sample GEODES005metaG_FD_111479 | JGI IMG/M metagenome (GOLD analysis project Ga0164294, IMG submission 111479) | Oligotrophic lake water microbial communities from Sparkling Lake, Wisconsin, USA - GEODES005 metaG | ecosystem: Environmental > Aquatic > Freshwater > Lake | place: USA: Sparkling Lake... | reverse complement strand
TCGCCGACTGCGAGCGTGGCGGAGGTGAACACGAACGCGCAACGACGCGAGTCCATGTGGGTGCGCAGGCGGTCCGCCACTTCGAACGGCGTGAACTGCGCATTGAAACCGCGTGGGCCGCAATCCACCCATTTGACACCGTCATCGGCGTTGGCGGCTACTAGTTCACGCAAGCGACCGAGCGTTTCTGCGCAACGCCGCGCAAATGCCTTGGGCACCGGCTCCTCGCCCGCGGTTTCCTGCAGATGACTGTATACCGCGTCCAGTTGGGCGGCCACGTCGTCGAGTGCCTCGAGGAAGGCATCTGGGAGTTGTGCCCAATCGATGCGGGCACTGCTCGCCCCCACCGCACGGACGGCGGCCGCAATGGCCAATTCGCAGGCTTCCAACCCACGCCGGAGGGTGCCATCGAAGGCGCCACTGCCCGGCAACTGCTCCCATGCATCGCGTGCCAGCGTTGTCAGCGTCCGCGCCGACATGGCGTGCCCGAAAAACTGCGCCGCAATCTCCGGCACCTGATGCGCTTCGTCCAGCACCACGGCGTCCGCACCGGGTAAAAGCTCGCCAAAACCCTCTTCGCGCAGTGCTAAGTCCGCCAGTAGCAGATGGTGGTTCACCACTACCAAATCTGCCGCCATGGCCTCGCGCCGGGCCAAGACGACATGACAACGTTGGAACTGCGGACACTCGTTGCCGAGGCAGTTATCGCGCGTGGAAGTGGCCTCCATCCACACCGGGTCCGTCTCCGGCACGCTCGACAGTTCCGCGATGTCGCCGCTGCGAGTGGTTTCCGCCCACCGCGCGATACGCGTCAAGGCGGGCGCCGTTCGCCCGCGCGTCGCTTCTTGCAAACGTTGTCTACATAGGTAATTGGCGCGCCCTTTGAGCAGCGCCACTTTCACGGGCCGCCCCAGCGCCGCAGCCAACATGGGTAGGTCGCGGTGGAATAACTGGTCTTGCAGGGTGCGGGTACCGGTGGACACCAGCACATGGCGCCCGGACAGCAGCGCCGGCACCAAATAGGCAAAGGTCTTGCCGGTGCCAGTGCCCGCCTCCACCACCAGCTTGCTGCCGAGGTCGAAGGCCTCCGCGACCGCCTCGGCCATGAGCAACTGCGCCGCCCGCGGTCGGTAGCCGGGAACAGCCCGAGCCAACTGGCCATCGGCAGCGAAAAGGTCACGTAAAGAGGACATCCGCGCATTATCCCATGGGGCGACAAAGCTCACCGGTTTCCGTGACCTTCTTCGCGCATTTGTATACAGCCACGCCAGTTATGGCGGCAATTGCACTTTGTGACTATTCGGGATGTTGCACCGCGTTATACTCATCGCTTCGTTGATTGCGCGAAGGACGACGTAACTCATGACGATGGTTCCGAATGGCGCCCCTGCATCGCTGGTGCAGTGGGTCGAAGAAGTCGCCCGGCACACGCAGCCGGACAAGATTCATTGGTGCGACGGCTCGGCCGAAGAAAACACCGCACTGGTGTCGGGCCTTGAGCAGACCGGTGACCTCCTGCCGCTGAATGCTGAAACTTTCCCCGGCTGCCATCTCTACCGCTCGCACCCGTCAGACGTAGCGCGCGTGGAGCATCTCACCTTCGTCTGCACCGAAAGCCAAGAAGATGCCGGCCCCAACAACCCGTGGATGGATCCCGTGGAGGCGCACGCCACCATGGATGCGTTGTTCGCCGGTTGCATGCGCGGACGGACGCTCTATGTAGTGCCCTATTGCATGGGCCCTCTCGGTTCCCCGTATTCGCGTTGCGGCGTAGAAATTACCGACTCCGCCTATGTGGTCATCAACATGCGCCTCATGACGCGCATGGGCCAAGCGGCACTGGAGCGTATCGCCGCGGACGGCACTTACGTGAAGGGCCTGCATTCCACCGGTGAACTTGACCCGAACCGCCGCTTCATCATGCACTTCCCGGAAACGCTCACCATCAAGAGCTACGGCTCCGGCTATGGCGGCAACGCTTTGCTCGGCAAGAAGTGTCACGCGCTGCGTATTGCCAGCCATCAGGCACGCCGCGAAGGCTGGCTGGCCGAGCACATGCTCATCCTCGGGCTCGAAAGCCCGGCGGGTGAAACTCATTACATTGCTGCAGCGTTCCCTTCGGCTTGCGGCAAAACGAACCTAGCGATGCTCATCCCGCCTGACGCCTTCCCGGGCTGGAAGGTGTGGACCGTGGGCGATGACATTGCTTGGCTCCACCCGGGGCCGGATGGTCGCCTCTACGCCATCAACCCGGAAGCGGGCTACTTCGGCGTGGTGCCTGGCACGGCGCCCGCCAGCAACCGCAACGCCTACGAAATGATTCGTCGCGACACGCTGTTCACCAATGTGGCGCTCACCGCGGAGGGTGAGCCTTGGTGGGAAGGCCGCCCGGATGGCAAGCCCGTCACGGACTGGCAGGGCCGCCCCTACGACGACCAGGGCGACCCGAAGAAGAACCCGGCAGCCCACCCGAATTCGCGTTTTACGGTTTCCGCCAAGGCCAACCCTTGGTTCAGCCCGGCCGCGGAAGCGCCAGGCGGCGTACCCATTTCCGCCATCATATTCGGCGGCCGCCGCCGCGAACTGGCACCACTGGTGTACGAGGCGCGCGACTGGCAGCACGGTGTGCTGGTTGGTGCCGGCGTCGCCAGCGAAACCACCGCTGCTGCCACCGGGGCTGTGGGCGTGGTGCGCCGCGACCCCATGGCCATGAAGCCCTTCGCCGGCTACCACTTTGGAGACTACTGGCAGCACTGGCTGGACATGGGCGCACGCCTTGCGAACCCGCCGCGCGTATTCCATGTGAACTGGTTCCGCCAAAATGCGGCGGGCAAGTTCCTATGGCCTGGCTTTGGCGACAACCTGCGGGTGCTGAAGTGGATGGTGGACCGCGTAGCGGGCCGTGTCGGCGCCACGGAGGCGGCCATTGGCCACTTGCCACGCCCGGAAGACCTGGACCTGAACGGTTTGGACCTGGCCCCAGAGACACTGACCGAACTGCTAGCGGTAAACCACGCGGCTTGGGTGAAGGAACTGACGGAAGTGGAGAACTATCTCAAGGAGTTCGCCCCGCGCACCCCGGCCACGCTACACGTGGAACTGGGCAAGACGCTCGGCAAGTTGGGCTGAGCACCAGGCTCGACCGCGGGCTCCGGAAACGGGGCCCTACTCTTCGCAGGTGTACTCGAGCGTCTGTGGCCCGCCGGTCTCGGGGCTTTGCCCGAGGCCAATGACGCCACTCCCCTGCAGGACGAAACTGTCGCGCCGCAGGAACATCTCCGCGGAACCCGTTGGCAAAATAAAGCAGCCGTTGGTGCTCTGATCGATAAGCATGAAGCGACTGCGCGCCAACTCAATGCGCGCATGCAACCGGGACACCAAGTTGCCCTTCAGGACGAGATCGTTGTCATCGGCGCGCCCTACCGTGACCGCGGACTGCCGAGCATCCACCAGATATTCGCGACCATTAGCGCGGAGCACCAAGCGCGACGGCGAATGGCGCTCTGCCGGAGTGAGCACTAGCGGCCGTAGCATGCTCGTCACGTCTTCCTGCTCTTCCTGCCAGAAGACCTCGTAGACCATGACTTCGGCCGAGGCGCCTTTGATGGCGGTGAGGTCCACTTGCCTTACCGCCGAACGCCAGTGACTGCCGAGTTGGGTCACCATGGCGGCCGTGGTGATGATCTGCCCCGGCTTGGCCTGACTGGTCATCCGGTTGGCGGTGGCCACCGCCGCACCAAAGACATCGCGATGTTCGATGACGACTGGGCCGAAATGACAACCGATGCGGATAGCTACTTGACCGTCTGGCATGGACAGGAGTGGCTGTGCACCAATGACATGCTGCATTTCGGCGGCGGCCGAGAGCGCGTCGTCGGCGCTGACGAAGGTGGACATGACCTCATCGCCCATGGTCTTGATGACCGTGCCGCGGAACTCTTCCGTGGCCTGACGCATGAGCCGGATGCACAGCCCTACCGTTTCACTGGCATGCTTGTCACCGAGCTGTTCATACAGCCGCGTGCTGCCGACCACATCGGCAAACAGTATTGCTAGTTCTCGCTCTAATCCCATTTGCCCGATTATAGGGACTTGTCATAACGCCCATCCAGTAGAATTCCAGTAATTACGTTTCTGGAGCCCACCATGCCTAGTCCTCAGCGTCGCTCGACCCCGGTGTTTGCCGTGAAGTCCGCCATGAAATTCGTGGCAAAAATCACCACTTTGGCCACGCTGGCTACCTTCGGCCTAGGTGCCTCCTTAGGCCCAACTGCTGTAGCCGCTGCCGCCGCGAAGCCAACGGACGCAAAGCTAGCTCCCGCCCCCTGGACGCGCGAAGACCTCGCTGCGGCCAAGGCTCTGCGCGACCGGTTAGTCAAAGGTTCAGAAGCGTTCGCTCTCGTGCGCGACCTGACCACCGAGGTAGGCCCCCGTTCGGCGGGTTCCGCCGGCGATGCGGCGGCCGTGGTTTGGGCCAAGGCGAGACTCGAAGCGCTCGGCTTCGACCGCGTTTACACGCAGGAAGTGACGGTTCCGCACTGGGACCGCGGCGAACTGGAAGTCCGTACCGAAGCGCCTTTCCCGCAGCGACTGGTCGCCGCTTCGCTCGGTGGCAGCATCGGTACGGCGCAGGAAGGCGTGCACGGTGAAGTGGTGCGCTTCGAGAGCCTGGAAGCGCTAAAGGCAGCGCCCGAGGTTGCCGTGGCTGGCAAGATTGTGTTCCTCGACCAAAGCATGAGGCGAGACCGTGAAGGCAAGGGCTACGGTCCCGTGGTGCGTGGCCGTGCCGATGGCGCCAGCCTCGCTGGGGCCAAGGGGGCGAGCGCCATCGTCATCCGCTCAGTCGGCACCGACGCCACCGCCCGCTTTGCCCATACCGGTGGGGTCATCTACGCCATCAACGCGCCGCGCATTCCGGCGGTGGCACTGGCCAACCCGGATGCCGACCAATTAGCGCGGCAATACGCCACAGCCACGGCCCGCCAGGAACCCGTGCGCCTCTTCCTGCGCTCGACGGCGCGAGAACTGCCCATGGCGAAGTCCGCGAATGTCATCGGGGAAATCACCGGTAGCGAATTTCCCGACGAAGTGGTGGTGCTCGGAGGTCACCTCGACTCGTGGGACTTGGGCCATGGCGCTATCGACGACGGCGCCGGCGTAGCCATCACCACTGCCGCGGCCATCGGCATCAAGCAGGCGGGCTTGAAACCACGCCGCACCATTCGTGTGGTGTTGTGGGCCAATGAAGAGTTCGGGCTTTCCGGCGCCAACGAATACGCACGTCGCGAGAAGGCCAACCTCGGCAAACATATCGGTGCGGTGGAAGCGGATTTCGGCGGTGCGCGGGTGTTCCGCTTTTCCTCGCGCGTGGCGCCAGCCGCAGTACCCGCCATGCAGCAAGTACAAAGCGTGTTGGCACCGCTAGGCATTGAGTGGGGCAACAATGAAGCCGGCGGCGGTGCCGACACGGGTCCCCTGCGCCGCGAAGGCGTGCCGGTGTTCAACTTGCAGCAGGACGGCACCTTGTACTTCGACAACCACCACACAGTGAACGACACGCTCGACAAGGTGGACCCCGCCGCCGTGGACCAAGCAACCGCGGCTTATGCAGTGCTAGTGTGGCTATTGGCGCAGGGCAATCTCGTCCTGCGTTAACAACTGCCGCGCTACCTGCGCGGCATTGGCGAACACACTGGGCGTTACGTCGCGGCGGTTGGAGTGTTCGCTCAAGTAACGGCGCCAAGCCCGCGCGCCGGGCTTTCCCGCAAACAGCCCCAGCGCATGGCGCGCCACATCGTGCACGCGCCCCCCGTTGGCGACATGGCGCGCGGTGTATTCAGCCAACCAATCCGCCATCGCCTCTTCGGTCGGCGCCGGGCCAGCGCCCCAGAAGGCCTGCTCCAGTTCGGCCAGCACATAAGGACGGTGATAAGCCTCGCGGCCCAGCATGGCGCCATCGACATAAGGGAGCTGTTCACGCACCTCTGCCACAGTCTTCAGTCCACCATTGATAACTACGGTGTACTGCGGGAAGGCCTGCTTCACCCGCCACACCTCGTGATGACGTAGCGGCGGAATTTCACGGTTTTCCTTGGGGCTGAGCCCGCCCAATATGGCTTGGCGCGCGTGCACCACGAAGTGGCTGCAGCCACCCTCGCCCACCTTCACCAGAAACTCCTCAAGGAATTCCCAGTCGTCGCGGTCGTCAATGCCAAGACGACACTTCACCGTCACTGGCACCGTCGCGGGAACCGCGGCACGCATGGCCGCCACGCATTCCGCCACCAGTGTCGGCCGCTGCATGAGGCAAGCACCGAAGGCACCATCACGCACACGGTCACTGGGGCAACCGCAGTTCAAGTTGATCTCATCGTAGCCGTAGTCGGCACCAATGTGCGCCGCGGCGGCCAGTTTCTGCGGGTCGCAGCCGCCCAACTGCAAGGCCAGGGGGTGCTCGGCTTGGTCGTAGCCGAGCAGTCGTTCGCGCTTGCCATGCAATACGGCGTCCGCGACGATCATTTCGGTGTATAGCCGGACCCGCGGCGCGATGCGGCGATGGAAGGCCCGGCAATGCCGGTCCGTCCAGTCGATCATGGGGGCAACACAAAGCGCTTTGCTGGAGGTATCCACCTACCTATTGTGACCGATGTGGCGCTTGCTGCCGCAGTTCACCCCCGGTATGGTTTAGGCGTTCACCACCCGCGTCCCCGCGAGGTGATCGTGCAGGCAGCGCTGGTCGTCGCGGAAGATGAACAGGATGCCGACCAGGCCAGCCAGTGTGCCAACCACCGGCACGGCAGTGATGAGTGCCCAGAGGAAAGTACGCAGCAATACCGCCTTCACGAAGCCCGGGTTGCCACCGTCCTCGAAGCGCACGATGCGCAGCCCCATGACAATTTTGCCAATGGTCTGGCCGCGAGCGGCTAGCAAATAGCACTGGCCCACGAGCATGCCTAGCCAGACAATGCTCATGAGGCTGAACCCCGAGAGTAGCCCCACGCCCCAGTGCAAACCGGCACCAGTAAAGAAGCCCATACCGAATGCCAGTCCGGCGGTAGCACTCAGGATGAGAACGTCCAGAATCGTGGCCACGAGGCGCTTCACACGTTCCCCCGGTGGGCCACCTGCCCCCATGGGGCTGGCCGCGACGCCAGTCGGCGGTGGAACGCCCAACCCGGCGATGGTGTGCAAGGGCGCCCACTCCGCCATGCCTTCGTGCCAGCCTAGGTCCGCCGCAGACAGCAGGCCACTGCGCACCATGTTCTGCACCTGCTCCAGCGTATAGGGGCCTGACTGCTGGCCTGACTTGGCAACATGAATCTGCATCTTTGCCCCTCCAGGGGTGGTTCAAGCGCGCAGGACCCAAAGCCCAGCGGTCACTGCAACGTAAACTAGACCTAGAGTGTAGCCCCAGCAGCAGCCAACGCGTCACCCACGACGCGGGCCCAGTGCGCCACACCGCCTGCGGCAGTGAGCAGGTCTTGGCGTACCTCCAAACCCACATGATGCCGCCCCCAAGCCTCGCCATGGCGCTCGAGCGTATAGCGCGCCGGATGACGCAGGGAATAGGGCAAGTTATCGCCAACGCAAAGGCCAGCGTTGCGGAGTGCAGCCAATAACGGCAAGGCCAAGGCCGCGTCACGATCCCACAGTACCCCCACGTTCCAGGGACGGGGCGCGGCACCCGCCAGCGCCGGCGTGAAGCTGTGCACCGCCACCAAGATGGGCTTGGCAACGGCTGCACAGGCAGTGGCGACCGTTGCGTGGTAGGGGTGGAAGGCGACTCGGGCACGCTCGGCACGCGCTCTGGGAGAAAGCGCTTGATTACCCGGAATGGCAGTGCCGTCGCTGGTCTCTGGAATGGAGGTCAGGTCGTCGAGGCGGCGGTTGCAGTCGATATACAACCGCGAGAATGGCGCTAGCACTACCGGCGCCGCAAAGCGTTCACCGAGCGCCGCAGCCAACGCTGCTGCGCCCAAATCCAAGGCGATGTGGCAAGCGAAAGCCGACGGCGGCAAGCCTAGGCCGTTCGCTTCGGCAGGCAAGACAGCACTGGCATGGTCGCAAGCAAACACAAAAGAGGGGGAAACCATGCCCTATTGTAGGTGCGCGGCGACCGTCTAGGGTATGTGGGCAGCTACTACCTAGGGTAGGTGGGCGGCTATTGCCCGGGCACCAGTTCCCGCACAGATTTGGGGTGGCCGATCAGGTAACCCTGCGCATAGTCGACGCCAATTTCCGTCAGCACATCCAGTGCTTCCTGCGTTTCCACACGTTCGGCGCAAGTGACCAGCCCCATGGTTCGAGCTACCTGACAGATGGCGCTGACCATGCTGCGGTCCACGGGGTCGCGGACGACGTTCTCCACGAACTGGCCGTCAATTTTCAGAATATCGACGGGTAAGGTCTTCAGATAACTGAACGATGACAACCCCGAACCAAAATCGTCGAGAGCAAAACGCACGCCACGCGCCTTCAGTTGGCGCATGAAGTACACCACGTTGGTCATGTGCGTGATAGCCGCGGTCTCGGTAATCTCGAAGCACAGCGCGCCCGGCTCCAATTCCACCTGCGATAGCTCACTTAGCAAGAACTCCAAGAAACGCTCGTCGTTCAAAGTGGTACCGGAAAGATTCAAGGAAATGGAATGCCGCTGACCGCTACCCTTGCGGGCCACCACCTTGGCGAGTGCCTCGCGCACCACCCAGCGGTCGATGCCAGGCATGAGGTTGTAGCGCTCGGCCGCGGGAATAAACTCGCTCGGTGCCACCAGCTTGCCTTCCTCATCACGCATGCGGAGCATCAATTCGTAGTGCCCCCCGTCCTGGGCGATTGCCTCCTTACTGATGGCAAGAATTCGCTGGAAATACAGTTCGAAACGTCCTTCATCGGAGGCGCGCTGCACACGCGAGACCCACTGCATCTCGCGATGCCGCAACGGCACTTCGCCAGCCTGATAGAGATGGATGCGATCGCGACCGCCTTCCTTCGCGGAATAGCAAGCAACATCTACGGCACTCATCACGGAGGCAGCGCTCTCACTACGTGAATTGATTTCCACCACGCCAATGGAAGCACCGATATTCAGGGAATGGGTTCCGCTGACGAAGCGGAACTCACGAATGCACTGACGAATAGCCTCGGCGATGTGCATGGCTTGATCGAGCGCACAGTCCTCTAGCAGCAGGCCAAATTCGTCACCGCCCAAGCGGGCCAATACGTCACGCGTGCGTACGCGGGTTTGCAACAGCAAGGTCACCTGCTTCAGTAACCGATCGCCCGCCGGATGGCCACAGGTGTCATTCACCACCTTGAACTGGTCAAGATCCACATACACGAGTGCGTGCTGGCGAACCGGCGTAGCGCGTGTGCCTTCCAGCAGAAAGTGTAGTTTGGCCTCGAATTCACGGCGATTAATGAGACCCGTCAAGGCGTCATGCGAGGCTTGGTAAGACAGCGCGCGGCGCAGGCGACGCTCGCGACTGACATCGCGAAATACCACCACGGCGCCGGCGATTTCACCATGACGGTCACGAATGGGACTGGCGGAACACTGCACGCCCAGCGCCTGCCCGTCACGGCACCGCAAGGCGACATGGTCATGCGCCGTCCAAGGCATGCCATCTACCAACGGCAGACGCAGCAAGGTCGGTAGGGCTTCACCAGAGGTTTCATGGACCAACGGGAACACTTGCACCAACGGCATGCCAGCGGCCTCCGCCGCAGTCCAACCGGTCAGCTTCTCAGCCGTGGGGTTCAGGTAGTCAATCTGGCCCAGCGCGTCAGTGCTGATGACCGCATCGCCGATGGACTGCAACGTCACCTGCGCGCGGTCCTTTTCATCCAGTACGGCCAGCTCTGCCAAACGGCGGCTAGTGATATCGTGCAGCGTTCCCTCGAAGCCACACACCCGCCCGTCGCTGTCGCGCATCAGCCGAGCATTTTCGGCCACGGTCCGGCAGCGACCATCCACGGTCCGCAACTCAAATTCATGGTCAAGGACTTCGCCTTCCAGCAGCAGGCGCTGGTGCAGTTCCTCACGGGCAAGTGGCTCTTGCGCGAACTCTTCGAAGCGGCGCCCTTCCAGCGTGGCGAAATCAGTCGCCCCCAGCAACCGAACCAACGCCGGGTTTCCTACCAACAGCCCACCGTCTAGCGTGCACTGGTAAACACCCTCAACCACATTCTCGAATAAACGTCGGAAGCGTTGTTCGCTAGCCCGCAGCGCTTCTGCATGACGGCGCCGCTCGATAGCTTGCGCAGCCAAGCGACCGAGGCGCGCCAGCGTTTCCTGTTCATGCCGACCGGGCATGCGGGCGACACTTCCGTAGGCGGCCAAGGTGCCGAGCGGTTCGTCGTCGAGGCTATGCAAAGGCACGGACCAGGCACTGACGATACCTGCCAAGCGCGCTGCTTCAGCACGGTGCTCCCAGCGTTCATCGCGGGTTACGTCCTCAACCCACACCTCACCGCGGTGAGCGAGAGCCGCAGCGCAAGAGCCATAACCCGGTTCACCTACCGGCACGCCGTCCATGGCGGCAAGGAATTCCCGCGCCAGTTGCGGCCCTACGCCATGCTGCAGACGACCGGTAGACGCGTTGAAATACTGTACCGCGAACCGACAACCCCCCATGGACGCCCCAGCAGCCAGCAACATGGCCTCGAGCGAGCGTTCCAGCGGCGAATCCGCGGCGAGATGTTCCAGCAAGATGCGTTCGGCAGTGGCGAGCGCAGCTTCCGCAGTGCGCCGCGAGATGTCGCGCAAGCAGACGATAAACACCCGCTGCCTCTCGAGGCGAGCCTCGCTGACGCCGAACTCCGCGTCGAATTCACAACCATCCTTGCGCCGCCCGCGGGTGGCATGGGCGGCTAGGTCCACGCGGCTGTCTTCGGCGCGGTTAGCCAAGCCAACCAACGCGATGTCGAGATCGAGGCCATCCAACGCGAGCCATGGCAACAGCAAGGACAAGGGTTTGCCCTGCACTTCTGCGGCGGTGTAACCGAACACACGCTCAGCGGTGGGGTTGAAGAGATCCACTTGGCCGGTCTCGTCCACCGTCAGGATGACGTCTTCTACGTGATCCAACACCGCCTGCAGTTGGCTATCGGTCTGTTCACGCAGTTCGCGGCTCAGCGCGTCAGTTTCGGCGGCCATGAGTTGCATCGAGCAAACCACGCCACGGCGTTCTTCGTCCGTTTGGTCGTAATGCGCACTGACCATGCGCAGCAACTGCTCCCAGTCGGTACCGCTACCTCCCATGGCCTGCGTCAACTGGCGTTCCAGCAAGCGGTTGAAACGACGGAAGCGGCCCGTAGCAACGGCTTGGGCAACGGGCGTACTGGCCAACGGCAGCACGGCAGCAGGCTCCAACCCGAGACTGGCCAACACGGCCATGGGCAGGCGCTCTGCGGTAGCGCTCTGAGGGGTGCCTTGGGGGGCGCCCACCAACATGGGTGGCACAGACATAGACCCGATAACTCCCTGTGGAACACCGTGAAACCGGCGAACCTTACGGCAGGGAGTCTAGGGCGCGCCCCGGCCAGGGCGCTGTGACGGGGTCGTCAGTCCTCGCTGGACTCGTTCGAACGACCCGAACGGCGGCGGTCTGCTTCCTTCAGCTCCCGCTTGCGCAGACGGAGGTTCAGAGGCGTTACTTCCACCAGTTCGTCGTCGGCGATGAATTCCATAGCCTGCTCGAGCGAATAGCGGATGGGCGGCGACAGCATGACGTTTTCGTCCTTGCCGGCGGCGCGCACGTTGCTGAGCTTCTTCGCCTTCAGCGGATTCACGGTCATGTCGTTGTCGCGGGCACAAATGCCCACGAGCATGCCTTCATAAACTTCGTCGCCGGGGGCGACCATGAGGCGACCACGCTCTTGCAGAGCGAACAAGGCGTAGGCCAGTACCTTGCCGGTGCCGTTGGAAATCATCACGCCCTCAAGGCGCGAAGCGATGTCCTTATCTACCACGGCACCGAAATGGTCGAACACGTGGTACATGAGGCCCGTGCCCGAGGTGAGCGTGCGGAACAGCGTTTGGAAGCCAATGAGCCCGCGCGACGGCACGAGGTAGTCGAGGCGCACGCGCCCACGACCATCGGTCGTCATGTTCGTCAGCTGGCCGCCACGCTCGCCCAGGGCATTCATCACGGCACCCTGGCTGGTTTCTTCCACGTCGGCAGTGACCTGTTCCCACGGTTCCAGCTTCTGGCCATTCTCTTCCTTCGTCACTACGCGCGGGCGCGACACCGCCAGCTCGTAGCCTTCGCGGCGCATATTCTCGATGAGCACGCCCAAGTGCATTTCACCGCGGCCAAAAACCAGGAACTTGTCCGGGTCCGGCAGTTCTTCGACGCGCAGAGCGACATTCGTCAGCATTTCGCGCATCAGGCGTTCACGCACCTGACGGCTGGTGACGAACTTGCCTTCGCGACCGAAGAACGGCGAGTTATTGGTCTCAAACGTCATGCTGATGGTGGGTTCGTCCACCACGAGCGGGGCGAGACCTTCCGGCGCTTCCGGAGAGCAAAGCGTGTCGGAAATCTTCGGCTCGGGAATACCGGCGAAAGCGACGATGTCGCCGGCGGCGGCCTCGTCTACTTCGACCCGGTCCAGGCCGAGAAAGCCGAGCACCTGCGTGATGCGTTCCGTGCGCGGCTTACCATCGCGGTCCACCACTGTCAGCGACTGGCCCTTGCGGAGACGGCCACGCTTGATGCGGCCGATACCGATGGCACCCACATAAGGCGAGTAGTCGAGCTGGCTAATCTGCAGCTGTAGAGGCGCTTCCGGGTCCACGTCGGGCGCCGGGCAGTGCTTGATGATGGCTTCGAACAACGCATCCATGTTGTCGGTCAGGACGGACGCGTCATTGGTGGCAAAGCCACGCAGCGCCGAGGCATAGACAATGGGGAAGTCCAGCTGCGCGTCCGTGGCGCCTAAGCGGTCGAACAAGTCGAAGGTCTGGTTGATGACCCAGTCCGGACGCGCCTCAGGGCGGTCAATTTTGTTAATGACCACGATGGGGCGCAGACCGTGACGGAACGCCTTCTGCGTCACAAAGCGTGTCTGCGGCATGGGGCCGTCGACGGCGTCGACGAGCAGCAGCACGCAGTCGACCATGGACAACACGCGTTCCACTTCACCGCCGAAGTCGGCGTGGCCCGGGGTGTCGACGATGTTGATGCGATAGTCGGCCCAACGGATGGCGGTGTTCTTGGCCAGAATGGTGATACCACGCTCGCGTTCCTGGGCATTACTGTCCATGACGCGTTCGGTCGGCGCCTTGCGGGCATCGAGCGTGCCGGACTGCCGCAGCAACTGGTCGACCAGCGTGGTCTTGCCATGGTCGACGTGGGCGATGATGGCGATGTTGCGCAGGTTCTGGATCAAGATGGGGTACCCATAAAAAAACCCGGCCCGGAGAGAGTCCCCGGGCCGGTGATATCCGCACAAGTATAGCCTAACCAACGGGCTGCTGCCCGCCAACTGGCTGCGCCGGTCTTCAGCGCGTGGTTTCTCGGCC
>Ga0164294_10003730_pt1 | contig 13528 bp, 11 predicted proteins | sample GEODES005metaG_FD_111479 | JGI IMG/M metagenome (GOLD analysis project Ga0164294, IMG submission 111479) | Oligotrophic lake water microbial communities from Sparkling Lake, Wisconsin, USA - GEODES005 metaG | ecosystem: Environmental > Aquatic > Freshwater > Lake | place: USA: Sparkling Lake... | reverse complement strand
TAACGCATTCAAACTGGCCAATGTGGTTTCAGCCCGAGGATGCTCGTCTTGCTCAAAGGATTGCGTTTCTCCTTTTTTTCTGCCTGCAACCGTGACAGCGAAAATTTCATCTTTCAAGAGGCCCGCTTGCATGGCATGGGCAGCACGCTGTTGACTGCGAAACGCAAATGCATCCTGATCTTCCCTGGAAATGCCATGCTCCTGCGCCACATTCTCAGCCGTTTCCCCCATGGCATCGATTCCATGCATTCTTTGCATCTCAGGGTTCACAAAACGCCATCCAATGGTGGAGTCGTGAATTTCAGCATGTCGTGAAAAAGCACTGCTGGCCTTGGGCATGACCAAGGGGGCGCGACTCATGCTCTCCACACCACCCGCCATGGCCAAGTCGAGTTGACCCGTCATGATCCCCCTGGCAGCACTGGCAATGGCTTCTAAGCCCGAGCCGCACAATCGATTGACAGTGGCTGCGGCCACAGTGACTGGCAGCCCAGCCAACAAGGAACTCATCCTCGCCACATTTCGGTTGTCTTCGCCTGCTTGGTTGACACAACCGAAATAAACCTCTTCAAGCTGCGCCCAGTCAAGCTGGGGGTGTCTTGCCATCAGGGCTTTGATCGGCAGTGCCCCTAAATCATCGGTTCGAATCCCGGATAACGCACCACCGTAGCGACCCACTGGTGTGCGAATGCCATCACAAATGAACGCCTGAAGCATCACAGTCCCAACACCCGCTCGGCATTGCCATGCATGATTTTTTCCATCACCTCGTCTTTGTAGCCAAGCTCATTCCATTCTTTGAAAATGCGCTCATAGGGCAGGCTTGGATAGTCACTGCCGAACATGATTTTGTCTTGCAGTCGACCACGTATATCGACTTTCAGGTTGCCTGGAAAGTGTTTGGGGGCCCACCCAGACATTTCCCAAAATACATTGCCTTTGTGCAAAGCAACTGCCGTGGTTTCTTCCACCCATGGCCAGCCAGGATGGGCCATGATGATGTTCATTTTCGGGAAATCGGCCGCCAGATCGTCGATGTGCGAGGGATGGGCATGGCGCACGCGAGCGCCATTGCCGCCGGGCATACCTGCGCCCATGCCCGTGGTGCCCACATCAATCATCACCGCAGCACCCAATTCGTTGATGACTTCAAACAGGTCGTAATGCCGTCTGTCATTCACCGCAAAGTGCTGCATGATGGGGTGAAAGTGAAAGCCTACGAAGCCCAATTCTTCAACGGCCTTTTTCGCTTGGCGAATGGCAATTTCACCTTTGGCGGGTTCGACAGCACCCCAGCATTGAATGACGCGCTTCGGATGACGCTGCCACATGGCATGCACATACTCGTTGGTGCAGGGTGGCGTGGCCACCGTGGTTTCCAAATCCAGCGCAACCAAGCAAACATCAACGCCTGCAGTTGTGAATTCAGCAATCACATCTTCTTCACGCTTGGCCACCCAGTCTCGCTTCCAATAAGTGGCCAAAGCCGCTGGGTAGGGGCCTTGTGAATCAATCCAGGTTTGTGTTCCGGGGTAGCAGTGCAAATCAATGATGCGCATGGTTGGTCTCTTTCTTCTTTTATCTTTGAACCATCAAGCTTTTTCTGCTTGGAGTTTGCTTGTGATCATTTCAACCAAGGCTTTTTTGGACACTTTGCCAAAGGTTGAGACGGGGAAATCGTTCAGCTTTTCCAGGCGCTCAGGCAGCTTGAACTTGGCAATTTCTTTGGTGAGCAAAAAGGCAATCAGCTCTTTGAATTCCAGTGACTGTCCTGCGCGCAATATCACATAAGCGCACATTTTTTCGCCCATGTTGTCATCCGGCATCGGAACACAGGCGACGTTTTGCACAGCAGGGTGCATGAGGATCAGGTTTTCCACTTCTTCAGCACTGATTTTTTCACCACCTCGGTTGATCAGGTCTTTCTTGCGTCCTTCCACCACATAGTTGCCTGAGGGGTGCATGCGCATCAAGTCGCCGGAGCGGTAAAAACCATCGGACGTGAATTGCTTAGCGTTGTACTCTGGCACGCCGAAGTAGCCGCGCAGTGTGTAGGGGCCGCGAACCGTCAACTCACCCACCTCACCCATGGCCACTTCGTTGTCATCTTCATCCAGCAATTTCACTTCATCGTCTGCGCACACAGGTCGGCCACAGGTTTCCAACTTGACGACTTCTGGGTCGCTGGAGCGCACAAACATCAAGGTTCCTTCTGACATGCCAAAGTTTTCTTGAACAAAGACACCGGGTATCAACTGCCGCGTTTTAGCGCGCACTTCTGGTTGCATGCGCTGCCCACCACTTTGGATGATCTTCAAGCTCGACAAGTCGTGCTCTGTGACACTGGGATCATTGATCAAGCGAATCAAGAGTGCGGGCACCACCTTGAGGTGTGTCACCTTGTGCTTTTGAATCAAGGCGAACATGTCTGCAGGTCGGGTGTTGTGGTGCAGAACCACCTTGGCACCTTTGAACATATAGCCTTGAATGCCAGGACATGCCAAGGGCAAGTTGTGCGCAATAGGCAGGACCAAGAGCAAAACGGATTCGGCATCCAAATCACAGACTTCGGCAGCCACTTTGGAGTTGTAGGCGTAGTCATTATTGGTGCGCGGTATCAATTTGGGAATGCCTGTGGTCCCACCAGACAATTGAAAGATGCAAGGATCCATGGGATCAATCTGAATCTGCGCCAATGCAGACATGGGCAGTGTTGCCGGCTTGTCAATCAAATCCCTCAGCGAATGCTCACCGTCTTTCGGATGGCCCAACACAATGCGAATCTTCATCGCTGGGTTTTCTTGTTGCACCCTGTCAATGATGGGCGAGAAGCTGAAGTCGCCTGAAGTCTCAGGGTAGACGCAGGTGGTTGCGCCCGACAAATTCACAAATTGGTTTATTTCAGCAAACCGATGCGTCACCAACGCAGCAATGGGGATGCCACCAATTTTTTGCAGCGCCAGGTACAAAAGCACGAACTCGTGCACATTGGGCAAGACAGGTACCACGCGGTCTAAGGGCTTCAAGCCAATGGACAGCAGGTTCAAAGCAAGATTGGTGGTGATGCGATCGATGTCTGCATACGTGAATGCATGATCGCCATCGACCAGCAACACCCGATCGGCAAATCGTTTGTAAACCGCGTCAAATTCTTGAGCCAATGACTTGTCTTGCCAATAACCATTGGCACGATAACGTTGGACAAACTCCGAGGGAAATGGAACAAAACCTTGCAACATGGTGAGCACTCCTTCAAGTAGAACTGGTGAAGCCACCGTCAATGACGATGATTTCACCGGTGACGAATCGATTGGACTGAATCAGATTCAACATGGTTTCGGCCACATCGTCTGCCGTGACGCAGCGTTTGAGTGGCGTCGCTTTGGCGCGCTTGCCCATCAAGTCGTCGTACTTGTCGCCCAGCATGCGTTCCATCCAATCGCCCTCCATCCAACCAGGTGCCACTGCATTGACACGAATATCGGGACCCAAATTCCATGCCAAGGTTTTGGTCAGGTTCACCACGGCAGCTTTGCTGGCGGCATATGGCAGGGGTTGTGGGCCGGGTCGCAAACCCACGATGCTGGCGGTATTCACAATGCTGGGGTTGTGGCCATTTTTCAGCAAGGGCACAGCTGCACGCGCCACTTGGAAAGTGCCTCGCACGTTCACGGCAAAGGTCCGGTCCCATTCGGCCATGTCCAGGCTCTCAAGGTCTTTGACTTTCCATGTGGCTGTGGTGCCAGCGTTGCTGATCAATGCATCCAAGTGGCCGAATTGCTTTTCAATCTCAGCCATCATGACGCGCACTGCTGCATCGTCACTGACATCACATTGCAACAACAGGGTTTTGGCGCCCAAGGCATTGGCCTCTTGGGCAGTGGCCTGTGCAGCCTTGGCACTGGAGGCATAGTTGATGGCCACGTCATAACCTGCTTTGGCCAAAGCCAAGACAGCGCTTCTTCCAATGCCGGTTGCGCCACCGGTGACCAAGGCTTTTTTTCTATCGCTCATGTGTATTCCTTCTGATGTGATCCTTCTTGTCGCGCAATCGCCATTGAGCAAAGCAATGACGCCGCTCTTGGAGCAGTTTTCAACATCAGGGGTATAAAAAAAAGATGGCAAAATTCAATGAGTGATGCAAATTTGATATTCACCCATGAAACTCACTCAACTCAGAGATTTGGTAGCCATCGTCAAGCACGGCAGCTTGCGTTCAGCAGCACGCCATTTGGAATTGGCGCAACCAGCCCTGACCCGAAGCATCCGCACCTTGGAGCGTGAACTGGGGGTAACCCTGTTTGAAAGAGAAGTTCGCGGCATGGTGCTGACGTCTGCCGGCAAACTTTTTTATGAACGCGCGGCCATGGCCATGAACCAGCTCAAACGCGCCACTGAAGAGCTGGGGCAAAGCCAAGGCGATATGCAAGGCACTGTCTCTGTTGGTCTGTCCATCATGCCGCACGTGGGCATGCTGCCTGCGGCCTTGCCCGTGTTCAGGCGCAAATTCCCCAAGATCAAACTGCACATCTTCGAAGGCCTTTACCCAGCCATTGAAGCGGGACTGCGCAATGGCACGGTTGACTTTTACATGGGGGCGACGCCGCAAAGTGTGGTGGCGCCGGGCTTAGTGAGTGAAAAACTGTTTGAAAACACGCGCACCATTGTTTGCCGAAAAAACCACCCGCTTGGCAAGGCCAAATCCATTCGCGACTTGTCTGCAGCCCAATGGGCCACCACGTCGCTCAGTCACAATGCCTCTGACGACTTGAATACGTTGTTCGATGGCTTTGGCATGCCACCCCCCGACATCATGCTGCAGGCGCAGTCAACCATGTCCGTGATGGTGGCTTTGGCTTACTCAGATTTATTGGCCATCTTGCCTGTGCAATGGAATGAATTTCCTTTGACACGAGGCCATTTGCAAGTCATCCCCATTCAGGAATCATTGCCCGCACCGGATGTGGTGTGTATCCGCCGGGCAGACTTACCCATGACGCCAGCGGCGGAGCATTTATACGATTTACTCAGAAGACATGGACCCGACTAAAAACCCACGTAACGGACAAATTTTTCATTGTCTTCACGCACGGACTTCACAGTATTGGCCACAAAATTGTCGTCGGGGTAACCCATGGCAATACAGATCATGATGTTTTGATCGTCTGGTATTCCGGCATGCTCGCGCACCACCTTGGACTGCATGATGCCTTGCCCGTTGATGACACAGCCCAAACCACGTTCCCAAGCTGCCAGCACAATGGCATGCGACAAGGCACCTAAATCAAATTGACTGATGGCTGCCGGCTCGAGGTATTTGTCATAGGTCAAAACCAACGAGACGGGTGCATCGAATTGGCGAAAGCCACGCATCACCCAATCGGTGCGACGCGCTTTGTCGTCACGTTCAATGCCCATGGCTTCAAACAACTGAATGGCAATATCCACCTGACGTCTGCGATGGATGCCCTCGTACTCTTCTTTCATGGGGAAATCACGTTTCGGTGGAACGCCATTCATCATGTTGTCCGAGTTTCCTTGGCGGATGCGATCCAAGGGCTCGCCCGTCACCACATGCACATACCAAGGCTGGGTGTTCATGCTGGAGGGAGCCCACTTGGCCACGTCAATGATTTCTTCAATCACTTCGCGTGGAACTGGTTTTGGCAAATAGCCCCGAATGCTCTTGCGCTCTTTGATGAGGGTGGAAAAATCCATGAAAACCCGATCGAGTGATTATGAAAATATGGTGAGTTCAGTTCAGCGAATGAACCAATCTTTGACGAATCAACTGTTCTGCTTGCAGCATGATACGGTCTATCAGCGCTTGGCAAGTGGGGACATCATGAATCAAACCAGCCACCATCCCACAGCTCCATGCGCCGGATTCGACATCACCATCAATCATGACTTTGGGGTAAATGCCCGCGACTTGTTCAATGATGTCTTTGATGTCTAAAGATTCGCCTTTTTCTTTTTCAATGGCCTGCAATTTTTTGACACCTTGGTTCACCATCACGCGCTCTGTGTTTTTGATTGCACGCATGATCAGTGTCGTGTCGAGCTCGGTGGCATTGACAATGGCTTGTTTGACCTTGGCATGAACTGGGGCTTCTTGTGTGGCTATGAACCGGGTGCCCATGTTGATGCCATCGGCACCCATGGCCAATGCTGCTACCAGGCTGCGGCCATCGGCCATGCCGCCGGAAGCTAAAAAGGGAATCGTGAGTTTCTCAGCAGCTAATGGCAACAAAATGAAATTCGGCACATCGTCTTCGCCAGGGTGACCACCGCATTCAAAGCCATCCACGCTGACCGCATCGCAGCCTATTTGTTCAGCCTTCAAAGCATGTCGAACAGATGTGCATTTGTGAATGACTTTGATGCCCGCAGATTTGAAGGTCTCCATGTACGCTTGTGGACTTCGCCCAGCCGTTTCCACGACTTTCACCCCACCCTCGATGATGGCTTGGATGTACTCTGGGTAAGGCGGTGATGTGAACGCAGGCAAAAAGGTGAGATTGACACCAAAGGGTTGATCGGTCATGTCGTGGCAACGTGCAATTTCCTTGGCCAGCAACTCGGGTGTTTTTTGTGTCAAACCTGTGATCACCCCCAACCCGCCAGCATTTGAAACAGCTGCGGCAAGTTCCGCAAAGCCAACATAGTGCATACCTCCTTGCATGATGGGGTGGCGGATACCCAAGAGTTCTGTGATTCGTGTTTTCATGGATGTTCTCTTTCACTAGACATTCGGGAATGATTTCAATGGATGACCGATTTTGGTTCTTTCACTGCCACGAGGATGACCAACAGGCTAATAACAGACACCACCAAAGACTGTGTCAACACCTTTTCAATGCCAATGTGTTGAGCTATCGCGCCTGCGATTGCTGGAGCAATGGCTCCACCAACCATTTCAGCTGCCCCTACCCCTACGCCAGTCGCCGTACCCACCAAATGCGCAGGTGTTGTGAGATGCGTCAGGGGCCCGATGGTGATGGCAATCACGCCCGCATTCATGAACGAAATTAGAAAAATAGCAGCGAACAATTCCATGCCAGCAACTTGAACAGTGGGTAACCAAGCAACGCAAACCACCGACACCAATGCACCCACCACCATCAATGGTTTACGCCCCAACCTGTCTGACAACGCTGGCAATATGACCGTGCCGGTCAAACTACCTACGCCTAAACCGATCATCATTTGGCTCATACTTTCTAGCGACAGATGCAAGTAGTCAGTCATGTAGTTGGGAAAGAAAATAGCCAATGGAATGGCACTGGTGAACATGCACACCATCACCAAGGTGTTAATCCACACAGATTTGATAGGCAAGATGTCCTTGAATGAGATTTGATCTACTGTGTTGTTTGATTGAACTATTGAATTGTTGGCATGTGTGTCACGCATCACCTTAGACAATACATAAGCCAATACCAATCCAGGTACTGCGATCACAGCAAACACCCAATGCCAACTGGGTAAGACGTCCAGTAAGGTAATGCCAATGATGGGGCCGAGCCCCAAGCCAACAAAGGGGGCCGCCATTTGCTGGATGCCAATATTCAGTCCCATGCGACTGGGTTTGGATGCCTCAATGGTGGCCACAATACTCGAAGGCACATAGGCACCTTCGGCCAAACCCATCAAACCGCGTATCAATAACAAACTGAACAAACCAGTAGCTAAACCGGTACTGGCCACCAGCAGTGAAAAAATAAGCACTGCGGGCACCAACACCCGCTTGCGCCCATACCGGTCAGACAATGGGCCTGACATGGCGGACGACAAACCCCACGCCAGTGCCAAGATGCCTGAAATCAATCCCAGGTCTTGGTAATTCAAGTTCAATTCTTTTTGAATGACGGGAAACAAGGGGTTGATGATGAAACGGTCCAAGCCCACCAACCCAAAGCCTATGGTCATCAAAGCAACCACTTTGAATTCGTACGCCCCATTCCATGATGAAGTGGAACTTGGTTCTTGCTGGCTCATGATGAGGATTCCTTATATTGGATAGCTAAGATGCTTGATCCATCCAGACGATGGTTTTGCTTTGTGCTGTCCACGTCTCCAAAAAAGAGCCATACGCATCTTCAATCTGATTGCGCTTGACTTTGAGGGTAGGCGTGATGAAGCCTGTAGCAACGGTCCATGGTGTTGGGTCCAGCACCAGACACGACAGGCGTTCATGCGGGTCCAGTTGCTGATTCAGGCTCACCAACTCATGCGCGAAGAAGTCTTGCAGTTGCTGACGTGCTTGAGGTTGATTGGCCTGTTTGACCAAGTCGGGTGTAAGCGCCAGTATGGCCAAAGGTTGGTTCATATTCGCACCCACCACACAGCACGCTTCCACGCCGGGAATCACTGCCAGCAAGGCCTCAATGCCTGCAGGTGAAACATATTTACCCTTACTTGTTTTGAATAAGTCTTTCACGCGTCCTGTGATCTTGAGGTTGCCCAGTGCATCGAGTGAACCTTTATCACCGGTATGCAACCAACCATCTGATGTGAAGGCTTGGGCGGTCAGTTCCGGCTCTTGAAAATAACCCAGCATCAGCCCCGAGGACTGAATCTGCACTTCGCTGGTGTCAGGGTCAAGCCGGCATTTCACCCCATTCAAGGCTTGTCCTACGCTGCCCGGCATTGGATGCTTCACATCGGTCGAATGAGTGGCGCCGTTCTCGGTCATGCCATACAACTCGATAAGGTTCAAACCCAGTGAGCTATACCAGCGTAACAATTCTGGTGGCATGGGTGCAGCGCCACCTGCAGCCACGCGGCATTGGTCCAACCCCAAAGCAGTCAATATTTTTTTCTGAACTAAACGATTGAGTAATGGAATTTTGAGCAGCATCGCCAGTTTTTTTGGCGTCATCTTGCTGTGTACACCCTCGCGAAACTTCAGCCATAGTCTGGGTACAGAAAAGAAAAAAGTGGGCCTAGCACGTTGCAAATCCTGTGCAAATGTCTCTTGGGACTCCGCAAAAAAAACATGCATGCCCGTGGCCAACAACATGTGCTCAACCAAGCCCCGCTCTGCAATATGCGACAAGGGCAAATAGGAAAGCATCCTATCGTTCTCATTCAGAGGAATGCGCTTTAAGCCCTGCTCAATCATGGCCTGGAATGTGCCAAAACTGTGCATCACGCCTTTGGGATTGCCGGTGGTGCCCGAGGTGTACATCACCGTACACAGGTCTTCTGCAGTTCGCACAATTTGGCCTTGAAGGGGTATTTGCAATCGCACAATGTCTTCCCAGTCGGCACTGGACCATGGCGGACCCAAGGGCAAGTTAATGCAATGCAAACCTTCAGGAACAGCCGCCCTCATCGCTTCTTGGTCATCAAGCTTGCCAACAAACATCAGGCAAGCGCCGCTGTGGCTCAAGATATGCTGAACCGTCTTGGGCGCCAAGGTGGGATACAAGGGCACAGACACATGACCCGCCATCCAAATCGCCCAATCGGCCATGATCCAGTGCGCCGTATTTTTTCCCCAGATGGCGATGCGACTGCCAGACGGATGGCCCAACGACTGCAAATAGCTCGCCATGCAACGCACTTCTTTGGCGACTTCAGACCATGTGTAATGTTTGACGATGCCTTGCCCGACAGGTTGGGTAAAACACACACGATGCGGGGCTGTTTTTTCCCAGTGGTAGAGCCGTTGCAAGGCCAGCATGTCTGACGAATTAGTCATGAACATTTTTCTCCTTTATTTAAGAACCAAGACGTTGTTGAGTCGCGTCATGGCGCGCGGCAGACGCAGATTCATCACAGACTGTCCGCCAGCACGTTGACACAGCGCCGCCCATTGATTCCCCGCGTCAGTGGACAAGGCTTGCGCGGCATCCTGCACCGCTTGAAACAACCACAACCCGTGCACGGCACTGGCACGTTGCACTTGAGAACCTCGCCAAGCGTATGACACTGGCCCTAAGGTGGGATGCACCACCCGGTGGTCGTTGACATTGATCAGATCCCCTGCTTTCAGGTCAGGGCGGGCATCAAGCCACGCCCTGTAGATGGTGCTGTCCGCCATCAACTGTGGGCCCCAGTCCTTGAATATCAATGCCAACAGGGGTTCGAGCGTGTCGGGTATCGCGTCATGGGGCAACCAATCGGCGGTATTGGGCGCATATTCACCATCAGGCGTGTTGGGCAACTGCATGCGCTCAACCCACCTTGCAACATTGGGTGCCCGTTTCTTCATCAACGCGGTCGGGTAAGGGTCGCGCCCAAGGTGCGCATACATGGGCGCGATCAAACCCAAGTCGGCGATGCTGACGCGCCAACCCATCACATAGGGATAACTCTGGAAATGGCGGTCAAGCACTTCCAGCAGTTCTTCGTAAGCAGTCTCGATCAGCGGCGCATTTTGCGGGTTGATACCCAATGAAGGCAAGCTGTTGCTGAAGAAATCCATGACGCGCCTGCCTGCTGCTCGCCGAGCTTCGCGGTCTGAACCGACATGCAGTCCCCGTCCAAATTCGGTCTGCAAGAAAAGTTCCTGTTCATCGCGGTAGCTCCAGCGGTAATGCATGGCGGCCTGCAACAGGCCTTCAAGACCAAACCCGTCGATCAGTCTTGCCACCACCCGTTGCACCGGTGTCGATGGCGTCATGGCGGTGGGTGAGGTTGAATCGTCCAGCGAATCCAAATAGCTGACGATGTCGGTGGAATCTTGAATAAAAAGACCTTCGGGTGTTTCAAGCACGGGAAAAGTGACCATGCCAACGGCTTGTCGAACGCGGGCTTTGTAGTCTGGGTGCGAAGGACACCGCTCTATAAACGCGAGTCCTTTTTTGATCAGACACGACCGGGCTTTTCCGGTGTAGAGCGAATGCGGCGTACCCCACAACAGGTAGGTACCTTTGGGATTAAATGCGGTGGTCAAGATCAAACCCTCTGTGCCGGCAAGCGTCCCATCCATGGATGAAAGCGCCCATGCGGGTCGTACTTTGCGCGGGCTTGATCGAGTCGAAGCATGTTGTCGTCAGAAACAAATCGGGCAGGTCGGCGCGCCAGGTTTTCGTCGGCCAGTTGAATGCCACGACTCCATGACTCCAATGCCTTCATGTGGTCGGTTGCCCAGTTCACATGCTTGGCTTCATCCACACCTTGGCCCAAGCCGCAGTAAAGCGCCAAGTAGGTCCGGTTCTCGACCGAAAACGCCATGTCGGGGCGCTTCGCTGGTCCGTTCCAGTTGAGCCACAACACATGACTGGGGTGCGGCGGTTGGCTGTCAGCAATGCTCCGAAGTGCCGGCAACAGCGGTTCAATCGGATCATTCATCCACATGTTGTCTGCACTCCATCGGGTGTTGGAGAGAAACAATGTTTTCTCACCCGTTTTCATCATGAATTCCAGTGACATGGGTACCAATGGCAAATGCAAACTCGACAATTGCTTGACTGGACTGTGGGTCATGAAGTCCACCAACTCGCGTGCTTCTGACCAGCTATCGGCCATCACCGGTGCAATCACTTCCATGCCGTGGGCATTGATCAGCAAAGCCTTGGGGTTCATGACGATTTGGAATTCCACTTGTGGTGAAACCTGCGGTCCAATCTTGTCTGCCCAGCGCATGACTTGTTCTAAATGTTGAATGCGAAATACCTGTGCTTTCAAGCCGATGAATTTGGCGCGCCTGTGCAGTTGCAAATGAAACCGCACCACCACACCGAAGAAGCCAGGACCCGCGCCTCTGGCGGACCAAAACAAATCCGGGTGTTCTGTGGCACTGGCATGCACCAATGTGCCATCGGCCAACACCACGTCGATGCCGATCACGTTTTGACAACCCATGCCCAGGTTGCGGCTGTTCCAGCCAAATCCGCCTTGCAACAAGAACCCGCCCATGCCCACGGTGTAGGCATGGGCGGTCGGAAAGAACAATTGGTGTTTAACCACAGCGGCATTGAGTTCGCCTGCCAACACACCAGGACCAATCACTGCGGTCATCTTGCTGGAGTCAATGTCAATGCTTTTGAGTCTGGACAAGTCCAGCATCAGTCCGCCTTCACGAATATGGTTTTGCGCCCAGCTGTGGCCTCCTGAGCACATGCCAATGTGCATGCCGTCCTTGGCCGCCTGTCGCACGGCGGCCATCACTTCATACACATCATTGGCTTGAACCACGATCTCAGGCCGACGGCCCGGGTCGCGCACCGTGAAACTGGTGCCCAGCACCGCTGCTTCAAAACCAGCTTCGCCTTGCCTGAATACCCGCCCCGTTGTATGACTTTGATGCATATGGACTCCTTGTTTTCATGACGCCTTGTCAGGGCCAAAGGTTTTGTAAATGTGCGGCAAGAGCTCGGCCAAATGGCTCATTTCTTGGGCACAGTGCACCAAAAGCTCTGACGCTTGTGTGGGGCTCAACGGATTGAAGTGCGCGGCAACACGACCCAGGAATCGCCCCACGTTGTTGTTCATGCCACGAGCACACACGTTGTTGCCCCCCAACCAAAACCGCGAACGCATTTCGCAACCGCCATCAACAGGGCGCAAGTGGTGAATCAACCAACCAGTTTCCATGGGTGTGCCTGCGATGCCGCCTCTTGCACAAATGGCCACTTCGCCTTGTTGCTTCAAGCGATCTTCATCCAATCCCATGCTGGCAGGCGCGACAAAGCGAATGGTGAGGTTCAACAATTCATGACCGACATACTCGACCACTTTTGAAGTGCGCCCGATGTAATGGTTCAGGTCACTTCGACCATCAGCCCATTCCACGTGAATGTGCGCACGGGGATGCCAAAGTTTGTAGCGTTGCGCTTCGCTGCCATGCCAGGCAAACCACCAGTCCCACATGGCCGATGTCACACCGGGCATCTGCGTCAAAACAAACACCTGTACCGAACCTTCTGGTCCTAGGCCATAACCCGTTTCCACCGGCCAATAGCCTGATGCCTGCAATTCATTGGCGCGACCGACCAGTGGAAAAAGTTCATGCGCTTGGCCACCCACCAGCAAAGCGTCCTTCACATGCTCGGCCAGTGGCGCCATGTCCTCTCGATAAAACGCCGCATACGGACTGTTGTCCATGTCTGTGGCGCTGTAGCCCAAGTGCATTCCGTTTGGCATCTGCATGCTGGTTGTGTCCTGTTGAAGCTTGTTGCATTTAATTATGTCGCTTGGCATAATTAATCAACAAGCTAGGGACTTCCCTAGGGCGTATCCGTTAGAGTTCGCATCTCATGACAAACATCCCAGCCAAGCGCAAACCAGGCCGCCCCGCACGCACCAATGCGGATGCGAGTGCCGCTATTCGCGCAGCAGCCTTGACTGTGTTTGCACAAAAAGGCTTTGACCGTGCCAGCATCATGGACATCGCGAATGCAGCGAACGTGGCCAAGCCCTTGATTCATTACCACTACGCCACCAAAGAAGCGTTGTGGCAAGCGGCCGTGAGCCAAGCGCAGCAGGCCTTGATGACTGAATTGATGGCCGTTCAGGGCTTGATGTCGAGTCTGAACCCGATGCAATCCATCGCATTGCTGTCGAAAAAACTCAT
>Ga0164294_10003729_pt1 | contig 13528 bp, 12 predicted proteins | sample GEODES005metaG_FD_111479 | JGI IMG/M metagenome (GOLD analysis project Ga0164294, IMG submission 111479) | Oligotrophic lake water microbial communities from Sparkling Lake, Wisconsin, USA - GEODES005 metaG | ecosystem: Environmental > Aquatic > Freshwater > Lake | place: USA: Sparkling Lake... | reverse complement strand
TGGCTGGCCTGTCTGGCCGGGGCGATCATCAACTATGCATATGCGGCGGCGCCGCGTCCGGCGGTGACGATCCTGCCGCTGCTGTTGTTGTGCGCGGCCATGCTGGTGCAGTCGCGGCGCCAGCCGACCAGCGTTGAACCGCGCTGAATTGCCAACCCGCGGATGCACGCGCACAACAGGCCCGCCACCGGAGACGCGATGATGACCAGCCCCCGTCAGATCCTCCCTGCGGTTCCGCTGGTCGGGCCGCTGGGGACGGGCATGATGGTGCTGGCCTGCGTCGTTCTGATGGGCGGCGTGGCCTTTTACTTGGCCTGGCCGGCGGAAAAGCTGCCGGGGCCCAAGGCGCTGATCGATTTCCAGATCTTTCACATCGCCGGCCAATTGGCCTGGGCGGGGGATCTGGCCACGGCCTATGATGCGCAACGCTTCTGGGCCCACACGCGGGCGCTGACCGGTAACCCCGGCCACATGTTCTGGCCCTATCCGCCGCATTTCAATCTGTTCACGGCGCTGCTGGCGTTGCTGCCGCTCTGGCTGAGCTATCTCCTGTTCTGCGGTGGCAGCCTGCTCTGCTACATGCTCACGCTGCGGCGGCTGGCCGGCGTTCACTATGGCACGGTGCTGGCGCTGTTGTTTCCTTCCTTGTTGCTCTGCATCTTCATCGGGCAGAACGCCTTGCTGATCGGTGCGCTGGTGGGGTGGCTGGCCAACCTGGCGCTGAGTGGGCGCACGCTGGCCGGTGTACCGCTGGGCCTGTTGACGGTGAAACCGCAGTTCCTGCCCGGTGTTGGCCTTTATTTGCTGCTGCGCGGCCAATGGCAGATCATCTTCACCGGTGCTCTGGTCGCCGGGCTTGCACTGGCAGCGGCGACCTTGTTGTTCGGTTTGCGTGTCTGGCCGGATTTCTTCGCCGTCATGGGCAACGTCAGCGCGCATCTGTTCGATGGGCGATACCAGTATTTCCGCATGACCTCGCTTTTTGCCGCGCTGTTCGTCGCGACCAAAGACCCGCAGCTGGCGATGGCAGCGCAAATCGGGCTTGCCGTGGTGCTGGCGGGCGGGTTGCTGCTGGCCAGCCGGCGCGGGTGGCCGCCGCGGCCGCTGCTGGCCGTCGCCATCATGTCCAGCACCCTGATGTCGCCTTATGGCTATGATTATGATCTGCCGGTCGTGGGCGCGGCGATTGCCCTGCTGATGCCCGATCTGGTGCTGCAGGATCGCCGCAGTTGGCTGGGGCTGCTGCTGTTGGCCTGGTTGGCCTGCCTGACCGGCGCGTTGACCAAGCTTGCGCTGGCGCCGCCGCTGCCCGCCGTGCAGTTCGTGCCGGTGCTGTTGCTGTGCGCGGCGCTGCTGGTGCTGTCGCGGCGACGTCCGGCCCGCATCGAATCGGACTGAACGGGCCAGATCGCCCTGCAAACTGATTCGAATCGGCGTGTTCCGATTCGTTTTCTCGCCCGAAATGGTGGTTGATCGGTCCATCTTCCCAAGAAGCCATTTGGCGCGTGTCATTTTCGCAACAGGCACTTTGCTGCCTGCAAGACTGCGATTTTTAACGGAAAATCATGATTTCGGCTCTTTATAGGGCTCTGATCAAGCTCGTCTAAGCCTTTGATAAGCATGAAACTTTACGAGTTGCCACCTTTCCTAAGCCCTTGTTTCCGTTTGAAAATCATCACTGCCAAGAGTAGGCGACCGCCACGCCAATTAATATGTAATAACGAGAGATAACACTTACTAATTTTTGTAAAGCATAATGAAGTTTGAAGTAATATAGAGAAATTTTATAAACCAAATTCGATATTGTTCAAATCGTTACGGCGGTTTATTTAGGTTGCGGGATATCGGCCGGAGGAAGCAGTGGTTTTCATCCGATCGGCGTCAACGGTGATCCCTCCCGTTCGCTCGTCAAAAAGAGCGGGACCTTGCAAGAACTGGCTTCGGCCAACAACAGTGGGAAGAAAACGATGATGAAGATCCTGAACGCCCTGAAGGGCAACAAGTCCGGCGCTTCGGCCGCTGAATACGCTCTGATCGTCGCTGTGCTCGGCGGCTTCGTGGTGCTGGGTGCGACCGCTTTCGGTGGTTCGCTGCAGAGCGCCATGACCCAGACCGGTACGGCTCTCGACGCCGAAGCTTCGACCAGCTTCTAATCGGGCTGCGGCCGCCGGCCGGGGCATCTGCTCTGGCCGGCGGCCAATTCCCGGCATTCGTGCCGGCACTCTTCTTCGTCGGTTCCAGTTGCTCAGGCGAAGCGTTGCAAACCCCCAGAAGCTGCGCAGGCAATGCGCAGTAACCGGGCCAGGCAGCAACAAATCCCGGTTTCAAGACGGCGCTGGCCGTCAGAGTGGGCGCGTTCCGGCAAGTCGGGCAGCCCGTGCGTGTAAAGTGGCGTTCGGGCGTAACTGTCAAGCTGGACCGGAGTCCGGCCGTAACAGGGTGATCCAGATGACCCGCATGGTCAGGCTGGTGACAGTTGCAAGAGGGGCGAGCTTTGCACACGCAATCTCAAATCAAGTCAGGGTTGCCGGCCGGCGCAGTGCGCGTGGCCAGGCTTGACCGTGCCGACAGGGTGGCGCGCTGATGCGCCGCTCCTCCATCATCATGCTGATCGCCGCGGTGGCCCTGGGCCTGATCGCCGTGCTGTTTGCCCGGACGTTCCTGGGCAACGCCGGCGACGCCGGGGCTGGCCGATCGGCCGCAGCCGTTCGCACCGTGCCGACCGTTGTCGCTGCGGCCGACATCAACTTCGGCGAGAAGATCACGCCCGACAAGGTGAAGGTGGTCGATTGGCCGGCCAACACCTTGCCGCAGGGTAGCTTCCAGCGCCTTGAAGAGCTGACGATGGGCGCAGGCCGCACCGCCATGCGCCCGATCGTCGCCAATGAAATCCTCACCGAAAAGTCGCTGGCCATTGGCGCCAACCGGCTTTCAACCGCCCAGCTGCTGGGCCCGCAGATGCGCGCCATTTCGGTGCCGGTGAACGAAGTGTCCGGCGTGGCCGGCCTGATCTTCCCGGGCGACCGGGTGGACGTGTTCATGACCCGCCAGCCCGATGAGGCAATGCCTTATTCGGAACTTCTGGCGCAGGGTGCCCGGGTGCTGGCCGTTGGGGTGGACATGAACGTGGGCAAGGAAAAGCCGGAACTCGTCAAGTCGGCCACCATCGAGGTGACACCGCTGCAGGCGCAGAAGATCGCGCTGGCGGTCACCGTCGGTCAGCTCAGCATGGCGCTGCGCCACTTCACCGATGAAAGCCGGGTGCGTTTGCAGACGGCGCAGGTGATGGATCTGAACGATGGCACCATCACCCGGCTGGTGCGCAAGCCCAATTCGGGCGGATCCGCTCCGTCTGGTCCGTCCGGACCGCCGGCGGGCGGCAACAGTGGCCAGGCGCCGATCGGCCCGGGCGTGGTGGTGATGCGTGGTACCAGCAATGGCACGACCTCCAGCTTTGAATCGGTGATCGGCAAATGATGCTTCGACCCCTTCTCGCCATTGGCCTCGCCGCTGCGGCGCTGGCTGCTCCCGCCACAAAGGCCGCTGAAAACAGCGTTGAAGCGGCCACCGGGCTCTCGCTGAGCCTGCCCATCAACAAGTCGCAGACCCTGAGGGTGCCGCGGCCCTTTGCCCGCATCGCCGTGGGCAACGCCAAGATCGCCGATGTCAGCCCGGTCACCAACCGCGTGGCCTATCTGCTCGGCAAGGAAATCGGCACCACCAACCTGACCCTTTATGACGCCCGCGGCGCCGTGATCGCCGTGGTCGACGTGACGGTGACGCCCGACGCCATGGGCCTGAAGCAGAAGCTGGCCGAAGTGATACCCACCGAAAATCTGGGTGTGCAGGTTGCCAACGACCGCCTGATCCTGTCGGGCACGGCTTCCAGCGCCGCCGCACTGCAACGTGCCATGACCATTGCCCAGGCCTATGCGCCCGACAAGGTGATCAACATGGCCGGCGTTGGCACCGCCCAACAGATCCTGCTGGAAGTGCGCTTTGCCGAAATGCAGCGTGGCACCGTCAAGGCGCTGGGCATCGACCAGGTCCAGTTTGGCAGCCGTGTCGACGAGTTCGGCAACACGACGGTTGCCCGCACCAATGCCCAGGGCGTTGGCCCCGGCTTCGGCATTACCGGCACCTTCGGCGGCGCCTTCTCCATGCCGGGCTTCTCGTTCCGGTTCCAGGCGCTGGAGCGCCAGGGCCTGATCCGCACGCTGGCACAGCCCAACATCATCGCGCTTTCGGGTGAAACCGCCAATTTCCTTGCCGGGGGCGAATTCCCGGTGCCGGTGGCGGTGACGCAGAACAACCAGATCGCGGTGGAATTCAAGCAGTTCGGGGTTGGTCTCGCCTTCACGCCGACCTTGCTTGAAGACGGCCTTATCAATCTGCTGGTTGCTCCGGAAGTGTCCAGCTTGGATCCGGCCGCCGGTATCACCCTTGCAGGCCTGCGCATTCCCGGCCTGAAGGTCCGCCGCGCCCGCACCACGCTGGAGTTGCGTGACGGCCAGACCTTTGCGCTCGCCGGCCTGATCCAGAGTGATTTTCGCGATACGGTGAACGCTGTGCCCTTGCTGGGCAAGATCCCGATCATCGGCGCGCTTTTCCGTTCCAGCGATTTTGAACGGCAGGAAACCGAACTGGTGATCCTGGTGACGCCGCGCATCGTGCGGCCGGTCGCAGCCGGTACCGCCTTGCAGTCGCCGACCGATCGGATTCTGGAGCCGACCGATACCGAGTTCTTCTTGCTCGGCAAGCCGGAACGCCGGGTGCAACCGGGCAATATTCTGCCCCTGCCCGGCCCTGCCAGCAGCATCAACAAGCCCGGCGGTGTTGCCGCCGAGGCCGGTCATATTGTGAGGTAAGCGATGTTCAAGATTGCAACATCCCTGCTGCTGGTTGCCCTGATGGTCAGCCTTGCCGCGCCGGCCGCCGCCACAGACAAGGGCCTGGGCCTGGTTGTGCAGAACAACGTCGCGGCCATGACGGTGGATCTCACGCCCAGCTATGCCAACGTCAAAATCGAAGGCAGCACTGGCATATTGGCCGATACGGCGGTTACCCGTTACCGGACCGGGCAGGTCAAGCCTCTGCGATCCTTGTCGGGCGATTCCAAGCTCGGCGGCGGCAGCGTCACTGGTGCCGATGCGCCTGTGACCCAGCAAGCGAATGGTCCGCGCTGATGGCGCTGCTGGCGCGTCTTGGTTCGATGGTCGGGCGCGGCGAAAAGGGGGATTCCTCGTCGCAGTCTGACACGGGCGATTTGCGGGTGACGATGGTGCTGGCGCCGGAAACGGCGGCCACCATCGATCCTGCGCACCTCGCCAACCTGGGTGCCAGCATCCACGTGTTTGATGGCGGCCTGGAAAAATTCTCGGTGAACGGGCCCCTGCTGCGCCGCACGGATCTGGTCATCCTGGAAATCGAGCCCGAAAGCGCCCAAGAACTGGCCGCGCTGGAACAGTTCGCCAACAGCGTTGGTGCCCGCATCCCGGTGGTGGCAGCAGCTCATGATCTGACCATCACCGCCACCCGCCGCCTGATGCGGTCCAGCATTGCCGATGTGCTGCCGATCCCGTTCAGCCGCGAGGAGCTGGCGCAGGCGCTGGAAACCGGCCGCGACCGGCTGGGCCAGCTGCGCACGGGCGGTGGTCCGGCCCGCAGCGGCAATGTGATCGCCTTTCAGGGCGTGCTGGGCGGCATCGGCTCCACCATGCTCGCCACCCAGCTAGCGCAGATCTGGGCCGCCGAGAAGAAGGTGCTGCTGATCGATCTTGATCTGCAGCGCGGCAATGCGGCGCTGTACATGAACCTCAAGCCGCGTCTGTCCATTGCCGATCTGATTGAAGCGGATGACCGGCTGGACGCCGAGTTCCTCAAGATGGTGCTGGAACGCCACCAATCGGGCACCTCGGTGATTTCCTCGCCGAACGACATGACCGCGATGGACGTTGTGACCCCGGAATTCATCGATCGCCTGTTGGATGTCGCCACCCAGAATTACGATCTGGTGCTCCTGGATCTGCCGGGCATCTGGATGGACTGGACGGCCATGGCCATCCAGAAGGCCGATTTGCTGCTGCTGACCACCCAGATGACCGTATCGGGTGTGCAGCAGGCCCGCCGACAGATTGATGTGGCTGAAGCCAATGGCCTGGGCGACCGGGTGCGTGTGGTGATGAACCGCATGATCCCCGGTCTGTTCGGCAAGTACGACCTGAGCGAAGCCGAATCGGCGCTGCGCAGCCGGGTGCATTTTGGCCTTGCCAATGATTTCCCCACGGTTTCGGCGGCGCAGGATGAAGGCCGCAGCCTGGGCCAGATCAAGATGAAATCCCGCATCGAAAAGGACCTGCGTGCCATTGCGGCGCAGCTGGGCGATGAACTGGTCAGCATGGGGGCGACAGCATGATCTTCCCCACCCGCCGCAAGACCGGCGCACTGCCTGACGCCGCCGGCGATGCGACCACTGCCAGTGTGCCGGCCGAAGCCAAGGTGGCCGCGCCGGCCCCGGCGCCGGTCGTGAGCATCAAGGATCGCCGCCGCGACGATTACACCGAACTCAAAGTCATGCTGCACCAGCAGCTGATCGACCGCATCAACCTGGCGGCGCTGGAAACCATGACGCGCGAGCAGATGCAGCGCGACATCGGCGACATCGTTCAGGAAATGCTGAAAGAGAATAACCAGGCCCTGAATGCCGCCGAACGGCGTCAGCTGGTCGAGGATATTCTCGACGAACTGCTCGGCCTCGGCCCACTCGAACCGCTGCTGAAAGACCCGACCATCTCGGACATCATGGTCAACAGCGCCACCAAGGTGTTCGTGGAACGGCGCGGCAGGATCGAGGAAGTCGGCACACGTTTTGCCAGCGATCAGCATCTGCTGCGCATCATCGGCAAGATTGTTTCGAACGTCGGCCGCCGTGTTGATGAAAGCTCGCCGATGGTCGATGCGCGCCTGCCCGACGGCAGCCGCATCAACGCGATCATTCCGCCGCTGGCCATCGACGGTCCGTGCCTTTCCATCCGCAAATTTCCGCCCAGCCGCACCAGCATCGACAAGCTGGTCGAATATGGTTCGATGACGGTTGATTGCGCGACGATGCTGAAGGCCGTGGTCGCCAGCCGCCGCAACGTGATCGTTTCGGGCGGCACGGGTTCGGGCAAGACCACCATGCTCAACGCGCTTTCGGCCTCGATCGGCAGCCACGAACGCGTGGTGACGATTGAGGATTCGGCCGAACTCCAGTTGCAGCAGAGCCACGTCGTGCGCCTTGAAACCCGCCCGTCCAACATCGAAGGCCGCGGGGAAGTCAACCAGCGCGATCTGGTGAAGAACGCACTGCGCATGCGGCCCGATCGCGTCATCCTGGGTGAAATCCGCTCCGGTGAAGCCTTCGACATGCTGCAGGCGATGAACACCGGCCACGATGGTTCGATGACGACGCTGCACGCCAACACGCCGCGCGATGCGCTGTCGCGCCTGGAACAGATGATCGGCATGTCGGGCATCGACATCAGCCCGAAATCGGCCCGCGCCCAGATCGCTTCGGCAATCAATGTCGTGTGCCAGCTGGAACGCCTGCAGGACGGCAGCCGCCGGGTCACCTCGGTGGCCGAGATCACCGGCATGGAAGGCGAGATCATCCTGATGCAGGAGATCTTCAAGTTCGTGCGCGAAGGCGTGGACGAACAGGGCAAGGTGATCGGCGAGATGCGCCCAATGGGGGTACGACCCAAGTTCATGGATATTCTGAAGGCGCGCGGCTTCGATCTGCCGAGCACCATGTTCGATCCGTTCAAGCGCAAGGATGGTTGAGGTGCAACTGCCGTCCTTCATCAACGCCGAATTCGTTTTCTACGGCATCGTGTTTCTGGCCGTGGTGCTGCTGCTGGAAGGCGGCTTCATGTGGTACCGCGACAATTTCGGCACCAAGAAGCGTGTTTCAAAGCGCATGGCGCTGATCGAGAGCGGGGCGAGTTCCGAAGAGATCATCACCGCGCTGCGCCGGCAGACGACCGATGTGTCGAAGTCCATGCTGCCGTCGATGATCCGCTATCTCGACAGCCGCATGAACCAGGCCGGTCTGCGCATGAGTGCCCAGCGCATGCTCACCTACATGGGCACGGTCACGCTGTTGATCGGGTTCCTGTTCCCGTTGATTGGCGGCATAAGCGGCCAGATCACCTCGCCCGGCGCCGTGCTGCTTATCCTGCTGTTTGCCGGCGGCATCGGCATTGCGCTGCCCATCCTCTATCTCAACTATGTCGCCGCCAAGCGGCTCAAGAAGATCGAGGCGCAGTTCCCGATCGCGCTTGACGTGCTGGTGCGCGGCTTGCGGGCGGGCTACCCGGTGTCGGGCGCGCTGGAACTGGTGGTCAACGAAATGCCGGATCCGCTGGCTTCCGAGCTGGGGCTGGTGCTGGCGGAAATGAACTATGGTTCGCCGCTGCGTGATGCGCTGGAAGGCTTTGCCAACCGGGTGCAGACCCAGGACATTAACATGTTCGTGGTTTCAGTGGCCATCCAGACCGAAACCGGCGGCAGCCTCGCTGAAATCCTCGACAGCCTGACCCGCGTGATCCGTGACCGCGCCGCCATGGTGCTGAAGGTGCGCGCGCTGGCATCTGAAGGCAAGATGACCGGCACGCTGCTCACTGCCATGCCGATCATCACCTTTGTCGGCGTGTTCTCCAGCCAGCCCAGTTTCTATCTCGATGTTGTGGACGATCCCTGGTTCATGCCGGGTGCGCTGGGCGTGTTGTTCCTTTATGTTCTGGGTGTCGTGATCATGCGCCGCCTGATCGCGATCAAGGTGTAACGGCGATGGGCAGCGCAACCTTGGCAAACTGGATCGTTCTTGGCCTGGTGTTCGCGGCCGTGATGCTGGTCGTGCTGGCGCTGGCGCCGCTGGTGCTGGGCCGGTCCGACATCAAGGCGCGGCTGGCCAGCCAGGGCGGCGGTGCAGCTGTCGATGAAGGCCCGGGCAGCATTCGCAACGATCTGCTCACCTCGCGCTGGGCGCAACTGCTGCACGAAATCGAAGCACGTGGTCTCAGCCTCACCGACGATGCCTCCGGCAAGATCGCGGACAAGCTGCAGCGGGCCGGGTTCGATCAGCTCTGGGCGCCTCGCGCCTTCACTCTGGCCCGCGCCATCGGCACACTGGCCCTGCCCATCCTAGTGACGATCGTGCTGGCCGTGGGCGGCAACTGGCCGGAACCGGCCAAGCTCTACATGATGCTGATGGGCGGGGCCGTGGCCGGCCTGTATCTGCCCGGCATCATCGTGCAATCCCGCGCTGAAAACCGCGCCCAGGAAGTGCTCAATGGCTTCCCCGATACGCTCGATCTCATGCTGGTCTGCCTCGAAGCCGGGCTTGGCATCGATGCTGCCTTCAGCCGCGTCGGTTCGGAAATCATCGGCTCGCACCCGCTGCTGGCCAAGCTGTTCGGCCAGGTCAGCCTTGAGCTGCGCGCCGGCCGGAGCCGCGAAGTGGCGCTGCGCATGCTGGCCAAGAAGAGCGGCGTGCCGGAAATCACCGCCTTCACCACGCTGATCATCCAGTCTGACAAGTTGGGCGCGTCGGTGGCATCGGCGCTGCGGGTCTATGCGGCTGAAATGCGTGAAGCCCGCCGGCTGCGCGCCGAGGAAAAGGCCCACAAGATTCCGGTGCTCCTGTCGATCCCGCTGGTCTGCTTCATGCTGCCCACCATGGTCGCGGTGCTGATGCTGCCGGCGGCGATCGGCATGAAGAACCAGATGGCTCAAGTGGAAAAGCAGGAGCAATCCAACAAGGCGGCGAGGGGCAAATGAAACAGAAAACCGCGTTTCTTCTCGCGCTGGCTGGTTCATCGCCGGCGTTGGCCGACAGCTTTGATGCCAAGGACGCCCGGCCGCGCAGCGACAACCTGCCCAGCAGCGCCGTCGCCAACAATCAGAATGAAACGGCCGCGCTGGCTGAAGGCCGCAGCCTGTTGGCCGCGGGCAACGCCGCGCAGGCGATTTCCGTGTTCCGCATCGCGCTGGGCCAGAATGCCGGATCGGTGGCGGCGCTGAACGGCATCGCCATCGCCTATGATCGGCTGGGTCGCATCGATCTGGCGCGCCAGCATTTCGAGATGGCGCTCGCGCTGGAACCGGGCGCCGGCGATATTGCCTATAATCTGGGCTGGACCCTGCACCGGGCCGGCCAGCATCGCGACGCCATTGCCTGGCTGCAACGCGCCAGCAGCAGTGATGATGGCCGCGCTGCCACCTCTGCCCGCCGCGCCCTGCTGCTGGTGGCCGCCGCGCTGGAAAACGCCGCCCTAGCACCCGCCATTGCCGCCGATGCGCCGGTGCGCGTTGCGAGCGCCCGGATCGACATGGCGAGCAGCGGTGAAGCTGTGCTGGTGCTGCCAGGCACAGTCAGCCATCCGTTCACGGCCCCGCGCGTTGCCATGGCGCAGCGGGCCGGCGGCGTGCCGGTGGCCCGGATCAATGCCAGCCTCGCGCCCGCCAAGGCCGGCCAACTGCCGCAACTGGCCGCTCCGATCACGCTGGCGCAGGACGATGATGCAGAGCAGCAGTCCGCATCGGCCCTGGTCACGGCGCATCTTGACAGTCTGGCCTCGCTCACCATTCCGATGGCCACGCTGTCGCTGGCGGAAGCGGCTCCGGACGCGCCAATGGCGCTCACGGCGGACGTGTTGTTGCCACAGGTGATCAATGTCACCGATGTGCCGCCGGATTTCAGCCAGATGCTTGCCGCCGGTGAGCAGTTGGCGCAGTTGCTGCTGCCGTCGTTCCAGCCGGCCGCGCTGCGCTTGCTCGATCTCGCGGCCTTGCCGGAACTGGCCACGGCCACGCCGCTGGCACCGCGCCGCTTCCTGGCACCGGCCGCCATGGCAATCGACTGGCTGGCTGGCTTTGATGCATCGCGCTTTGCCGTCACCGCCGAAGACCGCGCCACCACACGGCTGTTGACTGCCTTGTCGGCCCAGGCCGATCCCGGCGCCGTTGATGACAAGGACGCCGTGCGTCTGGCCATTGCCCGACTGGAAGCGCTGATTGTCCGTCTCGGAGCCTTGAGTGCCTGATGGTGCCGAATCATTTGGCCAGCCGACGGAAACGGTTGCGCCGCGTGCGTCGTCGGCGGCCGAGCACGACGATGCGTTGACGGCGCGTCCGGCCACACTTGTCGAACTATTTCATCGCTTTGCGTTCCTGATGCTGTTGGTGGCACTGGCCGTGGCCGTGGTTACCCCGGCACTGGCCAGGCCCAAGCCGCCGAAGTCCAAGGTCGACGCTGCTGCCGTTCAGGTCCAGCCCACCGCGCCGCCCGGTCCCGAAGCGTTGGCCATGCTGGATGCCGCCATCGCGGATGGTCGGCTGGACAATGCCCGCGCCCTGCTTGCGCCAATGTGGGCGAGCGGCGCCCCCGATGTGCAGCTGCGCGCGGCCGAACTGGCGCTGGCCGGGGGCAGCCTGCCCGAAGCGGCCGAAGCCTTCACCGGCCTGATGGATGGCCTGCTGGCGGCGCTGGCTCGCCAGGGCCTTGGCATCACCCGCTTGCGCGAAGGCAAGGAAAACGAAGCCCGCCCGTTGCTGGAACAGGCGGTGGCAGCCGATCCCGGCCTTGCCCGCGCCTGGAACGCGCTGGGCGTGCTGGCCGACAAGGCGCGGGACTGGCCGGCGGCTGACTTGGCCTATGGCAAGGCCGTGGCCGCCGCGCCCCAGGATGCCGGCATCCTGGCCAATCGCGGCTGGTCGCAGCTGCTGCGTGGCCGTCATGAAGCCGCCGAACGCGATCTGGTGGCTGCGTTGAAGTTGCAGCCTGCGTTGAAAAAGGCGCGCACCAATCTGGCCCTGGCCCGCGCCATGCAGGGCCGCTACCAGGAAGCCTTCCTGCTCAGCGACAAGACCAGTCTTGCCACCGATCTCAACACCGTTGGCTATGCCGCGATGATGCGCGGCGATCTGGTGGTGGCCGAAGCCTATTTCAACCGCGCGCTGTCGTTGAACCCGCAGTTCGATCGTGCCGCCTGGGCCAATCTGCAATATCTGGCCGAACTGAAGGCGCAGAAGGTGCGCGAGCCGACCGCCGCCGCGCCGCCACGATCATGATGGGGCTGGCATGACGCTCGCTGATGCCGGCCTGTGGCTGATGGCGTTATCGGTGCTGGCCAGCGCCGGCTTTGATCTGCGCACCTTTGAAATCCCCGATACCATCACCGTGCTGATCATCATCGGCGCGGTGTTGTTCGGGCTGGGCACGCCCGGCTTTGACTGGGCCAGCCATGCTGCCGCGGGCGGCGCCTTCTTTGCGTTCGGCCTGCTGGCCTTTGCACGCGGCTGGCTGGGCGGCGGCGATGTGAAGGTGATGACCGGCTGCGCCTGTTGGGCAACCTTGGGCACGCTGGCAGCGCAGGTTGTGCTGATCGCCATTGCCGGCGGCGTGCTGGCGCTAGTGCTCATGCTGCTGCGCCGCGGGCTGGCTGTGGCCGGCGTCACCGGCGACAATGCACCGCGGCTGGTGCAGGTGGGGGCTGATCTGCCTTATGCCGTGGGCATTGCCGGCGGCATGGCGGTGTGGGCTTGGCGCTTCCTGCCGCTGCCCTGACCGGTGCGGGCCTGTTGCCTGAATGCTTCGTCATCAATCCGAAACATCATAGCCACCGAACCGTCATCTATCAGTCACCATGCCGTAACCCGAGTTAACTAGCGGCCATCATGAATGCCAAACACCGGGTTTGGCGCGATGGGGCCTTGTCATGATCTTCAGCTCGTCTGCTCGCGGCACTGCCGCGCTTCGTCTCGCTTTGCTGGCCAGCCTGGCCGGCTCGCCCGCCATGGCACAAGTGATGGCGGCTGCCGATCAGGCTGGCGGCGATCAGGCCGCCCCCGCCCGCGCACGCGCCGGCGAAACCACCACCGCCGCCGATGGCGAGATCGTCGTTTCGGGTGAGCGCCCGATTCGCGAATCGGAACGCGCCGCACTGCTGGTGCAGAAGAACAGCGACCAGCTGGTCAGCGTGCTATCGGCCGACTCCGTGGGCCGTCTGCCCGATCAGAACATCGCCCAGGCCGTGTCCCGCCTGCCCGGCGTTGCTGTGCAGCGCGACCAGGGTCAGGCCCGTTACATCAACCTGCGCGGTTCGCCGCTGAACTGGACCACCCTGTCGTTCGACGGCATCAACGTCATCTCGCCGGAAGGCCGCGATGCGCGCTTTGACTCGATCCCGTCGGCGATTGCCACCCAGGTGATCGTGCGCAAGGCGGTGACGCCTGACATGACCGCCGAGACGATCGCGGGCAACGTCAACGTCATCACCCGCTCCGCCTTCGACTATAAAGGCCTGCACGTCGCGGCGCGCGGCGGCATCGGCTATGTCGATCTGGGCGGCGGCAAGGAATATGAAGCCACCGGCGTGATCTCTGATCGCTGGGAAACCGGGATCGGTGAGATCGGTGCGGTCATCTCGGGCAGCTACTATGAGCGCACGATGGCCACCGACAATTTCGAAACCGATTGGGAAAC
>Ga0164294_10003728_pt1 | contig 13529 bp, 7 predicted proteins | sample GEODES005metaG_FD_111479 | JGI IMG/M metagenome (GOLD analysis project Ga0164294, IMG submission 111479) | Oligotrophic lake water microbial communities from Sparkling Lake, Wisconsin, USA - GEODES005 metaG | ecosystem: Environmental > Aquatic > Freshwater > Lake | place: USA: Sparkling Lake... | reverse complement strand
TAGAGCACATATTGAAAATATGCCCTCTTTTTGCTTCCATCATTGTAGGCAATAATTTTCTGGTAAGATGATAGGCGGAATAAAGATTGATGCCAATCATCTTTTCCAAACTTCCTTCGGGTTCATTGTGCACACTACCTGGCACAAACGAACCCGCATTATTTACAAGAATATCAATACCCGAAAATGCTTGTAAAACGGCATCGCCACATTGCTCCACCTCATCTTTTTTACTTAAATCGGCATTAAAACAATGTATTTCTATGGAATATTTTTCCATCAATTCTTTTTGCCAAAGTGCGGCAACATCCATATTTCTTGAACACAAAAACAAATTTGCGCCAATTGCCGCAAAACGCTCTGCTATACCTTTCCCAATTCCTTGACTTGCTCCTGTAATAACTACATTCATATTTAACGCATTAAACATTTATTATGACCAAAGCTATACTATGTTTGCATTATTTTACAACAAATTGATGCAATATGCCCTACGATACCATTTTTTTTGATTTAGATCATACGCTTTGGGATTTTGAAACCAATTCTCGGGAAACTTTGCAAGATTTATACCATGAATTAAGTTTGTCTACCCTTGGGATTCCTGCATTTGAACATTTTCACGATACTTACCATCACCACAACAATATTTTTTGGGATAGGTTTAGAAAGGGATTTATTACACGTGATGAGTTGCGGTGGAAGCGCATGTGGCGAACGCTTATAGAGTATAAAGTCTACAATGAACCATTGGCGCTTCAAATTAGTGAGCGATATCTTGAAATATTACCTACAAAGAAGCATCTTTTTACAGATGCGATTCATGTGTTGGATTATTTAAAAGCCAAGAATTATCCGTTATTTTTAATTACCAACGGATTTCAGCAAACGCAGATTCAGAAGTTAAAGCATAGCGGCATTACTCATTATTTCGATTATATGATCACTTCAGAAGAAGCCGGCATTATGAAGCCGCATGCTGCCATTTTTGAAATGGCTTTGCACATCGCAAAAGCAAATGCTTCCACATCCATTATGATTGGCGATACCCTAGAAGCCGATATTGAGGGTGGAATAAATGCGGGCATCGACACCGTATATTTTAACCCTGCCGTTCCGGCTACTGGAAAAATTCAACCAACTTTCGTTATTCAAACGCTAAAAGAGTTGAAAAATATTTTATAAGAAGATAGATTCAATGTGCAGAGGTATATTATCCTTTTAATGGTCTTTACCTTTGCACACCTAAAGCAATTGGCTTATAACTTTTTTGGCTTACAGTATATGTATAGATTAAAATCAAATTACGCAATAGAAGTAAAAAGCAAATTTCGTGGCTAAAGCCATTTTAAAAATTCCCATAAACCCCTAGCTAAACCTAGGGGTTATTAAAAAACGTCTTTGTATTTTCCTAATGCGTAATTTAGGTTAAAATCAATCCATCGCCTGGTTTAAGAAACCAATTAGCGGTTGCAGCGCTTTAAAAGCATGGATACAAATTTGTAGAAATTCTGGTGAAGCTACTTCCTCATCCGTTAAAGGTTTGATAGCCGTAAAACTTTTTAATTTCAGGTATTCCGCTGCAGGTGTATCAGCCTCATATCCTTTTGGTACGCGCACCAAGCTAATTTCTTTGCCGGTAGTTATTGTTTCGTATTGCTTTTTGAATGCGGGTGCATGAATAATTGCTTCAAATTGTTCAAAGTTGTAATCGATTTCTTGCCTTAGTTTGGCCAGCGGACCTGGCATTGGCATCCATAAGCCACCGCCTACAAAAGATTTCCTCGGTTCAATATGTATATAATACCCGGCCAATTCAGATTTTTTCCCGCCCGGATTGATAGAAATACCAAAATTGGTTTTATAAGGTGACTTGTTTTTTGAAAACCGTACATCCCTATTGATTCTAAAAAGACAGGCTTTGGGTTCTAGCATGGCAATTGCCGGTTCTGATTTACCAAATTGTTCAATCAACTTGCCGGTAGTTAATTCTATCACTTTTTTGGCAGACAAATAGTTATCCCGATGTTCATCAAACCATGGCTTGTTATTGTTTTCTGTCAAGTCTTTTAAAAATTGTAACACCTTTTCCATAATAAAATAATATCAGGTGCAAATTAAGTCAAATACCATTGACTTCCCGAAAGCAAAAAAATTATGAATTATGAGTTTCAGAGTATAAATTCCAATTTAATTCCTAATTCCTAAATCCTAATTCCTAATTCATTTCTATGTTGCCCCAATTTTCCCCGCTCCGAATCCTGTAAATCGTCATTTCACTCACACCATATTTTTCGGCCAGCTGTTTGATGGTCATTTTTCGATTGGGATTGTGTAACATCTTTTTAATACTTTTCACTTGGGGAGCCTTCAACTTTAATCCTACTTTTCTATTGGCTTGTACAATTTTATACGCCAATTTTGCTGGCGAAAACTGCTGATGTGCCGCCATTTGACTTAATGTAGCCCATTGCAAATTGCTCATCTGGTTATCCAATTTATCGTGGTTGCTGTGGATAACATAAATATGCTTTGAAGATGGCCGTTTAGAAAACAATTTAGCCACTTCTCGATGCACATAAATGGTACTTTTGCTTCCCACCAAATGTAAGTTCAAACTTTTATAGCCAGTAGTAACCGAACCTTTTAAGATCTTACCGTCTTCTGTAACGTTTTTAGAATAACTTGCCAGTCGTCCAAAATTTGATACGGCATATTTTTTTCTCAGATTTTCGGCGCCATCTAATTTGATTCTTTTCCACTGCTCGTCAGGTATAATTTTGAGCATCGGTTATGTTTTTATTCCAACTAAATTAATAGAATGGAATCCCATATTATATGATTTGCATTACTTCTAACAGTATTAACAAAGTGAAAGCAAATCTGTATACAAGAAAATCAACCTTTAACCAATGCTAGAAATTCTTTTTCGGATAATATCCGGATGCTAGCAATTTTTTTAGCTTTTTCCAATTTGGATCCGGCATCTTCACCAACCACCAAGAAATTCAGTTTGCTACTAACGCCCCCCAAAATTTTTCCCCCTTTTTCTTCTGCCATTGCTTCAGCCTCCTGTCGTTTTAGTGTAGGTAAAGTGCCGGTAAATAAAAAAGTCATCCCCGTTAAGGAGCCGTCTTGGTGCGTAGTTTGTTGGATGTTTTTCAAATTGACGCCAGATGCTTCCAATGCTTGGAGCATTTCAATATGTGCTGGATATCTGAAATATTGATAGATGCTTTCCGCTACTTTAACACCTACATCCTCCAATTCTTTAAGTTCATCAATTGAATAGGTACAGAAATCAAGCAAATGTGTTATACTTTTGGCTAATACTTTGGCGGTTGTTTCCCCTACATACCTGATTCCAAGTGCATTTATTAGTCGATAAAGCGGTTGTTGTTTTGATTTTTCAATGGCTTCTCTAAGGTTTTGGATAGATTTTGTACCAAATCCTCCCTGTTGTTTGATGGTCTCAAAAGGGAGTTGGTAAATGCCCGGTACGGATGTTAGGATACCCATTGCATAAAATTTTTGAATATTGGCTTCGCCAAAACCCCTGATATCCATGGCGTCTTTACTGGCAAAATGGATGATTCTTTCAATGGTTTGTGCTGAACAGTCTACATTGGGGCAGCGCCATACCGCCTCTTCTATGGGTTTTACCAATGCTGTTCCACATGCCGGACAAGTAGTAGGGAATTCAATATCTATTTCCGTTCCGGTTCTGATTGCGGTAAGTGCTTTTACAATATAAGGTATCACATCGCCGGCACGTTCAACCAAAACGCTATCACCAATTTTAATATCCCGTTCCCGTATAAATTCTTGGTTATGTAGTGAAATAGAAGAAACCGAAACGCCGCCGATGGCAACCGGTTCTATTTTTGCAACGGGTGTGATGCTGCCTGTTCTTCCCACTTGAAATTCTACTGCTTTAAGGACGCTTGTGGCTTGTCGTGCTTTAAATTTATACGCAATTGCCCATCTTGGATGGTGTGTAGTCATCCCCAATTTATCTTGTAAGGCGATATCATTTACTTTCACCACCATACCATCAATTTCGTAGGGTAGGGTGTCGCGTTTGGCTTCGTAGTCTTTGCAATAGTCAATCACTTCTGCGATGTTTTTGCAAATTTTCATTTCTTTTACGGGGCTTCGGAAACCTAGATCCCATAACATTTGTAAGCCTCCGGCATGGGTTTTGAGGTTATCAGGAATGGTATTGAGGTTTTCTGGGAGGATATAACTAATATGGTATAAAAACGCTTCGAGGTTTCGTTGAGCCACTTCCCGCGGGTTTTTAATCCTTAAACTTCCAGATGCCGCATTGCGCGGGTTGGCGAGCGGCGGCAGATTCATAGCCAATAAACCCTCATTATATTGCTTAAAATTCGCTTTGTTCATCAGTACTTCGCCGCGGATTTCAATGTGTTTAATACCAAAAGCAGAGAATTTTGCGGATAAAGGAATCGATTTAATTTGTTTCAGGTTGGTGGTAATTTCTTCGCCCGCAACACCATCGCCTCTGGTTGCCCCTCTTGTAAATTGGTCGTCTTCATAAATGATAGAAATACTGGCACCGTCAAACTTAGGTTCAACGCAGTAGGTTAAAGCCGATAAGCCAGACTGTTCCAATGCTTTACGGTCGAAATCCAACAAGTCTTCTGCATTATAAGAGTTTTCCAAAGATAGCATCGGCACCAAATGTTGCACCGTAGTAAAAGAAGGGGTAAGCCCTTTTGCAACCCGTTGGGTAGGCGAATCGGGCGTAATCAGTGTTGGATTTACCTGTTCCACCCGATTTAATCCTCGGTATAAAGCATCATATTCTGCATCAGACAATAAAGGATCGTTTTCGATGTAATACTTATATTCATGAAAACGCAGTACCTCACGCAATGCAGAAAGATGTGATTGCAGAAAATCCAGATTTTCAACATGCTGTAATAATATCTTTGTAGTTTGCTGTAATTCAATATTTGTAGATTTGTTATACATTTTCTTTCAGTTGGGCTTAAATTTACCAATAAGGTCTAAATGAAGTACAGAATTCGAAAGAATTTTTTGTTTTAGACTTCAAATAATGTTTTCAAGACAGTGTAATCCATTAATTTTAAAGACAATCTTTTTTATATTAAATATGTCACTCCAAAATAAAGTTCCCAATATAAATACTACAAAAGTTGATATCAGTAAGTATTTCGGTTTTGCTATTTCTGTGGATTGTGTTGTTTTTGGGTATGATAAGCAAGCCCTGAAGGTTTTATTAATTAAAAGCGATTTGCCGCAATACCGAGATGAGTGGTCATTATTAGGAGATTTGGTGCAGTTAGATGAAGATATTGATGCTGCCTCGTACAGGGTTTTAAATGATCGAACCGGTTTGAAGGATGTGTATTTGGAGCAGGTAAAAACATTTAGCGAAATAGGGAGGCATCCGGCGGGCAGAGTGGTAACGGTAGCTTTTAATGCCTTACTCAATGTAAAAAACCATCAGTTGAAAATTTTGAACAACGAGTTGCATTGGCATGATGTAAAGGATATCCAAAGTTTAGCGTTTGATCATAAAATCATTTTTGATACTTGTTTGGAACGGTTAAAGAAAAAAATTCAGGAAGAACCCATTATTTTTAATTTGTTGGAACATAAGTTTTCGTTGCGCGACTTACAAAATTTATATGAAACCATTTTGGGTATCAGTTTAGATCGTCGAAATTTCCGAAAAAAATTATTTGCTACGGGTTTTTTAACTGACATTAATCAAATGGAGCAAAATGTTCCACACCGTCCGGGGAAGTTGTATACTTTTAACCACACTAAATATGCGGAGATAAAAAAGAAGATGTTTGTAGGGATAAATTTCTGATTCTAGGGGGTAAAATAAAAGTGAATAAGCTTGAAATTTTAATAAATAATTAAGATTTCAGGTTTTTTTTGAAAAAAAATTTTGGTGGGCATAAAAATTATATATCACTTATTATCTAAATATTTTGATAAATTTTCATCATTAGGCGGCAAAAAGTGTTGTATGGTGCATGTTAAATTTTGGTAAAATGATTTAGTTGAAATTCAATTGTTTATTATAAAAAAACGTAATATAATGACTTCAAAATAATTCGTAATATCTTATTGTTATTTTATTCGTTTATGTAAAAAATACATAATTTAGATTGTACAAAATTAAATATTGCTTATGACCCAACAACGATTACTGCCAGTAATCACATTATTTTTATTACTGGCAATTCAGACATTTGCCCAGCAAAAACCCATTTCTGGTAAGGTTACAGACAACACAGGTGTTCCTGTTTCAGGAGCAACCGTAACCGTTAAGGGTACCAATCAGGCTACCCAAACAAGAGCTGATGGTATGTTCAGTTTAAATGTATCAGAAACTGCAAAAACCTTGGTTATTTCAGGTGTAGGGTACAAAAGTCAGGAAATAGCGATAAGCGGAACAACAGTGAATGTATCGCTTCAGGTTACCCAATCCAATTTAAATGAGGTGGTGGTAGTAGGTTATGGAACACGTAAGGTTAAAGATTTAACCGGATCTGTGGTATCATTAACAGAAAAGAATTTTAACAAAGGGGTAATTGCTTCTCCGGAGTTATTATTACAAGGAAGAACAGCAGGTGTTACGGTTACCACAGCAAGTGGTGAGCCAGGAGCTGGTGTTAGCATTAACATTAGGGGTACAGCTTCTGTGAGAAGTAGTAACAATCCATTGTTTGTAGTTGATGGAGTTCCTTTAGATGGTGGTGGTACAACAGGCGGTGGTATCTTTATAGAAGGTAGCTCAAGTGCTAAAAACCCACTTTCTTTCATCAATCCAAACGACATTGAAAGCATTTCTATCTTAAAAGATGCCTCTTCAGCTGCCATTTATGGTGCTCGTGGTGCCAATGGTGTTGTAATCATTACAACTAAAAGCGGTAAAGGAAAAGGTGGTTTCAACTTTAGTATGAATACCAGTCTTTCTCAAACTGCTAAGCGTTATGATGTAGCTGGTGCGCAAGAGTTTATGTATGGTGTTAAACAAGCGGTAATCGCTTCAGGTGTTCCTGCAGCTGATGCATCTGTAGCTGTAGCATCATTAGATAAGGGCTTTGATACAGATTGGCAAGATCAAATCTTCCAAACTGGTGTTTCAAAAAATTACAACTTATCATGGGGATTCTCTAAAAAAGGAACAGCGCTTCGTTTGAGTGGTTCTTTTGATGATCAACAAGGTATAGTAAAAACTACTGATTTAAAAAGAGCAACTTTAAGAGCTAATTTAAACCAACAGATTACGGATAAATTAAAGTTTGATGCAACGTTTAATTACTCTAATATTAGAAATAGTTATGCTGCAATCACTAATAATGCCGGTTATCAAGGTAGTTTGATTGGTGCTGCGATTTCTTTTAACCCTACTTTCCCGGTATATAATGCTGATGGAACGTTCTTTGATAACGCAGACAACAACAGAAACCCTGTTGAAATCTTGAATTATTACAAAGACAATGACGCTATCAACAGAATATTAACCAATTTAAGTGGTACGTATAAAGTAACAAAGAACCTAAATTATAAAGCTACTTTTGGTTACGACCAGTCTAACAGTGAGCGTTTAGGATTTGCTGATCCACGTGTACATGGTTCTTTGAACGGTGGAAACATCAACATTAGAAACAAAGAATACAAACAAGGTGGTGGAAGTGGAATCCAAAATAATGGACGTGGTTCTCAGCAATTCCTTGAGTTAAGTTCAATGTTGCTTGAACATACATTAACTTATGATAAAACTTTCAACAATGGAAGTGTTATTAATGCTTTTGGTGGTTTCTCCTACCAAAAAACAAACACGTACTATAATGCTAACCAACGCTACGGATTAGCTAGTGCTACTGCAATGGAAACAAACATTGATAAGTATAAGTACAAAACAGATTCTTATGGTGATTCTAGCCGTTATGAATTGCAGTCTTTCTTTGGTCGTGTAAACTATACCATTAAGGACAAATACTTCTTAACCGGTACATTCAGGAGAGACGGATCGTCTAAATTTGCAAAAGGCAACAAATATGGTAATTTCCCTGCGATTGCAGCAAAATGGAGATTGAGTGATGAATCATTCTTCAGTGGTTTATTGAGCAAAGCATTTAGCGATTTCAATATCCGTGCTAACTGGGGTATTACTGGTAACCAAGAATTCCCTCCATATTCATCTTTGGCTATTCAACAAGCCCAATTTAATGGTGGTAATTCTATCCAAACCAACTCAAACCCTAATTTGAAATGGGAATCTACCACTACCCAAGGTATTGGTGTAGATTTCACATTGGCAAGCGGAAGAGTAAAAGGTACTGTTGATTATTTCCATAAATCAACCAAAGATTTGTTGTTCTTGGCTTCTTACCCTCAACCTGCAGCTTCTGCAAACAGATGGGTTAATTTGCCAGGCAACGTAATCAACAAAGGTTTGGAAATTGGCTTGGAAGTAGGTGTTGTTAAACCATCTGCTAGTAATTTCTCTTGGGATGTTAATTACAATATGACCTTTTTGAACAATGAAGTAACCAACTTTGGTCAGAACGTAGTAAATACCGGTGAAGTAAGTGGACAAGGTTTATCAGGTGCATTTGCCCAAACCATTGTTAATGGATCACCATTGTTTACCTTTAAAATGCCTGTTTTCAACCGCTTTGATGCAGATGGAAACGGTGTTTATGCAATGGGTGCACAAGATCAGTTAGTAGGATCTGCATTGCCTACATTTACTGCAGGTTTAACCAACAGTTTTACTTATAAAAGTTGGAATGCAAGCATATTTATGAATGCAGTAACTGGCTTTTATATTTACAATAACACTGCAAACGCGTTGTTCTTGAAAGGTAGTTTGAAAACAGCCCATAACGTAACTAGAGATGTCATCAATAGTATTGAGAGTCCAATTAATCCAGGTTCAGTATCTACAAGATTCTTAGAAAAAGGAGATTTCTTGAGACTATCAAATGTTAATGTTGGATATACCTTTAAGTTGAAAAACAAGACCATCAAAACAATGAACGTTTCAATGTCTGGACAAAACTTGGCATTGTTTACCAATTATTCTGGTTTAGATCCTGAAGTTGATGTGAATAAGCAAATTAACGGTGTTCCTTCAAGAGGATTTGACTACACAGCATATCCAAAAGCAAGAACAGTTACTTTGGGTGTAAATCTTGGTTTCTAAGCTATAAAAATTAAAAAGAATGAAAAATAATTTATCAAAACTAAGACTGGTCATTGCTGTTATAGCATTTTTGGCCCTTGGTATGTCATCCTGCTCTAAATTGGATGAAAAGCTATTCGGATCTAAATCAGAAGTATCTGCTGCCGCAGGTTCTTCTACTGCTGACCTAAAGGGTGTTTATAATCAATTGAATCAATTGTGCGGACAAGCAAACTGGTTTGCAATGTGTGAGCATACAACAGATGAGTTGTTAGGTCCTACTCGTGGAACAGATTGGGATGACTTCGGAACATGGCGTAAATTGCACCTTCACGCTTGGGATGGTGCACACAACCAATTGTATGATACTTGGAATGGTTTAAACGGTGCTTTATTTCAAGCTACCTTGGTAGCTGAAAAAGGAACTGGAACTGCAAAAGCAGAAGGTCAATTCTTAAGAGCATTTTTTGCTTACATGGTTTGTGATTTGTACGGTCAGGTGCCTTATCGTTCTGCAACTGCTGGTCCAGATGATATTCCAAAAGTGTATACTCGTAAAGAAGCTGTTGATTTCATTTTGGCTGACTTGGATGCTGCCATTGCTGCATTGCCTAGTTATGCTGTAGCAAAAGACAAGAATGTGGCAACTAAACAAGCTGCACAGTTCTTGAAAATGAAAGTATTGTTGAATAAAGCGGTTTTCACTCAAGACCCTACAAAACCTGCTGGACCGTTTACTTTCAATGCTGCTGATATGAACACTATCATTGGATTGGCTGATGCAATTGCTGCAAGCACTAAATTTAGCATCACTCCTTACTATTGGGATAATTTCAAATGGGATAACGGAACAAAATCTACTGAAATTATCTTTTCAAGAGCTAATGCTGATGGTATCAACGTAGTTTGGGCTACAAATATGGGCTTTCACTATAACCAGTCTCCAGGTGGATGGAATGGTTTCACTACTATCGCAGATTTCTACGATTCTTTCGAAGATTCAGATAAGCGTAAAGGTGATGCAATCCCTGGCTATACTGATAAAGTGGGTAACAGAGCTGGATTTTTGGTTGGTTTACAACAAGGTCCTTCTGGTCAGCGTGTTGGAAATCCATTGGTTAACTTGAAAGATAGAAGTGGATCTCCATTGAACTTCACGCGCGATGTAAGTTTATTCTACTCTACCGAAACCAAAGGTATCCGTACCGTGAAATATCCTTTAGATCCATCTACCATAAATGATGGTGGATGGGGAAGTGCTAACGAGTTCGTTTTCTTCCGTTATGCAGATGTATTGTTGATGAAAGCAGAAGCAATTTTAAGAGGCGGAACTGCTACAGGCGGTCAAACTGCACTTTCAATTGTTAATGGTATCAGAACTACCAGAGGTGCATCAACTTTAGCCAGCGTAAATCTTGCAACAATGATTGCTGAGCGTGGCCGTGAATTGTATTTAGAAGGTTGGAGAAGAAATGACTTGGTTCGTTTTGAGAAATTCAACGAACCAGTTGACCAACGTGCAAGTAAATCAGATGCCTCAAAAGTGGTATTTGCTATTCCTGTACAAGCGGTTTCTACAAATCCTAACTTGAAGCAAAACTTTGGTTATTAATAGTTCGTTTTAATTTTTTAAAAGCGGCTGTATCTATTGATACAGCCGCTTTTTTTTGTAAATTTACCTATGCTAAAACATTGCCTTGCTTTCACCATCTGTTGCTCTATAATAGCATCCTGCAACAATAAAAAAACGGAAAATACCCTATTCCAAAAACTAGATAATACCGGTATTAATTTCCAAAATAATATCACCGACCAAAAGGAGATGAATATCTTCAAATACAGAAACTTCTATAATGGCGGCGGAGTAGGTATTGGTGATATCAATAACGACGGACTACCTGATGTATTTTTTACGGCAAACATGGGCAATAATGCATTGTTCTTAAACAAGGGCAATTTTCAATTTGAAGATATATCTGCAACAGCTGGTTTTGGACCCAAAGAACAATGGAGCACAGGTGTAACAATGGTGGATATTAACCACGACGGGTGGCTGGATATCTATGTGTGTAACGCAGGTCACCTGATGAACCCCGAAAAAAGAAAAAACCAACTGTTCATCAACAACCACAACAATACTTTTTCTGATAGTGCCACTGCATACGGATTAGACAACAATGGCTATTCTACCCACGCCTCATTTTTTGACTACGATATGGACGGCGATTTGGATTGTTTCATCGTAAACAATAGTCCAATACCCGTGAACACACTCAATTACATGAACGCCCGAAACACTAGGGCTGAAAACTCTCCCGTTGCCGATTTCCTCAAAGGCGGCGGCGACCACCTCTACAGAAACGATAACGGCAAATTTGTGGAAGTATCTGAACAAGCCGGCATACACGGTTCATTGATTAGCTTCGGATTGGGTGTTACCGTTGGCGATGTAAACAACGATGGTTGGCCTGATGTGTATGTATCTAACGATTTTTTTGAACGCGATTATTTGTACATCAACCAAAAAAACGGAACATTTAAAGACGATTTTGAACAATGTATAGCCCACAATAGTATCGCTGCCATGGGAACGGATATGGCTGATGTCAATAACGATGGATATCCTGATATCTTTACCACCGAAATGCTACCAGATGATGATTATCGCCTAAAATCAACCACTGCTTTTGAAAGTATCGACGTATTTAGATTGAAGCAAAACTCCGGTTTTCATCACCAGTTTATGCAAAATTCATTGCTGCTGAACAACGCAAATGGAAAATTTAAAGAAATTGCCCATTTTGCTGGCGTTCAAGCCAGCGATTGGAGTTGGGGTGAATTAATGTTTGATGCCGATAACGATGGATATACAGATATATATGTGTGTAATGGAATTGTAAAAGACCTTACCAATCAAGATTTTATTGACTTTTTTGCCAATTTCACCATACAGAAAATGGTTTTAACCGGCAAAAAGGAAGAAATCAAAGATATTATCGACAAAATGCCTTCGCAACCGATACCCAATAAAATGTTCCACAACCAAGGTAATCTGAGATTTAAAGAAATAGGAAAAAACTGGGGTTTGGATGCCCCTTCTTTCTCTAACGGTGCCGCATATAGTGATCTTGATAACGATGGCGACCTCGATCTTGTGATCAATAACCTTAACCAACCCGCATTTGTATTTAAAAACAATGCTCGCGAACAACGCAACAACCATTATATCGGCTTCAATATCAAAGGATTGGGAAACAATAGCTTTGCTGTTGGTACAAAAATCAAGGTTTTTGCCAATAATCAAATTTTTTCTAAAGACATTATACCCGCTCGCGGATTTCAATCTTCCATAGATTATACCCAAATTATTGGTATCGGAAAGTTAACATCAATTGATTCTGTTCAAATTCTGTGGCCCAATTTAAAACAATCTGTTTTTTCTCCAAAGCAAATGGATTCCATTTATACCATTCAACAAGGAAATATTTCGGAACATCCATTTCAAATTCCTGCAACTACATCAAAACCGATATTCACAGCATTAGCCCAAAATTTTGATAAACATCAAGAAAACGAACACGTTGATTTTTATGCAGAACGCATGCTTCCTCGCTTGCTTTCACGGGAAGGACCCGCCACCGCCACCGCCGATATCAATGGCGATGGAAAAATGGATATGTATATTGGAGTGGCTAAAGATATGGGCGGACAAATCTACCTGCAGCAAAAGAATGGCAGTTTTAAAAAACAACCACAGCCTTCTTTTGAAGCTTTTCGCACAAGAGAAGACGTATCAGCTAGTTTCTTTGACGCAGATAATGATGGTGATGCCGATTTGTTTATCGGTTCTGGCGGTAATGATAGATTAAATACCGAGGGAGCTTTAAATCACCGACTTTTTCTCAACAATGGGAAAGGTGTTTTGAGCTTACAACCCAACGCATTCCCCGATTATGCATACAATTGCAGCGTTGCAGTGCCCATGGATTTTGACCAAGATGGCGACCTCGATTTGTTTGTTGGCTCCCGCAATACTCCATACAAATATGGTGTTTCTCCTAAAAGTTATATCTATGTAAACGATGGTAAAGCACATTTTACAGACCAAACGGGTACACTTGCAAAGGATTTTGACAAATTGGGAATGGTAACTGCCGCGGTTTGGGGAACATTAAGTGCAAACCAACAACCTTGTTTAGTAGTTGTAGGAGATTGGATGTATCCACGCGTTTTCCAATACCAACAAGGAAAATTCATCGAACAGACCTCAGATCTACAACAATACAAAGGTTGGTGGCAAACGGTTGTCTTAGACGATACTGACGGCGAT
>Ga0164294_10003726_pt1 | contig 13533 bp, 9 predicted proteins | sample GEODES005metaG_FD_111479 | JGI IMG/M metagenome (GOLD analysis project Ga0164294, IMG submission 111479) | Oligotrophic lake water microbial communities from Sparkling Lake, Wisconsin, USA - GEODES005 metaG | ecosystem: Environmental > Aquatic > Freshwater > Lake | place: USA: Sparkling Lake... | reverse complement strand
TTGATTCTTCACGAGCTTCGACACGGGCAGCAACTCGCTCGGGATGCCCACGGTGCGATCGCCGTCGATGAAGCAATACGGCGGCCAGTTCGGCACGTCGGTGCCGAAATACTCGTCAAAGCCGCGCTCGGTCGGTCCACCGGGGATGCGCTGCGAAAACACGGCCTTCCATGTCTCGCGGTGTGCGTCCGTTATCGTCGTCGAGACCTCGCCACCGCCGCCCGATTTGCCGCCAAAGCCGCTGAAGTGCATCTTTTGCTCCGGCGTGATCGGCCATTCGCGACCGAGGTGCCATTTGCCGATGCAGGCCGTGCGGTAGCCGTGTTGCTGCGCCAGTTTGCCAATCGTCAGCCGATCTGGGGCGATGAGCGGCTTTCCCCACACGCCAACGATGCCGGACTGAAGCGTCGTCCGCCAATGGTAGCGCCCGGTGAGCAGCGTGTAGCGCGACGGCGAGCAGCAGCCCGAGCTGGAGTGCCCATCCGTGAATCGCATGCCCTCGGCGGCCAGTCGATCCATGTTCGGCGTGGGGATTTTGGACCGCTCCGGGTTGTTCGCGTGCATGTCGCCATAACCGAGGTCGTCCGCGAGGATGATGACGATGTTCGGCTGCGCCGCGAAGAGCGAAGAAGAGAGGGTGAGAAAGAGAAGGAGGCGTTTCATGGGATGGCGCGTTACTTGTTGATCCCGCTCATCGGGTGGGTGCTCACGGTGTCCCACGCGATCTGCTGAAGCAGGGTGTTGAGCTTGGCTTTGTCGTCATCGCTCATGTCTTTGAGCAGTTTGAAGGCTTGTGGGACGGGCAGGCCGACGGGACTCTTGCGATAGATGACGGCATAGTGGCAGTAGCTGGAGAGGATTTGCAGGGGCGGGTTCGCATGGCCCCAGTTGTCACGGAAGAGATCAGCTTGGGCTTTGAGGCCGGGGGCTTCGCCTTTGACGATCTTTTCACGCAGCGTGACCGCCGCCATGCCGACGGGCACGATGAGCACCGCATCCTTGCCAAGGCGTTGGTTGATGCTTTTGACGTAGTCTTCGATATCTTTGGCGTAGCGCAGCGTGGCATCACGCAGCTTGGCGAGGTCGGTGGCGTTGTGATCGACCTTCTTCTTCGTCTGGAGCGGATAGACCGGCTCATACTCGTCATTCGGCATCCAGTATTCCTGCACGGTGATTCGCAGCGCGGGGTTGTGCTCGATGCCGAGCTTCACGAACTGCTCAATGGCCTCGTCCGGCAGCCAGATGGGTGAAAGCGTAAGCACATCGGCCTTTCCCGCTTTCAGCGCCTGCTTCACCGCGCTCTTCTCCTCCGGCACATCCCAATGCTTTTGAACCGTCGAGCCACCGATGGCCGAAAGGCCTGCTAGCTGATGCTTCAGGCCTGCCCCGAGCGCCATCTCCGCGACCTGTCGATAGGTGAAGGTATGGAAGCTATGCCCGCAGGTGGCCACACGTTGCCCGGCGGTGATCGGCAAGCGCAAGTCTTCCGCGTGAGTGACGAGAGTGAGCAGGCAGCAGAGGAAGGCAAGAATGGCGGATCTCATGCCACTGGTAACGCAGGACCGGCTGAATTCTTCTTCCGCCAACCAAAACTCAGCATTTGCCGCGAAGCGCCGACGCATGGCCATCACATGCCAGCCTGCGGCGGCTGAGCCGCGCGGGATAGACAGCGGGTTCAGAAAAGCTCGCCTTGCGCCGGAGGCTCGGGCTCGGGCGGCCGCAACGGTTCCACCATCTTGAGAGTTCCATCGGGATGGAAGACGCCCAGCAGTGCAAAGCGCTCATCGCGAAAGTAGGCGAGCTGCGCAGGCGTCGCCGCTGCGGTGACCATCCGGGCCAGGCGATAGGACTCGCCTGTCTTCCCCACCACCGGTGCCTCCAGAACGAAGAACAACCGCACTCCCTCGGGCGTTTCTCCCCAGCGGACTTCATTGGTTTCCTCATCCCTGACCGCCACGGCTGAAACGATCGGTGTCTGCATCAGTTCGTTGCCCGGCTTGCTCAACCACCACTTGAGCTTCTCCCCCTGAGCGGAGCCACCCCAGATACCCGCGCACTCGGTTCCGTCGGCTCGCAGCAAGGGAATCGACTGGCTGGCCCTCCAAACGCGGTTGTCAGCGGTGCGGAAAAGATGAGGCATGGAAATCGTGAATGGAAGACGAGCCATCACCTTTGGCGCACATCGAAGGCGGATCAAACAATCAAAAGGGTCATCGGCTTGGCTGATGTGCCGTGACCTTCGGGTTCTTGATTCCACTGCGATTCAGGCACAAGAAGCCGCGCTTGATCTGGAGCATCGGATGATCATGATCCGGGCTGCTCTCGCTAACCAGGCCATTGTCTGCACACCGACCTTGCTTGCCCTTTCGCCCAGAAAATCTGGAGAAGGTCGATGGCGTGTCGGCTCCGACGAAAGCGGAACTTTCTTCGTCGTTCCGCACTCCAAAACGCTTCGCGTCACCGTGCCCCGTCAGCAGCCAGATCAAGCCTTGCCCCAGGCGAAGCCGATCGATTTCATCGGAGTCCCTGACTTGGGAGAAACCATGAGATGGGGAGACGTTGCACGCAGCGCCTTGGAGTGCGGAGCGAGGCACGAAGCTCCGCTTTGCCGGAGCAGTGGACCTGCAAAGGCCAAGCCGTTCTCTGACCGCCCAGCACGAGGTGTGTGGGTGTGGCAAGGTTCGTGAGCGTGGAGCAGTCGGGAAGCGGATGCGACAGCCGAGTCAGTCGCTTCGACTGGCGGACAAGAGTGTCCGCGCTCCTCTCATCGTCGGCAGGGAAGCGGTAGGCGGGCGTGGGGATCAGCGGTTCACGTTCATCGTCGGCGCATTCACCCCGTGCTCCACGAGGCGGATGACCTTCCTGAGAAAGCCTGAGACGTCCTACTCTTCACGGCCTCAGCCTGGGCCTGCTGAGTGTGTCCCTACTGCTGCTGCCTTTTGGGGATTCGATGGATGGACGGTTCTGGGCCGGCTAGATTCGGCGCGGTGGTAATCTGTCTATTTCTGCACCCCGTTTCTCCTTTTCCTATGCTGCCCGCCGCGTTCTTAAACGAGATATGACAGTTGGTCCTCACCTCGGCTGCCCTCGATCCAGAGGTCATCCATGCACAGGTCATAGCAAAGATACTCCGCTCCTTCTGCCTTGCCCACGACTCGGCTTGGTCCCCGCAGCCGTCGCGAGGAAAACTCCTCCATCCCGGCGGCGATCGGTCCGAGCACGCAGCGATTGCCCACACCGGTCTGGGTGATCCTGCTGGCATAATTCAACGCCGGACCGATGATCAGCTGTTGGGTGCCCAATTGGTGTGAGCAGATCGTCGTCACGCTCATGCAGCCGAATTCGATGCTGATCTTCATCGAAAGCCCACCAGGCGCGTAGTCCCAATCTTCTGGGCAAAGCAGTTGATGTTCTGAAATGTGCTGGCATTCCCGGTTCACTGCGCCTGCGATTTCCTCGCACACCGCGCAGATTTCATTTCCTTGCGGCACGACTCCAACCACACAGTCCCCCATCATCGCGATCACTTCGCCGCCGTGACCCTCAATGGATTGGATGGCGTGACTGAGCGTGTCCCGGGTGAATTGGGCCACGAACTTTCCCTTCGTCGCACCATTCGTGGCCGAGGTGACCATTTTCACGAAGTTGTTGATGTCCACAATGATCGCAAAGGCGGTCAGCGTGGAGTTGTCTGAAAAAGCGATGGGCATTCTTCCGACAAAAGGGAGGGAGATAAACTCACTTTCGACCGATCAGCGTCGGTCCCCATAATTCAATAGCAAGCCATCATTTCATCTGCTTGCATAGGCAGGCATCGGAATCAGCGGTTCTCGCTCGTCGTCATCGCATTCACCCTGCGCTCCACAAGGCGGATTGGGCTTCACCGAACACTTCTGCAAGCCTGCGAAGCCCAAGCACCCCATGGCCTCAGCCTGGGCCTGCTGAGGGTGGCCGGGCGGCTTCTGCCTTGCGGGGATTCGATGGATGGACGACGCCCATGCGCTCGAATTTAGTGTGATGGAAAGCTGTGACTTGTTTGCATGCCACGCTCGTTTGCCCTTTCGCCTCGAGAATCTGAAGAAGGTCGTTGGCGAGGATGCGCCGATAGCGCTGTGCGTTTCTGAGCGCGCGATGGCATGTCCGATGTCACGCCGAGGCTGCGGTGACGATGCTCTTCGCCTCTCGCACGCCCGAGAGGTAAGCGCCATGCACCGTGCCGGGGTAGTCGGCGTTCGTCGCCTCACCGGCGAAGTAGAGCGACCTGTTCACGGAGGCTGCCAGCGCGGTGATGTCGCTGCGCGGCGAGCCGGTGCAGGGGAAAGAGTAGCTACCAAAGCTGAACGGATCATTCGCCCAGCGCGTGATCGCGGTTTTGATCGGCATAGGAACGCTGACGCCTTTGAAGCAACGCCGCACTTCGCCCATGACCAACGCGGTCAGCGCAGCGTCCGACAGGGCTTCACGTTGGGTGCCGAGTTGAGCGGACTGCCAGGCGATGAGCACGTTGCATCCTGGCTGCGCGACCTCCATCGACGAGAACGTGAAGCCCCAAGGATCGGCTCCTTCGATGTTGGCGAACCAATTTCCACCGGGCCAGAACCGCTTGGGGAATTGCAGGATCACTTTGTCGAGCAATCCCATGTTCATGCGCGTGATGGCTGTGCGTTTGGCTGTCGGCAGCAGCGGACTGAAGGCAATGCTGCCCTTCTTCAGCACGCCGAGCGGCACCGTGACCAGAACATACTCGCACGGGAAGGTGCCCTTGCTCGTCACCACGCTGATCGGTTTGGCCGCGTAGTTAATGGAACGCACCGCACAGTCCGTGACGATGGTGAGCCCCTGACTGAGCAACGCCGGAAGCTGATCGTAGCCGCCGGGGATGAGTTGATCGCCCCCCACGCCGAACTCCTTGTCCTCATCAAAAGCGAGGGTGGAAACACGCGAGGTGTCGCCCCCGAGATCGCCCTCCACGTCGATGGTGAGATAGGCGTGCAGATCGATGACCTGCTGCGCCGTCAGCTTGCGCGCCGCGACGAATTGATTGAACGCCGCCTCAATCGAGTGCGTGGTGTTCGTGCTCACCAGCGTGTCTTTGAGAACATCAGTCACCCAGGTCAAAAAGGCATCGCCCAGATCGTCAAAAGCCTTCCCCTGCGCACTCGTGAGCCTCACCCCATTGCGATAGCTCGCCCCTGTATTCTCACTGAAGGGCACCGTGGCCCAGCCCTGCTTCTTCGCGATGTCCCAGACTGGATTCAGCGTGCGACCGTTGCTCTGCCCATGAATGAACTGCGCGCCCATCTCCACTGGCACGCCGAAGGTCGAGCGATCCGTCGTCACGCGACCGCCAATGCGACTCCGCGCCTCAATGACTGTGACTGCACACCCCGCTGCCTTCAGATCCCGAGCCGCCGCCAGCCCTGCCACCCCAGCGCCAATGACCAGCACACGAGTCCCAGGTCTCACAGCCGCCCGCGAAACGCCCGGCACCGTCAGAGCCGTGGCAATGAGTTGACGAAGAAAACGGCGACGATGTGAAGAAGGTGTGTTCATGGGAATAGGCAGTTTGGTTTACATCCTTCCTGTTCGGGGCCCCTCGTCACGGCGTGACAATGGGTATCCGACAGTTTCCAGATCACGGTATCAGCGAAGCCCTCGTCCTCAAACAGATTCCGGAAACACGGGCTAGGCCTCGAACTACAGTAAGTCGGCTTCGCTTTGCTGCTCCGTTCGCCTCCACGTTCATGACTTCCCTGCCATTCAGTAGAAACGCTTCGCTCCCCCCGGCGCGCGGTATGACGTCCGCAGTGGCCATGGGGATCAGTGGTTCACGTTCATCGTCGGCTCATTCGCCCCGCGCTCCAACTGGCGGATGAACTCCACCGGGCACTTCTGAGCAAGCCTTCGAAGCCCAAGCTTTAACCTCATTGATTTCCACGCGATTCAGGCAAAAGACGCCGTGCTTCCGCGTTCACCTTCCCATGACCTCGAACCCGCTCTCTCGTCGCCATTTCCTCGGCACCGCCGTCGCCGCCGCCACTGGTTTCACGCTTCCCCGGCTCGCTTCTGCCGCAGCCGCCAAGCCCAACTCCGTCTTCAACGGCGTGCGCATCGGCTGCATCACCTATAGCTACCGCAGCATGGCGAAGACGGCGGAGGAGACTCTGAAGGCGCTGCTCGATGACGGCCTCAGCGAGACGGAACTCATGGGCGGTCCGATCCAGGACTTCGCGGACATCAAAGGCAAAGCCACCGATGCGGAGCGTGAGCAGCAGCTCGCGAAGTGCCGTGAGCTGCGGAAGATGTATAACGACGCGGGCGTCAACATTCACATCCACAAGATGGGCTTCGGTCAGTCGGATGAGGAGATTGAGTTCAGCTTCCTCGTGGCGAAGGCGCTGGGCTGCACCGGCGTGACCACCGAGCGCAATGCCATCCTCGCTGCGCGTGTCGCGCCGTTTGCGGACAAGCACCAGATCTGGGTCGGCTTCCACAATCACACGAACAACCTGCCGGAGATGGACAAGTTCGATTCCATCCTGGATCTCGGCCAATACATCGGCTTCAACCTCGACATCGGTCACTACGTCGCCGGCACGAAGGGGAAATCACCGATCCCCGTGCTGGAGAAGTATCACGCACGCATCACGAACCTGCATCTGAAGGACCGCACCGCCGAAGGCGGCAACGTGCCTTGGGGCCAGGGCCAGACACCGATCAAGGAAGTGCTGCAGTTGATGAAAAAAGAGAAGTGGACCTTCCCCGCCGAGATCGAGCTGGAATACAAGATCCCCGAAGGCTCCGACGCCATCAAGGAAGTGGCGAAGTGCGTGCAGTATTGCCAAGAGGCGCTGGCGTAAGCCTTGCTCACTTCAGCAAGTCATGGCCTTGGAGCCAAAGCTCGCCTCTAGGGCAAACCGAAATTCTGCGAGACAGCCTGCCTCGCTGCCGACTTAACCTTCCCCGACATCCAAAGCGTCGATTGCGTTTCCAGATCATCGAGAGTCTGCAAACACGCCGCCTTGTCCAGATGACCGGACGCGGCAGCGAAAAGCACGACTCCGAGCGAGCCGCGAACATGAATCCCAAGCGACTCACCCATCGTCCGCGCCGCAGTGTCATCGGTCAGGAACATGTCGGCTTGGATTTCCCGAGCATGGGCAAGTGCTTCCGCTTCACCCGCATGAAGAACTTGCGCATTCACCCACTGGCTCGCCTGAAAGATGGCGGATGCTGAAGGCTGCGCCAGAAACAGCCATGACGGCAATCCACTGGTCGCAAAGCTTGGGGCGTGTCGTTGCAGTTCGTTCCAGACCGTTGGAGTCAGCTGAATATTGCCGAGATGCGCCAGCAAGTGCATGGCTCCCACCTGATGCAAATGCAGCAGCGGGCCAGTGTCCGTGACCACCACGTTCATGGACGCTTCGAGGCGGTGCTCACAGCCCAGTCAATGTCCGCGAGCTGCTGCTGCTCCAGCAAGGCTAGCTTGCGATGGCTCATCATGTCCCGCACTGCCGCGCGGACAGCTTCCGCCTGACTCGTAAACCAGCCCGCTTCCACGGCGGCGTCGAGTTCCGCTGTGAGGGCTTCAGGAAGGTCTAGGGTTAGCGTAGTCATGGGCAAAGACTAAGTGATCAGGGCAAACATCGCAACGCTCAGGTTTGCCGGCTCTCCCGGCCGACTCAGGTAAGCTGGCCATTGTTTGCACACCGATCTCGTTTGTTCTTTCGCCCACAAAATCTGGAGAAGATCGAGGGCGTCTCGGCTCCGACAAAAGCGGAACTTCCTTCGTCGTTCCGCACTCCAAAACGCTTCGCGTAACCATGCCCAGTCAGCAGTCACACCGAGCCTTGCCACAGGCGAAGCCGCTCGACTTCATCGGAGTCCCAGACTTGGGAGAAACCGTGAGATGGGGAGACGTTGCGCGCAGCGCCTTGGAGTGCGGAGCGAGGCACGAAGCTCCGCTTTGCCGGAGCAAGCGAATCCCAAAGGCCCTGCGACTTGGTGACTGTTTATCGAGCTGCGCAAGGCATCAATTACTGGAATCATGCAACAAGATTCACCTGACCCCATTCACGGGATGCCTACCGCGCGCCGGAGCCGCGATACCCTACGCTGCGGGATCGCTACCCTGGGGCGCGGGATGCATCCCGCAGCGGCCGGTATGCCTACCTTTTCGTCCGGGGAACCATCCCCTTTTTCCCGGGACGCATCCCGCCGGGTGCGGGATCGCTACCTTTCGCTAAGGTATAGCCGGTGCGAACGAAGGTATGAATCCCCCGACGCGGGGTATCGCTACCCTGCGCTACGGTATGCATCCCGCAGCGGCCGGTATGCATCCCATTTCGCGCGGTATGGCGCTTTTGGAGTGGATCAGGCCAGTCAAAGCGCCGAACACTCGTCCCGATGAACGCGGGGAGCCTTGGGCGGCGTGCGGGAGTTGAGGCGCCCAGAGAAGTGGACCTTCCCGCCTGAACCGGAGCGCGGCGAAGGTAGCCAGGAGCATCCATACAGATTGCCGTGCGCGATCCCTCGTGCATCTTGGGCTACTTCAAACCCCGTTGGATCCAATAGCCATGCCTGCGACCAAGCCACTGCGCAAACGCACTTCGGTAGCGGCTAATCAGGTGCTGCCCAAGAGGCCGTCCACCCCGTATCCCGGTTACATCACCGACGAGTGGTTTCGGTATGCGATGGCCATGATGGAGCGCGAGACGCCTGCGAAGATCAAACGTGATCTCGTGGAGTTCGGCATCCTCGACGAGAAGGGCAACTACACGGCTCCGTATCGGAACGATTGACCGATCTTGCATCGCCTTTATGCAGCGATTCGATGAGTTGGATGTGGCAGTCGCGCGGTTTTAAGCCTATGGCGATTTGAGAGCTTCAACTTTCTTGACGCGATGCGGCTTGCCCTTGCGGGAGAAATAAAAATACTCCGCATCCTCCCGCTTTATCTCGATTGACTCACCTGGATTAAAAGCAGCGAAGCCCAGAGCCGTTCCACTCTCGTCCAAAATGTCTGCGCGAATGCGTGTGCCCAAAACAACCGTGTTTCCGTCTCGCTTTGTTTGCATTTTCTCCTGCTGAGCTTCGCGAGCCAGAGGAACGTTGACGCTGGGCTCAAACTCCCACCCGGACATTGCCTTGTTCATATCGAAGAAAGGGGGCGGCTCTGGTTTGTCTGGGAAAACCGCAAAAAGCTTGTTCGAGAGTATTGGAATGGAGTCTAGCAGTGTATCGTTGCTCATCAGAAGAGTAAATTCATCCTTGTCAGGCAACGTGACCCGGTTGAGCCAAAAATAGGTCTCATTTTCCTTGCCGACTGACCGTTGGCCTCTGCCCGCAACAACGATCGCTTTCCCTCTGGGAAGCTTCACTTGAAACTCACCGTCAGCATTTGTTTTCAGGGTTTCAATCGACGGTAGGTTGCTAAAAACAGAGTCCATGTGACTATCGATCAGAAAGGCAATAAGTCGCCTCTCTGATTCGGCGGCTTCATAAGCTGCTGTTGCTTTCTCCAAGTGTGGTTTCAATTCAGAAGCCGCTTGACGGTAGTTTTCCAGTGCTTTTTGAAATCTGCTGGCAGATGCTTGATAGTCTGCTTTAACGGCACCGTAACGCATGTCCACTCGATACAAAGCATCATAGACATTGGCGTGTTTTTCGAGGTGAGTGCGCACCAATGACAGCGCATCGTTTGCCTGCACGACCTTGCTCAAATACGGACGCAGAGCCTTCACCGCTTCAGCGAGCGCTAAATTCTTAGTATCGAACTTGGCTCTATAGTCCTTACAGACGTGCTCCAGCGACTCGAAAGTGGTTTTCAAGTGTTCCTGAATGAGGTCTGGGTCTGCAATCACAATGGGGAGCAGGCCGAGTTTGAAATTCGTTCCGCCCTTCGTGACTATGAAAACGCTGCCCTTGAGGGTGGATTCTTTTATAGCGCCAACTTCTTTGCGAAGCTGTTGTTTTTCCGCCTCCCCCTTTAAGCGCTCAAGTTCCGCACGGAGTTTTTCTGTTTCATCACTCTTGCCACAACTCACCAGCATGATTGACACAATGCAGGCTAGCAGTGTGAGGGCCATCCTGAACAGGCTTATGTTCCGTGTTTTCATTGTGGTTGCTTCAAGATCGTTGCTGAGACAAGACCAAGCACTTGTGGACCCGGTGCCGCGATCATCCATCGTTTGAACCGTCCGTCAAGAATGATACTCCTGCAAAGCCCGCACCTGCACTTCAGTCCCTTGCAGTGACTTGATCGCCCGCAGCGCGGAATCGGCTCCACGCAGCGTCGTCATGATCGGAATGCGGTTCTGCATGGCGGCGGTGCGGATTTTGACTTCGTCCTCGCGCGGGTTTTTGCCGCTGGGGGTGTTGATCACCAAGGCCATGTCCTTGTTCTTCATCAGGTCGATGACGTTGGGGCGCTGGCCGCTGGCGAGTTTGGGGAGGATTTCAACTTTGATGCCGGCTTCGCTGATGACGCTGCCAGTGCCGCTGGTGGCGTAGAGGGTGAAGCCGAGGTCGGCGTAGCCTTTGGCGATGCGGACGACGTTGGGGCGGTCGGTTTCTTTGACGCTGATGAAGACGTTGCCCTTCGTGGGCAGGGTGCCGCCGGCGGCCATCTGGCTCTTGGCGAAGGCCATGCCGAGGTCGTCGTCGATGCCCATGACTTCGCCGGTGCTTTTCATCTCGGGGCCGAGGATGATGTCCACGCCGGTGAACTTGCTGAAGGGGAAGACGGCTTCTTTGACGCTGTGATGCTTCGGAATGACTTCTTCGGTGAAGCCGAGTTCCTTCAAGGTCTTGCCGGCCATGATCTTGGCGGCGAGTTTGGGCAGCGGAACGCCGATGGCTTTGCTGACGAAGGGCGCGGTGCGGGAGGCGCGGGGATTGACTTCGATGACATACAAGTCGTCGCCTTTGACGGCGAGCTGCATGTTCATCAAGCCGCGGACGTTGAGGGCTTTGGCGAGCTTTTTGGCGGCGTCGCGGATGCGGTCCTGCATCGAGTTGCTGAGGCTGAAGGGCGGGATGACGCAGGCGCTGTCGCCGGAGTGGATGCCGGCCTCTTCGATGTGCTCCATGATGGCGCCGATGACGGTGGTTTCGCCGTCGCTGATGCAATCGACATCGACCTCGGTGGCGTCTTCGAGGAAGCGGTCGATGAGGATGGGGTGGCTGGCAGAGACGATGGGTTTGTTCGCGGTGTGGGCGTTGCCGGTGGCAGGCTGCTGCGCGGCATCCCCATAGTCCACGGCCGTGCGCATGTAGGTGGTGAGCTCGACTTCATTATAGACGATCTGCATGGCGCGGCCACCGAGCACGAAGCTGGGGCGCACGAGGCAGGGGAAACCAACGCGATTGGCGACGACGAGCGCTTCCTCAAGGTTGGTGGCGGTGCCGCTGGGGGCCTGGTGGAGGCCGAGCGTGTCGAGGAGGGCGGCGAAGAGTTTGCGGTCTTCGGCGAGTTCGATGTTCTTCGGGCTGGTGCCGATGATGCGGACGCCGTTTTCTTCGAGACCTTTGGCGAGATTCAGCGGCGTCTGGCCGCCGAACTGGACGATGACGCCGAGCACCTGGTCGTTGCGGTTTTCGCGGTCGTAGATGTTGAGCACGTCTTCGAGCGTGAGTGGCTCAAAGTAGAGCTTGTCGGAGGTGTCGTAGTCGGTGGAGACGGTCTCGGGGTTGGAATTGACCATGATGGTCTCAAAGCCCAGCTCGCGCAGGGCGAAGCTGGCATGGACGCAGCAGTAGTCGAACTCGATGCCCTGGCCGATGCGGTTCGGGCCGCCGCCGAGGATGATGACCTTCTTCTTGTCGCCATCGCGCACCTCGTCCTCGATGCCGTAGGTGCTGTAGTAGTAAGGCGTGTAAGCCTCGAACTCCGCCGCGCAGGTGTCCACGAGGCGGTAGGTGGGGATGATGCCGAGGGCTTTACGAATGGCGCGAATGGTTGCCGTAGTCGGCGGGAAATACCCATTGGCGCTTGTTGCGCCGAGCTTTCGCAACTCCGATTCACTCAGTTTGGGCAAGAGTGAGTTGGAAACGCGGATGCCATCGCCCAATACCAAACACTGATTCCTAAGTTGCTCGTCCGAGAAGCCCAGCTTCTTCGCGCGAAGCAAACAATCGCGCGAGGTGAGGAGGGCGTTTTCCTCCGTTACATGGGTGCCACCATCGCCGTTTGAAAAGAGAATTGAATCTTCGTTTATCTCGTCCGACTTGAGCGCTATCTCCTCGATCTGCCTCAAGAACCACCGGTCGATCTTCGTCAGCGCGAAGACCTTCTCCACGTCCCAGCCCTTGGCGAAGGCGGCGCCGAGCCAGAAGATGCGCTCGGCGTTGGGCACGCTGAGCTTGGTTTCGAGTTCCTCGTCTTCGAGCTGCTTGTCCGCGCCGTCGCCGATGAGGCCGAAGCGCTTGATCTCCAGGCCGCGCAGGGCCTTTTGCAGGCTCTCTTTGAAGGTGCGGCCGATGGCCATGACCTCGCCGACGGATTTCATCTGCGTGGTGAGCACCTCGTTGGCACCGGGGAATTTCTCGAAGGTGAAGCGCGGCACCTTCGTCACGACGTAGTCGATGGTCGGCTCAAACGCGGCGGGCGTGTGGCGCGTGATGTCGTTTTTCAGCTCGTCGAGCGTGTAGCCGACGGCGAGCTTGGCGGCGATCTTCGCGATGGGGAAACCGGTGGCCTTCGACGCGAGCGCGGAGCTGCGGCTGACGCGCGGATTCATCTCGATGACGATCATGCGGCCCGTGTCGGGATGCACGGCGAACTGGATGTTGGACCCACCCGTCTCCACGCCGATCTCGCGGATGCAGGCGAAGGAGAAGTCGCGCATGATTTGGTATTCGCGATCCGTGAGCGTCTGGATTGGCGCCACGGTGATGGAGTCGCCGGTGTGCACGCCCATGGGGTCGAGATTCTCGATGGAGCAGATGATGACGCAGTTGTCCGCCTTGTCGCGGATGACTTCCATCTCGAACTCCTTCCAGCCGAGCAAGCTCTCCTCGATGAGCACTTCCGTCACGGGCGAGAGATCGAGTCCGCTGGCCGTGATGGTTTCAAACTCCTCCTTGTTGTAAGCGATGCCGCCGCCCGTGCCGCCGAGCGTGTAGGCCGGGCGGATGATGAGCGGCAGCGTGCCGATCTGCTCCGCGATGGTGCGGGCCTCCTCCATGTTGTGCGCCACGCCGGACTGCGGCAGGTCGAGGCCGATTTTGAGCATGGCGTTTTTGAAGAGCAGACGGTCTTCGCCCTTCTCGATGGCTTCTGGCTTCGCGCCAATCATGCGCACGCCGTGCTTTTCCAGCGTGCCGGCCCGATGCAGCGACATGGCGGTGTTCAGCGCCGTCTGGCCGCCGAGCGTGGGCAGGAGCACATCCGGCTTTTCTTTGATGATAATCTTCTCCACCATCTCCGGCGTGATCGGCTCGATGTAAGTGCGGAAGGCGAACTCCGGATCGGTCATGATCGTGGCGGGGTTCGAATTGATGAGCACCACCTCATAGCCTTCCTCGCGCAGG
>Ga0164294_10003724_pt1 | contig 13535 bp, 14 predicted proteins | sample GEODES005metaG_FD_111479 | JGI IMG/M metagenome (GOLD analysis project Ga0164294, IMG submission 111479) | Oligotrophic lake water microbial communities from Sparkling Lake, Wisconsin, USA - GEODES005 metaG | ecosystem: Environmental > Aquatic > Freshwater > Lake | place: USA: Sparkling Lake... | reverse complement strand
GGCGCGTCGACAACTTCACCCTTACCGGCAGCGTTCGTCCGGCGCAGGCGCCGGCGCAAAACACCGGCGGCGCAGGGAGCGATGTGCTGCTCGACATCGAGCATCTTACCGGCAGCGCCTATGCCGATAGGCTGACCGGCGACGCGACCGACAACACCTTGATTGGCGGCACCGGCGCCGACGTTCTGGCGGGGCTGGGCGGCGCGGACCGGCTGCTGGGCGGCGCCGACGCCGACACCCTCTATGGCGACGCGGGCGCCGACACCCTGGATGGCGGCGCCGGCAGTGACGTGCTGGAGGGGAATGCCGGCAACGACACCTTGAGCGGCGGCGCGGGCGAGGACAGCTTTCGCTTCAACGCCATGCTGGGCGTGGGCAACGTGGACATCGTGAGCGACTTTGCGGGCGCGGGCACGACCGGAGGCGACGTTCTGGTGCTCGACCGCGACTGGTTCTTTGGGATGACGGCCGGCGCGCTGGCCGGAGCCGCCTTCGAGACCGGCACCGCAACGAGTGCGTTCACCACCCGCATCCTCTATGACGCCGTGACAGGCAATCTGTTCTTCGACCAGGACGGCAGCCTGACCACCTTCAGCCCCGTGCAGTTCGCCACGCTCAGCACCCGTCCGGCCGGTCTGGCCGCGAGCGACTTCCTGATCGGCTGAACTCGCGCCCTCGCGGCCAACCTCACTCCGCATCGTTGTCGCGCCTCGCCGTTCTCTGCGCAACGGCGGAGATGCATTAGTGGCCCGTTCTGGGGGAAAATGCCGGCCTGGTACTGTTTGGTACTCCAGCGACAGATTTCATGGTCGGACGGCCGCCGCCACCGCACACACGAGCGGCCATCGAACAACATCTCCTGGCGATAAATCCAAAGCCCTCAACAGGAGACCCGCGCTATGGTCCTCATGATCGACAACTACGACTCCTTCACCTACAACCTGGTGCAGTACTGCGGGGAGTTGGGGGAGACGGTGGCGGTGCACCGGAACGACGCCATCACGGTCGCGGAGATCCGCGCCCTGCAGCCGGACCACATCATCCTCTCGCCGGGTCCCTGCACGCCGAACGAGGCCGGCGTGTCGCTGGCGGTGGTGCACGAGTTGGCGGGCGTGTTCCCCATCCTCGGCGTGTGCCTCGGGCATCAAAGCATCGGGCAAGCCTTTGGCGGCAGGATTGTGCATGCGCGCGAAGTCATGCACGGCAAGACCTCGCTTATCCATCACCGCAATACGGATGTCTTTGAGGGCTTGGGCAATCCCTACACCGCCACCCGCTATCACTCGTTGGTGATCGATAAAGCAAGCTGCCCGGAGTGTCTGGAAATCACCGCCTGGACCGCGCATGCCGACGGCAGCGTTGATGAAATCATGGGCGTGCGGCATCGGGAACTGCCGGTGTACGGCGTGCAGTTTCACCCTGAATCCATTTTGACCGAGCACGGGCACGCCCTGCTCCAAAACTTTTTCAACCTGAGCCGCGATCGCCGCGCGGCCTGAGACCTCCGCAATGCAAATCAAAGACGCCATCGCCGCCGCCATCGCCCATCAGGATCTCGCCTTTGACGACATGCTGGCCGTGGTGCGCCAAATCATGGCGGGCGAGGCCACCCCGGCGCAGATCGCGGGCCTGCTGGTGGCGCTGCGCATGAAGGGGGAAACGGTGGACGAAATCACCGCGGCGGCCTCGGTGATGCGCGAACTCTCGCTCAAGGTTGAATCCGCCTGCAGCCCGCTCATCGACACCTGTGGCACGGGCGGCGACGCCAGCGGCACCTTCAATATCTCGACCGCCGCCGCCTTCGTGGTCGCCGCCGGCGGCGGCTTTGTCGCCAAACACGGCAATCGGTCGGTTTCGAGCAGCAGCGGTTCGGCCGACGTGCTGGAAGCCGCCGGCATTCGCCTTAATCTCGCGCCCACGCAAATCGCCGACTCCATTCGCGAGACCGGATTTGGCTTCATGTTTGCGCAGGCGCATCACAACGCCACCCGGCATGCCGCCGCGCCGCGCCGGGAGCTGGGGATTCGCACGCTCTTTAATGCGCTCGGGCCGCTGACCAATCCGGCCGGCGCCCCGCTGCAACTCGTGGGCCTGTTCCAGCGCGAATGGGTCGATAAGGTCGCCGCCGTGCTCGCGCGCCTCGGCACGCAGCGGGCGATGGTGGTCCACGCCGCCGACGGCCTGGATGAACTCAGCATCGGCGCGCCCACCACGGTGGCCGAGTTAAATCACGGCGAGGTAACGCATTACGAGTTCGATCCGGCCACGCTGGAGATCACGCCGGCCCCGCTCAGCGCGCTGACGGTCGCTAATGCGAGCGAGAGTCTGGCGGTCATCCAGCGCGTGTTTGGCGGCGAAGCGGGCCCGGCGCGGGACATCGTGGCGCTGAACGCCGGCGCGGCGCTGTATCTGTGCGGGATAGCCGAAGACCTGCGCGAGGGCTATCTTCTCGCCGGCAAGCTCATCGCCAGCGGCGCGGCTCGCGACCAATTTCACCACTGCATCCGCTATTCCCAGTCGCTGGAGAGCTTGCCGGCATGAGCAACGAAACCACTACCCTTGCCCCCGGCCACGACATCCTGGCCGAAATCATGAGCTACAAGCTTGGCGAGGTCAGCGCTCGTAGCGCGCGCCGATCGCTGGCCGAGCTGGAGGCGCTGGCCGCCGCGCAAAGCCCGCCCAGAGGCTTCGAGGCCGCGCTCCGGCGCAATGTCGCGCAAGGCTTGCCGGCGGTGATCGCCGAGTGCAAAAAAGCCTCGCCCTCCAAGGGCGTGATGCGCGAACACTACGTACCGGCCGAGATCGCCAAGTCCTACGCCGCCGCCGGCGCGGCGTGTTTGTCGGTCATCACCGACGAGCATTTTTTTCAGGGTTCAGATGAGCACCTCATCGCGGCCCGCGCGGCCTGCACGCTGCCGGTTATCCGCAAGGATTTCATGGTCGACCCCTACCAGATTGTGGAATCGCGCGCGCTGGGCGCGGACTGCGTGCTGCTGATTGTGGCCGGCCTCTCTGACCTGCAGCTGCAGGAACTGGCCGACGCCGCCCGGCGGATGGATCTGGATGTGCTGCTGGAAGTGCATAACCGCGAGGAACTCGAACGCGCGCTGCGCCTGCGGCTGCCGCTCATCGGGATCAATAATCGCGATCTCAAACGTTTCGTCACAGACATTGAAACCACGCTGGGCCTGCTGCGGGATATTCCGGCAGACCGTCTGGTCATCAGCGAATCCGGCATTAACAGCCGCGAACAGGTGGAGCGTCTGCGCCACCGCGAAGTGAACGCGTTTCTGGTAGGCGAGGCCTTTATGCGCGACCCGGACCCGGGCGAGAAACTGCGCGGCCTATTTTTCTGAGCGGGCCGGCTCGCGGCTGGCGGTGAAACCGAGGCGGTTCCCGCCCGGATCTTCAATCGAGAAATAGGCGGATTCCTCGGGCGTGCCGCGCGCGGTGAAACTGGGCGGCGCGGCATAGCGCACCCCGATGTAGTTCAGATGGTCGACCGCCCGATGCCAGTCTTCCCAGCCGGTATCAAGGCCAAACTCCGCAATGCCGGTGTGTATGCCCTGCGCCGCCGGGCCCGCCCCGCGCTGCACGTGCAGCTTGCCGCCGAAAAACTCGAAAGTAATCGCTTCTTCGCCCACGCTGGCCAGACGGCAACCCAGCGTGTCCTCGTAGAACAGGCGAGCCGCCGCCAGATCCGGGCAATACACCACGATCCGCATCGCCGGACGGCGCGTGAACTCGTCTAACGGACCGCTAGGTTTTTTGTTGGCCATAGCTGGAAAACATCGCAATTGCCTCGTCGATTTCGGAGGCCGACAGCAGCACCAGATGGCCGGTCTGCTCGGCCAGCAAATACTGCCGCGCGAGTTCTTCGACTTCCACCGCCGTGCGCCGCGCCCGCTCCAGATCGGCCCCCAGCGCAATCAGCCCGTGATTGGCTAACAGGCAGGCGCGGCGGTCGATGAGCGCGGCCACCGCGTGGTCCGACAGCGCCTGGGTGCCGAACGTGGCGTAGGGCGCGCAGCGAACGTTCGCCCCACCGGCCGCCGCGATCATGTAATGAAACGGCGGAATGTCGCGCCGGGTGCAGGCCAGCGCCGTGGCGTACGGGGAATGGACGTGAACGATCGCGTTGATTTCCGTCCGCGAGCGATAGATATCGCGATGGAAGCGCCACTCGCTGGAGGGCTTCCAGAATTGATCCAGCGTCTCGCCGGCGAGCGACATCTCCACCATCGTGGGTGGCGCCAGCAGGCTCGGCACCACGCCGGTCGGCGTGATGAGCATGCCGCGCTCCGTGCGCACGCTCGCATTGCCCGCCGCAGCGCGGTTGAGGCCATCGGCCTCCAGACGCTGCATGACCGTGACCAGCGCTTCGCGTAGCGCCGGGCTCGCCGGTTTAGCGGAGGAAGAGGTCGTAGGCGACATTGTTGGCTTCCTCCACGTAGTCCATCTGCAGTTGCGCCAGAAATTCGCGGAACTCGGGGTCACGCGCCGCCGGCACCTGCATCCCGATCAGTACTCTGCCGTAGGCCGCGCCGTGGTTGCGGTAGTGGAACAGACTGATATTCCACCGGTCGCCCACCTGATTGAGGAAATGCATTAACGCGCCCGGACGCTCGGGAAACTCCACGCGCAGCAGGCGTTCGTCGCCCAGCAGCCCGCCGTGGCCACCGACCATATGCCGGAGATGGATCTTGGCGAGTTCATTGTCGGACATATCGAGCGCCGCGAAGCCTTTGTCCTTGAGGCTCGCCAGCAACTCGGCGCGGTCGCGATTGCCGCTGCGCAACTGGACGCCTGCAAACACCGTGGCCTGCTCGCGATCCGCATAGCGGTAATTGAATTCGGTAATCGCGCGCGGCCCCAGCGCATGGCAGAACTGCCGGAAGCTGCCGGGCCGCTCGGGGATGGTGGCGCCGATAAGCATCTCGCGCTGCTCACCGAGTTCTGCCAGTTCAGCAATATGGCGAAGCCGGTCAAAGTTCACGTTGGCGCCGGAGAGAATCGCCACCAGCGACTTATCAGTCAGGCCTTCGCGCGCCACGTACTGTTTCATCCCGGCCAAGGCCAGCGCGCCGGCGGGCTCCGCAATGGAGCGGGTGTCCTCAAAGATGTCTTTCACGGCCGCGCAGATTTCATCGATGCTCACCGTCAACACGGCGTCCACATATTCGCGGGCGATCCGGAACGGCTCGGCGCCCGCCTGCTTCACCGCCGCGCCGTCGGCGAAGGTGCCGATGCGGGCCAAGACCACGCGCTCACCGGCTTCCAGCGCGCGGGCCATACAGGCGGATTCATCGGCCTCAACGCCGATGATGAGCACCTCCGGCGCGAGCGCCTTCACATAGGCCGCGATACCGGCAATCAGGCCACCACCGCCCACCGGGACAAAAATCGCGTGGAGAGGCGCCGTATGCTGGCGCATGATTTCCATGCCCACGGTGCCCTGGCCGGCAATTACCAGCGGATGGTCGTAGGGCGAGACGTAGGTCAGGCCGCGGGTGGCGGCGAGTTCATGGGCATGCTCGGCGGCTTCGTCATAGGTGTTGCCGTGAAGCACGATGTCGGCTTCCAGCCTCCGAACGGCGGAAATTTTGATTTCCGGCGTGGTTTTAGGCATCACGATCAGCGCTTTCATCCCGAGCTTGCGGGCGGAGAGCGCCACGCCTTGCGCATGATTACCGGCCGACGCGGTGATGACCCCACGGGCCCGCTCGTCAGCTGAGAGCGCGGCCATCAGCGTATAGGCGCCCCGCAGCTTGTACGAAAACACGGGCTGCATGTCTTCGCGTTTCAGCAACACGGTGTTCCCCAGGCGCTGACTCATCAGCGGCAAAGGGTCGAGTGGCGTTTCACGCGCCACGTCGTACACGGGCGCGCGGAGAATCATCTTCAGGTACTGGTCGAGCATGGCCATAAGATACCATTGAAGTCAGAAACCGGCGGCGCGCTGGTGCCTGAGAGCGATATGAATCAAGACGAAAAGAAACGTCGCGTGGCGCAGGCCGCGCTCGAATTTGTGCCTGACGATTGCATCGTCGGCGTCGGCACGGGCAGCACGGCCAACTTTTTCATCGACGCGCTGGGGGAACGCCGTGAGCGACTGCGCGGCGCAGTGGCGAGCTCCGAGGCCAGTGCCGCCCGACTGCGGGCCGCAGGCATTCCTCTCATTGACCTCAACGACGCCGGCGAACTGCCGGTTTATGTCGATGGCGCTGACGAAACCACCCGTGAACGCTGCCTGATCAAAGGCGGTGGCGGCGCGCTGACCCGCGAGAAAATCGTGGCCGCGGCCAGCAAAGTCTTTGTCTGCGTCGTCGACGACAGCAAGCTGGTGGCCCAGCTGGGGCGCTTCCCTTTGCCGATTGAGGTGATTCCGCTGGCCCGCGCCCAAGTGGCCCGTGCGCTTGAAGCCCTGGGCGGCCGCCCGGTGCTCCGCGAAGGTTTCACGACGGACAACGGCAACCAGATTCTGGATGTCCATGACTTAAAGATTGAGGCGCCGGCCGAGCTGGAAAGCGCGCTCAATCAGCTCACCGGCGTGGTGACGAATGGCCTGTTTGCCCGGCGCCCGGCCGACATCGTCCTCATGGCGAGCGATGCCGGCGTTGCGCGCCTGTAGGCGATTACGCCTTCTCTGCGGAAGATTCTGACGCTGGCAGCGCGGCCAGCGCGGCGGCCTGAATCTCGTCTTCTTCGTCCTCTTCTTCCTCTTCTTCAATGAACCATTTGCAGAAGAGGAGGCCGATTTCCCACAGCGCGCACATCGGCACCGCCATCAGCGTTTGGGAGACCGGGTCGGGTGGCGTCAGGATCGCCGCAACGACAAACACGCCCACCACCACATAGGGCCGCTTCGCCACCAGATCCTGGCGCGTCGCGACCCCTGTTTTGACCAGCATGAAGGTGGCCACCGGGATCTCGAAAGCCAGCCCGAACGCAAAGAACATCACGATGACGAAATCGAGATATTTGGAGATGTCGGTCATCACGGTCACCCCCTCAGGGGCGGCGGTGGTCAGAAAGCCGAAGATGACGGGAAACACCGCGAAATAGGCAAACGCGGCGCCCAGATAAAAGAGCCCGACTGTGGACGCCAGCAGCGGCAAAGCCAGATGGCGCTCGTGGCGATAGAGCCCCGGCGAGACGAAGGCCCAGAGCTGATAAAAGAGGTAGGGGACGCTGATCATGACCGCCATGAAACAGGCGAATTTGAACGGCGCGAGGAAAGGTGAGGCGACTTCGGTGGCGATCATCTGGGCACCGACCTCCGACATCTGCGCGATCATCGGCGCGGCCACCCACTCGTAGAGCGAATTGGCGATCGGCATTAGCACCAGAATGACGATCAACAGACACAGCACGCAACGAATCAGGCGGTCACGCAGTTCCTTCAGATGCGAGATGAAACTTTGTTCGCGCTCGTCCAGTTCCGGCGGCGGCGCAGGTTCCTGATGGCGGCTCATTCAGGGCAGTCAGGCGGCGCCCGGCCCTTTGGGTTCTATCGGTGAGGCGCTGATGGTAGCGGTATCCACCACGATGCGTTCGGAAGTGGTATTGCGCACTTCCTGCTGGAGCCGGTTGAGTTCTTCACGACCGATGTCGCGGTCAAGCTCGGCGCGGAGTTCACGCGTGATGCGCTGGGCCCGGCCAATCCAGCGCCCCGTGGTGCGCACGAGTTCAGGCAGACGTTCCGGCCCAACGACGAGCAAGGCCACGAGGCCTATCATCAGAATCTCGGTGAAACCGACTTCAAACACGGAAGCGGCCTATCAGGAATGTTTCTGATCGCCCGGCGCGACCGTTTCACCCTCAATCACAGGTTTATTGGCGACGGTATTGTTGGCTACCGTTTCGCTGTCGCCATCTTTGATGGCTTTCTTGAAGTCCCGGATCCAGCCGCCGACGTCAGATCCAAAGCCTTTAATTTTCTTCGTGCCGAACACCAACATCACAATGACGAGGATGACGATGAGTTCCTTGATACCGATGCCCATGGTGCTTCTCCTGAGCAGCGCCCGCGCGGCGCCGTCAATTGGATGGTTGAGAGCTTATTGTCCCCGACGGGAGGCTTTCTCCTCAATGCCCGAGACTCCGAAACGACGCCCCAGTTCCGCCAACACCGCCTCATGCCCCAGATTGCGGGCCGACAGCGCTACCAACGAATGGAACCAGAGGTCGGCGACTTCGTGGATGAGCGCCGCATCATCCTCGTTACCGGCGGCGATTACGACCTCCGTCGCCTCTTCGCCAATTTTCTTGCGAATCAGGTCCATCCCGCCGGCGTAAAGCTTGGCCACATACGAGGAACCCGGGTCGGCGCTCTTGCGTTGTTCCAGAATGGCGGCCAGCTGATGGAGAACGTCTACTTCCATGGGATTGCCTCGAGCAGCCTCAGCTGCGGTAAATCTCTTCTGGCGCTTTTAACACCGGGTCTACAGTCTCCCACTGCTCGCCCGAATGCCGCCGATAAAAGCAGCTGGCGCGACCGGTATGGCAGGCAATGCCGCCAATCTGCTCTACGAGCATGACGATGGCGTCGCCGTCGCAGTCCAGCCGGAGCTCATGCAATCGCTGCACGTGGCCAGACTCCTCGCCCTTGCGCCACAGCTTCTGCCGCGAGCGCGACCAGTACACCGCCCGGTTCTCAGTGACCGTGACGGCGAGCGCTTCGCGATTCATCCAGGCCACCGTGAGCACCCGGCCGGTGCTCGCCTCCTGCGCCACCGCGGCGATGAGGCCCTGCGCGTCCCACTTCACTTCGTCCAGCCAGCTCATTGCCGAATCTCGATCCCGGCGGCGGCCAGATGGCGCTTGGCCTCACCCACGGTATGTTCGCCGAAATGAAAGATGCTCGCGGCCAGCACCGCGTCGGCGTGGCCCACGGTGACGCCGGCCGCCAGATGGTCGAGCGTGCCGACCCCACCCGACGCAATCACCGGAATGGGGACCGCGTCGGCCACGGCACGGGTGAGCGCCAGATCAAAGCCATCGCGAGTGCCGTCTCGATCCATGCTGGTCAGCAGGATCTCGCCCGCCCCGTAGTCAGCCATTTTCGCGGCCCAGGCCACGGCATCAATGCCGGTCGTTTTGCGTCCGCCGTGGGTAAAGACTTCCCACTGTTGCTCGCCGACCCGGCGGGCGTCGATGGCAACCACGATGCACTGCGAACCGTATTTGTTGGCGGCTTCGCGTACGAAGTCTGGGTTGAACACCGCCGCCGTGTTGATACCGACCTTGTCGGCCCCCGCCAGCAACATGCGCTGGACGTCCGCGAGCGTGCGGATCCCGCCGCCCACCGTCAGCGGAATGAAGACCTGCGAGGCCACCTGCTCGACGACATCGACCATCGTCTGCCGCTCGTCGCTGCTGGCGGTGATATCGAGGAAAGTGATTTCGTCGGCGCCCTGCTCGTCGTAGCGGCGGGCAATTTCGACCGGATCGCCGGCGTCGCGAATGTTCAGGAAGCGCACGCCCTTGACCACGCGACCCGCGTCAACGTCAAGGCAGGGGATGATTCGTCTGGCAAGACCCATAACGGCAAATCGGGGGGGCGGGAGCTGGAGAAACGGGCGCGGCTTAGCGGGCGCTCAGTTGATCCGCCAGCGCCTGCGCGGCGCGGAGATCGAGCGAACCCTCATAAATGGCGCGGCCGGTGACGGTGCCGATGATGCCTTCTGATTCCACCGCGCAAAGCGCGCGGATGTCATCGAGATTGGTCACGCCGCCGGAGGCAATGACCGGAATAGTGAGCTCGCGCGCGAAGGCCACGGTCGCGTCCAGATTGAGCCCGTTCATCATGCCGTCGCGATGGATGTCGGTGAAGATGATGGCGTCGACGCCGTTGTCTTCGAACTGTTTGGCCAAGTCGAGCGCGTCGTGACGCGCGAGCTTGGACCAGCCTTCAATGGCCACTTTGCCGTCTCGCACGTCGAGGCCCACCATGATGTGGCCCGGAAACTCGAGGCAGACGTCCTGCACGAAATGCGGCGTCGTCACCGCCTTGGTGCCGATGATGACGTAGCGCACGCCGGCATCGAGATAGCGCTGGATGGTGTCCTCATCGCGGATCCCGCCGCCCACTTCGATGGGCACCTGCGGGAAAGCCTGCGCGATTTCGCGAATCACCGCGAAATTGATCGGCGAACCCACCGTAGCGCCATTCAAGTCGACCAGATGGAGACGTCGCGCGCCGTCGGCTACCCAGCGCGCCGCCATGGCGACCGGATCGTCGGAGTACACGGTGTCGTCGGACATCACGCCCTGACGGAGACGGACGCACTTGCCGTCCTTGATATCGATGGCGGGGATGATCAGCATGCGGAAAACTCAGCCTGCAGCGGTCGGTGGGGCGCTGCTGTTGCGGTGGTGGACGGTTCGATTTTCAATTTAATGCGACAAGCCACTGGCCGCAAGGCTCAGTGGGCTTCATCCCAGTTCATGCCGTCTCGGACATCCACTTCCAGCCGCACCGCGAGTTCGGCCGCAGCGCTCATGCGCTCGCGCAAACCTTCCTTCACGTGTTCGACGGCGGCGTCTTCCACTTCCAGCACCAGTTCGTCGTGGACCTGCATGATGATCTCCGCCGGCACCTTGTCCGTTAGCAACCAGTCGTCGACGGCGATCATGGCGAGCTTGATGATATCGGCCGCCGTCCCCTGCATCGGCGCGTTGATCGCCGTGCGTTCGGCATATTGCCGACGCTGCACGTTGCGGGAATTGATCTCGGGAAGGTAGAGACGTCGACCGAAGACGGTTTCCACATAGCCCTGCTCATGGGCCTGTGCGCGAATATCATCCATGTAGCGCTTAACGCCCGGATAACGCTCAAAGTAGAGATTGACGTAGCGCTGCGCCGCGCCGCGTTCGATGCCGAGCTGGCGGGCGAGACCAAACGCCGACATCCCGTAAATAAGCCCGAAGTTAATCGCCTTGGCGGAACGCCGCTGGTCGGCGGTCACGGCGGCGGGTTCCACGCCAAAGACTTCGGCGGCGGTGGCGCGATGCACGTCCTGCCCGTGCCCGAACGCGTCCAGCAGGCGTTCGTCGCGGGACAGATGCGCCATGATTCGCAACTCGATCTGCGAATAGTCCGCCGCCACCAGGCGCTTGCCCGGCGGGGCAATGAAAGCCTGACGAATACGGCGGCCCTCGACCGTGCGCACGGGAATGTTCTGCAGGTTGGGATCTGAAGACGACAGTCGCCCGGTGGCGGCGACCGCCTGATGGTAGCTGGTGTGCACGCGGCCGCTGTCGGGGTCGATGTCCTGCGGCAACCGGTCGGTATAGGTGGATTTCAGCTTCGAGAGCCCGCGGTGCTCGAGAATCAGCCGCGGCAACGGGAATTGCTCCGCCAACTCCTGCAGCGCCGATTCTGCCGTCGAGGGCTGCCCGGTGGGCGTTTTCTCGGTGACGGGCAGGCCCAGACGGTCAAACAGAATGTGCTGGATTTGCTTGGGCGAGCCCATGTTGAAAGGCTCGCCGGCTTCCTTGATGGCTTCCTGCTCCACCTCGTGCATGCGCGCCAGCAGCGCCGTGCCCTGCTCGCGCAGCATCGCGGCATCCACCAGCACGCCTTTGCGCTCGATTCGGGACAGCACCGGAACCAGCCGCATTTCAACGTCTTCCAGCAGGGATTTGAGCGCGGGCTCGGGCGCAATCGCCGCCCATAATTTTTGGTGCAGTCGCAAGCAGACGTCGGCGTCTTCCGCCGCATAGGGGCCGGCTTGCTCGAGCGGCACCTGATTGAACGTGAGCTGTTTCGCGCCCTTGCCGGCGACGTCCTCGAAATGAATCGTGCCAACGCCCAGCTGCTGCATGGCCACCGAGTCCAGATCGTGGCGACTCGCCGTGCTGTTCAGCACATAGGACTCCAGCATGGTGTCGTAGCGAATGCCCTTGAGTTCGATGCCGTGATTGAGCAGGACGTTGCGGTCGTATTTGGCGTGATGACCCACTTTGCCGAGCAAAGGATTTTCCAGCAGCGGCTTCAGCGCACCGAGCACTTGCGCTTCGGTCAGTTGCGTTGGGGCGCCAATGTAGTCGTGACCGAAGGGCACGTAGGCGGCCTTACCCGGCTCCACACAGAACGACACGCCCACCACGCGCGCCTGCATGTAGTTCAGGCTGGTGGTTTCGGTATCAAAGGCAAAGAGCTCGGCCTGCGCCAGAATCTCCAGCCACTCCGCGAAACGCGCTTCATCCAGCACGGTTTCGTAGTGTTCGCGCGCGCCGGCCATGTCCGGCGGCGGCGCGGCGTCGGCCTGCAGCTCAACGGCCTGTTGTTCCAGCAAGCGCAGCGAGGTCTTAAGGCCCAGATTGCGATAGAGCTCGGCGAGCTGTTCGCGTTCTGGCGGGCGCACTACCAGTGCGTCGAGGGTCCACGGCAGATCCAGCGCATCCATGATGGTCACCAGTTTGCGCGACAGCGGCAGGCGCGGCAGCGCCTCACGCAAATTCTGCCCCACCACGCCGGCGATGCTTTCGGCGCGCCGTTCGATTTCATCCAGCGAACCGTATTCGGCCAACCATTTGACGGCGGTTTTGGGACCCACTTTGGGCACACCCGGGATGTTGTCGGAGGTGTCGCCGATGAGGGTGAGGTAATCGATGATTTGCGCCGGCTCGACCCCAAACTTGGCCTTTACCCCGGCGATATCCATGACGCTGTTTTCCTTGTCCATGGTGTTCACGAGGATGATGTTCTCGTTCACCAGCTGGGCAAGGTCCTTGTCGCTGGTGCAGATAATGACGTCACATCCCGCGCTCGCTCCGCGCCGGGCAAGGGTGCCGATGACATCGTCGGCCTCAACGCCGTCCATCACCAAACGGGGTAGACCCTGCGCATCGATGATTTGGTTGATCAGCGGCACCTGGGAGGCGAGCTCCTCGGGCATCGAGGGGCGCGTGGCCTTGTAGTCAGCGAACCATTCGTCGCGCTGGGTTTTGCCGCGCGGATCAAACACCACCGCAAAATAGTCGGAGGGGTAATCCACCCGCAGGCGCGCGAGCATCGAGAGAATGCCGTGAATGGCGCCAGTGGCCTGACCGCTCGCATTGGTAAGCCCCGGCATGGCGTGAAAAGCCCGGTAGAGAAAGGACGATCCGTCTACCAGCACCAGTCTTGATTTAGTCATATCGCCAAGGCTTCCCGTCGTTTACCAAGCTCATGATCATTGCCCGTTTCGCTGACGAAAACGCAGCCCATCACACCGCGAGCTGATGCTATGCTACGGGCATCTAATCCACCATCGCACGCGATCGGGAAAGCTCAAATGCGAACGACAAAACCGCTACTTCTGATTGCAGGGCTTCTGGTTGGCGGTCTCGCACAGGCGGCCCAACCCGACAACCTCGAACAAATTCCGGAAGCGGCCCCGGCCCCGCTAGGCCCGATGGAAGACGGCAAGGCCATTGAGCCCGAAATCACCATCGTTCAACGCAAGGATGCCACGGTGCAGGAATACCGCGCTGGCGGTCGCATCTACATGGTGAAGGTCAAGCCCTTCATCGGACCCGCCTACTAT
>Ga0164294_10003723_pt1 | contig 13536 bp, 10 predicted proteins | sample GEODES005metaG_FD_111479 | JGI IMG/M metagenome (GOLD analysis project Ga0164294, IMG submission 111479) | Oligotrophic lake water microbial communities from Sparkling Lake, Wisconsin, USA - GEODES005 metaG | ecosystem: Environmental > Aquatic > Freshwater > Lake | place: USA: Sparkling Lake... | reverse complement strand
TTCCACTCTTCAGAGTCACCGTGTACTTGGTCACCGGATTTCCTCCGCTGTAGGACGGAGCGCTCCACGAGACCGTGACGTTCCCGTGCGAGGGTGACACCGCTCGTGCGTTCACAACGGGTAATGGTGCGGCGCCCTTTACCTGGAGCGACACAGCCCCGGTAGATACGACGCCCGCGCCGCGGATCAGGTAGCGACCCGATTTCGTTGCGCACACCGTGAGTGTTGCGATTCCGTTCGCGCCCACCGTGGCCGAGAGCTTCGCTCCCTTGCACTTCTGGGCGGCTCCGGCGGGGGGCGCAATCGACACCGTTGCCCCAACTGCGCTGTGCGTGCTGCGGCCGTCCGCCGAGACCGATCCGCTGGTTTTCAGGGTCAAGGTGACGAGCGATCCCGCCACTGGCTCGGTCGTGATGACGGGTGTTTCCACCCACGGCATGTCCTCAAGAACGAATTCCGCGTCGCCGTCACCCAGGGGGCCGGACGCGCGTTGAATGAGAATTCCGTCGTTGTATTCGACCAACACTCGCGATTCGTCAGAGGAGTATCCCGACAGGTAGACCTCGCCGTATTCGTTCGTCACACCGCCCGTGACGGTTTCCGGAGAGGTGAACAGCGCCCCGTCCACCGACGCGGACGAGGTCAGGTCGGTGACACTCACCGTGGCGCCAACGACGGGTAATCCGTTCGGCAAGGCGACTCGAACCGTGTGTGTTGATTGAGACGGTTCGGGCGGCAACGTGATGACCGAATCGGTCGAGAAACCGATGGTGGTGATCGCTTCGTAGTTCGCGATGGCGCCACCCAGCAACTGGACGTCCCGGAGTGTCACGTCGACAGGGCCCGCGGGGATGAACGGGAAGGTTGCCCGCCCATCGACGGTCAGTCCGTAGTCGAGCGCCGACTCGAACGATCCGTCCCGCTTTCGCCACGTGACCTGGCCGCCGTAAACGGGTTGCCCGTCGGCGTCACGAACCGCGATTGTGTGAGACACCAGTCCGGTTGTGTACGCCGTGACGGTCTCAGAAAAGGAGGAGGTTCCCGCGGCGTTCACCGCGCTGAGTCGAATGGCGACTGCCGAACCCACAGCCAGTCCCGTCAGAATCGCCGAGGTTTCTCCGGCGGAAACGGTCCTCGAACTCCAGGTGGTTCGGTCAGTGCTCCAGTCCAGCTGGTAATTCAACACGGGCTCGTGCGGCGACGAAACGGGTCGCCACGCAACGGTCACCGAATTGGCTGTACTCGCCGAAATCGTCGGGGTACTGGGTCGCTGGGGTGGCAAGGCGGTCGACGATGTGAGTACTTGGGAACTCGGCCCGGTTCCCGCCACACTCGTTGCCGCGACGCGAACCTCGACGGTCGACTGCACCGCCAGTTCGGGTGACGTCCAGCTGTTCACACCAGCAGCAATCGGCACGGTCGCCCAGGTCCCATCAACCAAACGCCAGTCCAGCAGGTAGCCGCTCAAGGCGAAGTCACCCGCGTGGGGTGTCGCCCACGACACTGTTACGGTTCGGGCGCTGCGGGAGGTCTGTGAAACGCCCTCCACTCGACCTGGGGCCTCCATGCTTCGGGCGACATAGGGCCCAATGGACGGAACCTCTACCGGCATGTAATAGGGGCCTGGAGATCCGTTGTTGACAATCCCTCTGTATTCTCCCCAGCAGTACATTGCTGATGAAACACCCGTCGCGCATGTTGCACCGAAATAGTAGTCCGTCTGTTGTTTTGCGATGTGGACAACTGGCTCAGGGAGTCGCACCGTTGCGGTTCCATTCGTTCGTGTTCCATCACCGAGATTTCCCTTTTGGTTGTCACCCCAACAGGTGACCGTACCCGACGTCCGAAGGGCGCAATGGTGACTTGGCGCCCCAATCACCATATGGGCATCAGAGATTCCTGGAACGACCGAATATCCGCTGTTTGCGTCTGCTCGGAAGCAGACGACCGAGCCGTCAATCGCCACACCACACGGTGAGCCGTGATTACCGCTGCCCAGGGCTTTCATTGGCGGAAGGTACGAATGATTTACCCAGCGGTACTCCCGACTGTTGGTCGTTAGGCACGATATCGACGTGTCGGTGAGAAGTGCGCAGAACCCCGAGTAGTCTTTGACGTTTTGGTGGACAACCGTCGGGACGAGGATGGGGGTGGCATACCTGTCATAATTCCAACGCCCCCAACACCATAAATCACCACTCGACGTCAGTGCACAGTTCGTATTGTTGGATGATGAGACGGAAATGACGTCATCTGGAAGTCCGGGAACGACAAAAGTGCCACCTTTGCCGCCGATGAATCCGCGCCCGAGCTCACCATAAATATTGTTCGCAGTCGAGCAGACAACACCGAGGGATTCTGACAAAAAACAGGGGCCGCTCATACTGACGATGTCCGAGACCGGCCGAGTCCCGCCAAGTCCGTTGTAATCGCCTACTTCATAACTTCTTCGATAAATGCCGTAGTCAACACACCACATCTGGGAGCCAGGATCGGTGCCACAGAGTTGGGAGGCTTCGGCTTGGAAATTTCCCAAACCACCCATCACGGTGCGTGGGCCCACACCCGCGTTGTTTACGGCGGCAACACGGAATTCGTAGTCACGGGCAGACGCAAGCCCCGTCACCGTGGCGGAAAGGTTAGCCGATAATCCATCATCAAAAATCGACCAAACACCACCTCGTTCCCTGTAGCCAATCTGGTAGTCGGTGATGTCGGAGTCACCCGATGTCAGTGGAGCGTCCCACACGAGCTTGACCGAACGGGGTCCGTTGCCGTCGTACCGCACCGACGGAATGGGTCCGGGCGCACCGGTCGCCGTTGCACCAGCGGGCGAACCCGTCAATTGGGCGGGGATCACGATGAGCGCGGCGAGGAGGAAGGCGAGTGCCCGAGACACTCGTTGCTGAGTAATTGTCTGCATGGGGCAAAGTTAGACCGAGCCTCGGACACGTAATCAGCTTGTGCCGCTGGAGCAGGAGAGTGCCGCTGGAGCGGGAGAGTCCTGCGGACTCTCCTGTCTTATTCAACGTGCCGGAAAACGACGGTTTTGAGATGTGCCGCTGGAGGGACTCGAACCCCCAACCCTTTCCTTAGGACGGAACTGCTCTTCCATTGAGCTACAGCGGCAACACAACCAGTAAACCACGAGGGGGTTCTAGGCCGCGAGGTACTCGCTCCACGCGGGGACGTCACGGTCGATGCCGCGGACAAGCCACGCCGTTCCGTGGGGCTGACGCGGTTGAGAACGGAGCGTCCAGCCAAGTTCCCGCAGGGTACGGTCGGCTTTCTGGTTGTTGCACCGAACACAGCAGGCGACGAGGTTTTCCCAACTGTCCGATCCACCGCGCGATTTCGGTTGCACGTGGTCAATGGTGTTCGCGGTGTTGCCGCAATACGCACAGCGGTTGTTGTCGCGTCGCAGCACCCCGCGCCGAGTGAGCGGGACACCTTTGGTCATGGGCACGCGAACGTAACGGCTGAGGATGATGACGCTCGGTCGGTCCCACAAACCCGAGATTCCGAAGACGGGGTGGTCGGGCTCGTGTGCGAGCATGTTCGCTTTTCCGGTCATGACCAATACGAGTGCGCGGCGATACGAAACAACGGCGAGCGGTTCATAGCCTGCGTTGAGGACGAGGGTTCTCATGGTGTTCCTTTCGTTCCCACATGGCCTGTGGGTTGTCGGGCTGTGTTGATCGTCGCTCGTGTCTTAACCGAAAAAGGCACCGTCGCTATCGACGATGCCTTTTCTTATTCGCGCCCTGGTCGGGGCGCACTGGTACTCGGACTTATCGGGTGTTCCCATTCGAAACCTCGGGGTGAGGTTCGGTGGGGCCCGCCAAGTCCGTTACGGATACGAGGTGTGATGTTCACATTTACAGACTACGCCCGTGGCGCGCCGAGTTCGGTATTGCCGTGGGGTTATATTCCGAGGCGGACGATGTAGAAGTTGGACGTCCAAATCTTTCGGATGCTGACGGCGCCTCCGGCGGCGGGTGCGTCGAGAATCTTGCCGTCTCCGGCGTAGATGCCGTTGTGGCCGGACATCATGACGATGTCACCGGGGCGCGCGTCGGCGAGTCGGATCGGTTTCCCCATCGCCCCTTGTGCGGCCGCGCTGTGCGGCAGTTCCACACCGAACTGGGCGTAGACGAACAGGATAAATCCGGAACAGTCGAATCCGGATGGATCTGCGCCACCAAACCGATAGGGTACGCCGACGTACTTTTTGCCGACCTCGAACACCTTCGACAAACTGAAATCGGGGTACGGCGGGTTCTTGAGAAAGTCGGCCGCCGACGGCCCGTTGTAGCGCGGGTAATTGACCTGTCCCGCCGCCAGCCGATCGAGCTGAGACTGGCTGGTCGCGCGGAAAGTGGATTGTTCGACGGAGAGTGCCGAGCCACCGGTTGTTTTCAGGTCTTGGGTGGCTTCGCTTGCCGCGATTATCTCGGGGCTAAACGCATAGGCGGGCAGAGCCACGGTCCCGACGAGAGCGCTGACCAGTGCGAAGACGGAGGCTCGACGAGCAGTGTCGCTGCGCACCGCGGTGCGAACGACCCCGCCGACCGCCGGACGTGCAATCCGACCGACGCGGGCGAGGAAACGGAAGGCGTCGCCGATTGCTAAAGCTGTGGTGTGACCAATTCGGAAAAAAGCGTTGTTCAAGAGATATCCCCTGAGCCCGAGGCGCTTTACCTCCCCGTCCTTGGTTTTGTTGAACTGTGCGACGACGGGGAAATCGGGCTTCGCACAATTGTTCTGTGTGCGCGGAGGCGCGTTCAGAACTCTTTCAACCTACCAAGCGATGTAGTGCAGAGGTCGAAGGCGGGCCTCGGCGTGGCAAAACATCCAAAAATCTGCCACTGTGGATTGTTTAGACTGGGGCAATGTCCGACTTTCGACTGCCACCCGAATTGATTCCCACCGACGGGAGATTCGGGTGCGGGCCCTCGAAAGTGCGCTCCGAGCAAATCGACCACCTCATCGCCCACGCCCACCTGCTGGGAACCTCTCATCGCCAACCTCCGATTCGCGCGCTGGTTGGACGGATTCGTGAAGGTCTCGCCGACCTCTATCGTCTTCCGAGCGGATACGAGGTCATTCTGGGAAACGGTGGGTCGACCGCGTTCTGGGATGCGGCCGCATTTTCCCTCATCGACAATCGCAGTGCGCACCTCGCGTTCGGAGAGTTCGGGCAGAAGTTTGTGACAGCAGCGAGCGCCCCCTGGCTTTCCGCGCCGATTGTCAACGCGGCCGCTGCGGGTGAGGTCTCGCAGTTCACCGGCGACGAGGACGCCGATGTTTTCGCCTACCCGCACAACGAAACGTCGACGGGTGCGATGAGCTCGGTTCGGCGTCACGGTCCCATCGGTTCCCTGACCGTCGTGGATGCAACAAGCGCGGCCGGCGGGATTGACATCGACGTCCGCGAAACCGATGTCTACTATTTTGCGCCACAGAAGAACTTCGCGAGCGACGGCGGGTTGTGGATTGCGCTGATGTCCCCCGCCGCACTCGAGCGCATCGAACGCATCGCCGCGTCGGGCCGCTACATCCCCGAGTTTCTGTCGCTCGGTGTTGCCGTTGAGAATTCTCGACTGGACCAAACCCTCAACACCCCGGCCATTACGACCCTGTTGTTAATGGACGCGCAGATCGAGTGGATTCGCGACAGCGGTGGACTCGCCTGGGCGGGTGCGCGAACCCGGGATTCGTCGAAGCGCATTTACGACTGGGCAGACGGTCGTTCGGATGCGTCTGCGTTCGTCGCGGTTCCCGAGCACCGATCGCAGGTTGTTGCGACGATTGATTTCGACGACACCGTCGATGCCCCGAACGTGTCGTTACTGTTGCGCGCCAACGGAATCGTCGACATCGACCCGTACCGAAAACTCGGTCGAAACCAACTGCGCATCGCGACGTTTACCGCGATTGAACCGGACGATGTAACACGCCTGCTCGGCGCTATCGAGTTGGCAATCGCCGCGCTCTAACGGTCGTCACCAACCACAAAATCATCGTCAACGTCGTCGTCAACATCGTCGAGGTCGTCGATGCCTAAATCGTCGTCGTCAACATCGTCGAGGTCGTCGACATCATCGTCATCGTCTAACTCGTCATCGTCTAACTCGTCATCGGGGACTACGACGACCTCGTCCTCGACTCCCGCTGCAATCGACGCTTCGTATTCCCGAAGTCGGTCCACCCAGGGAACCCACTCGGGGGACTGAATTGAATCGGCTCCGGCGAGAAGTTCCGTTTCCAAGACCGACGTCGCGGAACCGTCGACCGCGAGGGACGCGACCCATTCCCACCCGGCATAGCCGGGCATGTTCGACACGAACCGGACGTCTGCGACACCATCGGATTCTTTCGCCGAGAGCACTGCTCCGATCGTGTCCGCCGATGTCATTGTTTCGAGAGCGGCGCGCGCCGCCTTCTCGAGTGCTTTAGGCGTCAAAGTTTTCCGCAACCTTTCGAAGAACGACCGCGATTTTGCGGGAGTGGGCGTTCGCGGGGTAATGCCCGCGACGCAAATCAGAGCTCGCGGATTCCAACAGTCGGATAACGTCCTCGACGATGACCACCATGTCGTCCGCATTTCGGCGACGGCTGCGAACGACAGACTGCGGCTCTTCCAACACCGTGACGCCGTGAGCCTGCAGGCCGCGCTTGCCGTCGACCGTGCCGTACTCGACGAGTGCACCGGGTTGTACGGTCGTGCCCGCGGGCAATGCCGAGGCGTGGAGGAACACCTCGCTGCCGTCGTCGCCTTGGATAAATCCAAAACCTTTGTCCTCGTCGAAGAACTTCACTTTTCCGGTTGGCATTATTTCTCCTTGAATCCTGACCATTACCGAGGATACCCGTCAGCGCGATAAACTAAACGGATGCCTTCTTCACACGTCGTCTCGGTTCGGTTGGGAACGCTGTCACTCCGAGAACTCGAGGACCTCGTGTTGTCCCGTCCGTGGACGATGGGGCGCCAGAACGACCTGCACGATGTGGCCGACACACTCGTGTCGACCGAGTCCATCGTTCCGACGCTGCGGTCACTCGCGCGACCGACCCTCACGTCCCTCGTTGAGGGTGCCGCAGACACTCTCGCGTGCGAGTTGATGCTCGCCGACGCCGGCGGTGCGGTCTACCCCGAAGTCACCGCGCTGTTACCCGCGATTCTCGATCAGCCAGCGCCGGCTGAACCCGCCACGTCGGGCGACAGCACCACAGTCGCTCTTCACAGTGTCATCGCGATTCGCGATCTCATCGGGTGGGTCGCCCGCGATCCACTCACGATGGGGGCAACCGGCGGCCTTCTCAAAGCCGAGGAAAAGACGCTCGCTGCGGGGCTGGTCGTTTCGGATCAGGACGCCGCAGCGCTCGTCGGAATTGCCCACGCCGCCGGACTCGTGAACACGATTGATCGTCGCCTGTATGCGAGCACCCGCGGCCTGGAGTTGAGTGACGACCTGGTCGGTTTGTGGTCGGTGTGTGCCGAAGCGATTGGGTCTGTCCTGAGTCGTTCCGTTCGCCATGCCTGTACCGCAGCGGGTCGGTTCGACCTCGAATTCATCGAGTGGCTCACGCCATTGCGTGATTCGTCCGAGTCGCGCACTCTGGTGACGCTGTCGGACGGCGCCCGTTTGTTCGGACTCACCGCTGGCGGAACGACCGACCTGGGTCGAACTTTTCTCGACCCTGCCGGAGATGTCTCGGCCCAACTCACCGCGCTGTTTCCCGCATTGCAGAACTCCGTCTACGTCCTCGACGACCTGAGCATCATCGCACCGGGACCGGTGTCCCGCGACACCGCCGACTTCCTCGCGCTCGTGTCGACGCTCGAAACGCGTGGACTCGCCCCCAAATACCGGCTCGACCCGACTCTGATCCTGCGTGCGATTGCCAACGGTCTGACCGCCGAATTGATTGTTGCGCGACTAACCGAGTTGTCGCTCACCCCCGTGTCACCCGCAGTCACATCGACGGTCGATGACGCGTCGCGCAACGGGCGATTTATCGTCCTCAACGGCACCGGAACCGACACGGCGGCGAAAGCGTCCCATGCGGAACTGGGTGAACTGCTGTTGACGGACCCGAGGTTGCAGCGACTCGCACCCATCAAGGTCGACGACTTTTCTGTCTTGTATGGTGCGTCCCGACTTCGCGTCGAGACCGCGCTCGCCGAAACGCGGTACACGGTCATCACGCCAACACCCGAGCGCATCATCGTCGCGCCGGCGGCACCGACAAAGTTGCTCGACCTTATCGAACGCCTGCACGAAACGGGTTTGGGCTCGTCGCATCTCGAGCGGGCACTCATGACCGCGGGTAAGTCGCGGAGTTCGGTGACGTTGCTGGTCGAAACCAGCACGGGAAACAAGACCATCACACTCGAACCCCGTCACGTCGCCAACGGTCGTGTTCGAGGGCTCGACACCGTTGCGGACGTCGAACGCACGCTGCCCATTTCCGCCATCATCGAACTCCTCGCGGTCGGAGAATAACGCGTGAACGGCCCCCTCATTGTCCAGAGCGATCGCACCGTCTTGCTCGAAGTCGGTCACGCACAGGCGACGGACGCGCGCCACGCCCTCGCGGTTTTCGCCGAACTTGAGCGCGCACCCGAACACATTCACACCTATCGCATCACGCGTCTCGGGCTGTGGAACGCACGTGCCGCCGGACACACTGCCGAGGAAATGCTCGAGACGCTCGAGACCTACTCGAAGTTCCCCGTGCCGCCCGTTGTAGCAATCGATATCGCCGATACCGTGTCGCGATATGGCCGAATTGTGGTCGAGCGCGACTCTGACGGACTCTACCTCGAAGCGGAATCACCTGAGATTCTCGCCGAGGTCACGCGAACTTCGAAGCTCGAGCCGCTGCTCGGAGCAGTGACGAGTCCGACCGTCGTTCGCCTCAACGATTGGGCTCGAGGCATTGTGAAACAGGAATTGTTGGGAATCGGCTGGCCCGCCGAAGACCGAGCCGGCTTCACCGAGGGAACTCCGATGACGGTCGCGCTCGACAATTCGACCTGGGAACTTCGCGGCTACCAGCGCGAAGCAATCGACCTGTTCGACAAGAGCGGCGCGGGTGTTGTGGTGTTGCCGTGTGGGGCGGGCAAAACCGTGGTCGGGATCGGGGCGATGGTCGAAGGCCAGTCCTCCACCCTGATTCTGGTGACCAACTCGGTGTCGGCGCGACAGTGGCGCGACGAAATCATTGCCCGCACCACCCTCACGGCCGAGGACATCGGCGAGTATTCGGGTGAAAAGAAAGAGATCAAGCCCGTCACGATCGCGACGTACCACATCCTCACCGCGAAGCGGGCGGGCGCATTCGCCCACCTTCCGCTGCTCGACGCCAACAACTGGGGACTCATCATTTATGACGAAGTTCACCTACTCCCCGCTCCCGTCTTCAAGTTGACCGCCGATCTGCAAGCGCGTCGTCGGCTGGGATTGACCGCGACTCTCGTTCGAGAGGACGGCAAAGAGGGTGACGTTTTCAGCCTGATCGGACCGAAACGTTTCGACGCCCCGTGGAAGGAAATCGAGGCACAGGGCTTCATCGCACCGGCACGCTGTGTGGAGGTTCGGGTGTTGCTCGAATCGGACGAACGGATGGACTACGCCGTAGCGACCGAACGCCAACGGTTCCGCATCGCCGCGACGAGCCCCGCCAAGCGCCCCATCATTTCGAAACTGATTGCCCAGCATCCCGATGACCAGATCCTCGTGATTGCCCAATACCTTGACCAGATTGATGATGTGTCGGACACTCTCGGACTGCCAACAATCACCGGCGCGACGCCGGTCGACGAACGTGAAGTGTTGTACGACAAGTTCCGATCTGGCGAAATCCGCGTGTTGCTTGTTTCCAAGGTCGCGAATTTTTCCGTCGACCTGCCCGACGCATCCGTCGCGATTCAGATTTCGGGGTCATTCGGTTCGCGGCAGGAAGAAGCACAACGCCTCGGTCGAATTCTGCGCCCGAAATCGGACGGTCGTAGTGCCGTTTTTTACACCGTAGTTGCGCGCGATACCGTCGAACAAGACTTCGCACAAAACAGACAGCGATTTCTGACGGAACAGGGATACGCCTACGAAATCGTTGACGAAGGCGCAATTTAGTCCCCAACTCGGTCCCACGCCCGTTTGCACCCAGCCTGGCGTCCACGACCAGCGCGGCGCCGCACGACACGGCACCATGGTGGAATGACAAGTTTTCACGTCGACGCCGGTGCTCTGGACATCGCCGCAACTCACATCACCCGGACGATTGACTCGCTTCAATCCGACATCACGAGCCTCACCGCCCAACTTCGCGGGCTCGACGGGACGTGGTCGGGTCCAGCTGCGCTCGCTTTCGCGGGTGTCGTTGACGAGTGGACAACGAACAGCACTCGCGTCGCGGAATCGCTGAGCGACATCGGGGTCGCGCTTCGGATCATCCACGCGCACTACCTCGACACCGAACAGGCCAACCTGAGGCTTCTCGGGCGCTGACAACAGAAGACGGGGGCGGCGCGAACGCCACCCCCGTCTTTGATGCTCGGGTTAGAAGCCCATTCCACCGCTCGGGTCGCCCGCGGGGGCAGTCGGTGCGGGTTCGGGCTTTTCCGCGATGACCGCTTCGGTCGTGAGGAACAGTCCGGCGATCGAGGCGGCGTTCAGCAAGGCGGAACGAGTCACCTTGACCGGGTCGCTGATGCCCGCTGCGAGCATGTCGACGTATTCACCGGTCGCGGCGTTGAGCCCCTGACCGATCGGCAAGCTGCGGACCATGTTGACGACAACACCGGGCTCGTGACCAGCGTTGAGCGCAATCTGGCGCAACGGAGACTCGATTGCCAAACGAATGATGTTGACCGCGGTCTGCTCGTCACCGTCCAGTTTGAGCTTGTCGAGAATCGATGCGGCCTGCAGGAGTGCGACTCCACCGCCGGGGACGATTCCTTCTTCGACAGCGGCTTTCGCGTTGCGGATTGCGTCCTCGATGCGGTGCTTGCGCTCTTTGAGTTCAACCTCGGTCGCGGCGCCCGCCTTGATGACAGCGACGCCTCCGGCGAGTTTCGCCAGACGCTCCATGAGCTTTTCGCGGTCGTAGTCGGAATCGGTGTTCTCGATTTCCTGGCGAATCTGCTTGACGCGACCCGCGACGGCCTCGGACGTTCCGCCACCTTCGATGATGGTCGTCTCGTCTTTGGTGATGACCACCTTGCGTGCCGAGCCGAGGAGGTCGAGCGTGACGCCGTCGAGCTTGAGCCCGACCTCTTCGCTGATGACCTGTCCGCCCGTGAGCAGCGCGATGTCTTGCAGCATCGCCTTGCGACGGTCACCAAAACCGGGGGCCTTGACCGCAACCGACTTGAAGATGCCACGAATCTTGTTGACGACGAGGGTAGCGAGTGCGTCTCCGTCAACGTCTTCCGCGATGATGAGCAACTGGCGACCCGACTGTGCAACCTGTTCGATGACGGGGAGCAGGTCCTTGATCATCGAAATCTTGGAGTTGACAATGAGGATGTACGGGTTTTCGAAAACCGTTTCCATGCGCTCGGGGTCGGTGACGAAGTACGCCGACAGGTAACCCTTGTCGAAACGCATTCCTTCGGTGACTTCGAGGGTGGTGCCGAACGTGTTCGATTCTTCGACGGTCACAACACCTTCTTTGCCCACGCGGTCGATGGCTTCAGCGATGAGGTCACCGATTTCGGTGTCGGCTGCCGAGATCGATGCCGTAGCGGCGATTTCCGCCTTCGTTTCGACGTCTTTCGCGTTCTTGAGAAGCTGCTCGGTCAACGCGGCAACGGCCTTGTCGATTCCACGACGAAGGCTGATGGGGTCCGCGCCGGCAGCGACGTTGCGCAGCCCTTCGCGAACGATCGCCTGCGCGAGGACAACCGATGTGGTCGTGCCGTCACCGGCAACGTCGTCGGTCTTCTTGGCGACCTCTTTGACGAGTTCCGCGCCAATCTTTTCGAACGGGTCTTCGAGCTCGATTTCTTTGGCAATCGAAACACCGTCGTTCGTGATGGTGGGGGCGCCCCACTTCTTTTCCAGGACGACGTTTCGACCGCGGGGTCCAAGCGTGACCTTGACTGCGTCGGCCAGGATGTTGAGGCCGCGCTCGAGGCCGCGTCGGGCCTCTTCGTTGAATGCAATTATTTTCGCCATGATGTGTGTCGGTCCTCCGGGACGTAGTTCATGTGATTGGCACTCGCGGTGTGCGAGTGCTAACTACAATTCTGGCACTCTCCTACCGAGAGTGCAAATTGATGGGGAAAACCCTAGCGGCGCTTCTGTTCGAAGTAGCCCGTCGCCTCTGGGACCAACTCGACCCAGGTTCGACCCGGCGCCAAGGTGACAACCTCTCCGCCTTTCAGGGTGAAGACGGTCATGGCGGTTCGCCTCTTTTTGACCCACCGGGCTTTCACGGTCTGCCCGCCGGTGGAAATCCATGCGGTCCCCCTGCCCACAACCAGACTGCGCGGGACGCCGTACTCACTGGAAATACCGACCATCTGGACGACAACATTGACCGCGGTGAGTTGTTGTTTGCGCTCGTCCCGATCCTTTTCGCCATCCGCCTGGAAGCGTCGGTAGAAGCCGGTGGCCGCGTCAAACTTCCAGGACGGCGTGTTCATGCTGGAGAACGAGGCGTAGAGACGTCCCGCGGGCTTTCCGAGCGCCAATGCTGATGGAACGTCGGATCCACGGGCGAATTGGAATGCCGGCTCCGGCGGGCGCAGTCTCGAATACTTGGCGACCAGTTTTTGCGCCTTCACCATCACGTTGTGCGGAGAGATTTTTTTGGTCGTGCGATAAATATACTTTTCGGTCCCCGCCTGACCGTGGATGATGTTCTTGACCTTCGTCGCCACCATCATCTGAACAAACCGTTGCTGGCCACCCGAATACGCGATGAGTCCGCGGAACGGTGAGGCGATATCGGGATCCATCGGGCGAATCGATCGAATGGGTCCGATTTCTTTCGGGATGACCGAGTGCCACACTGGGACGTAACGGCTGAACCCGCCTTCGACCAGTTCCTCGAAGACGATGTCGGCGTCGTTGAGTCCGACCTGTGGCCGGGCGGTCGGGTTGTTGTCGATCTTGGCCATCAGCGCCGGATTCGGAAGGGAACCCACCTCTACCTGAACCCCCGTCAGCGGTGCATATTCAACCGGTGGCGGAGTCGGCGTGGTTGTCGGTGACGGCGTCGGTGACGCCGACGGACTTGCACTGGGTCCCCCGATGACGCTCGGCAGCACTATCGCCGCACAGGCAGTGAGCGCCACCGCGATGACAATTCCCAGGGCTATGAGTAGTTTTTTCTTCACGGGGTTCTCCTTCGGTCCGCCGTCTAGCGGATGAAATCTTTGCCCATGAGAACTGTCACCCTCGCGCCCGGGTACAGGTCGGACTGTTTCACGGCCTTGATGCCGAGGCTCGCGGCGACACTCGTTGCCAAGGAAAGGTCTTCGTCAGGGCCATACACAACCACACTGACTTTGATGGTCGA
>Ga0164294_10003722_pt1 | contig 13536 bp, 11 predicted proteins | sample GEODES005metaG_FD_111479 | JGI IMG/M metagenome (GOLD analysis project Ga0164294, IMG submission 111479) | Oligotrophic lake water microbial communities from Sparkling Lake, Wisconsin, USA - GEODES005 metaG | ecosystem: Environmental > Aquatic > Freshwater > Lake | place: USA: Sparkling Lake... | reverse complement strand
TGGACACGACACCTCTGGTGTCTCGAATGACAAGCTCTACACCACCCCTGAGGACATGCTCACCGTTTATGAGACCCTCAATGGCGTGGGTCGCTTCATGTTTGCAGCCACCTTTGGTAACGTCCACGGTAGCTATAAACCTGGTGCAGTGAAACTGAAGCCAACCATCCTCAAAGATGGCCAATCCGCGGTGACCGCTAAATACGGCGCAGTTGCTGAGATGGACCTTGTTTTCCACGGCGGCAGCGGCACACCTCTGGAGGAAATCCGCGAGACCCTGGACTATGGCGTCGTGAAAATGAACATCGACACCGACACCCAGTATGCCTTCACGCGTCCGATCGTGGACCACATGATGAAGAACTACGCGGGTGTATTGAAAATCGACGGTGAAGTGGGCGACAAAAAAGCCTACGATCCACGCGGCTACCTCAAAAAAGGTGAGCAAGGTCTTTGCGACCGCATGAAGGAAGCCTGCAACGACCTTCTCAGCACCGGCAAGACCATCTTTGGGACCGTCTAAAACGTCTTCCCAGATAACTTCGTTAAGACCCAGGACTCCCGTCCTGGGTTTTTTCTTTGGCTCCCACTGATTCCCCCCACTTGCAAGATCATGACCTCTTGCCAAACTGCTACTCTCTTTTCCTACCATGGCCTACCTCAACGAAAACTACCTCAAGCTCAAAGCTGGTTACCTGTTCCCTGAAATCGCCCGTCGCGTGAAAGCCTTCACTGAAGGCAATGCGGAGGCCGCAAAACGCCTAATCCGTTGCGGAATCGGTGACGTCACAGAATCACTCCCTGAGGCTGTCCGAACCGCTATGCACAAGGCCGTGGATGAAATGGGCGACCGCAGCAGCTTCCGCGGCTACGGACCAGAGCAGGGCTACGACTTCCTGCGCAATGCCGTGGCTGAGCATGACTTCAAGGCTCGCGGCATCAACATTGACGCCGATGAAATCTTCATTTCCGACGGCAGCAAGTGCGACACCGGGAACATCCTAGACATCTTTGGCCAAGGCAATGTCACTGCCATTACCGACCCTGTTTATCCGGTCTATGTTGACACCAATGTCATGGCCGGCAACACCGGCGAAGCCGATGAAAGCGGTGCCTATGCAGGTCTGCATTACCTCAAATGCACCCCAGAAAACGGTTTCGTCCCAGAGATCCCAAGTGTGCCTGTGGATCTAGCCTATCTTTGCTATCCCAACAATCCAACGGGTGCCGTAGCCACTCGTGCGCAGCTCGAAGCCTGGGTCAAATACGCCTTGGCCCATGGCACCACACTCCTCTACGACGCTGCCTACGAAGCCTTCATCCAAGACCCGAGCATCCCACGCAGCATTTATGAGATCGAAGGCGCGCGCGACTGTGCCATCGAGTTCCGCAGCTTCTCCAAGAATGGCGGCTTCACCGGCGTGCGTTGCGCTATCGTTGTGATCCCGAAAGGCCTCATGGGCAGGAAAAAAGACGGCACTAAGCTGGCTATCCACCCACTCTGGAGCCGTCGTCACAGCACCAAGTTTAACGGCGTCAGCTACATCGTCCAACGCGGTGCTGAGGCCATTTATAGCCCTGAAGGCAAAGCTCAGGTCGCGGCTCTGATTGAGCACTACATGGGCAACGCCAAGCTCCTTGTTGAAGCCTGCACCAAAGCAGGTCTAAGCGTGTTTGGCGGCGTCAACGCTCCCTATGTCTGGGTCGGTTGCCCAAACGGCCTGACCAGCTGGCAGATGTTTGATAAGATGCTGAATGAAGCCAACGTTGTCATCACACCAGGCAGCGGTTTTGGCAGCGCCGGAGAAGGTTACTTCCGAATCAGCGCCTTTAACAGTCGCGCCAATGTTGAGGAAGTCTGCCGCCGAATTGCCACCCTCACCTGATCCGTCATGAACACAGCCTCGAGCGATCTCACCAAGCATCTTCTGGTGCTGCAGGAGCGCTTGCTGCATCCAACAGACTATGAGAAAGCTTTTCACTACTTCATCGAAGAGTTCGGTGGAGATGTGGAATTCATCCAAATGGGACAGACCCAGCCACTGCCGATGCTAACACCCATCATCGATCGGATCGCTTGCACAGCTCTGGGAAAAACGGTGAAGGTGAATCGACTGAAGCTTACCTCTGTCCCAGGGCATGCCTTTCATCACGGCAGTGCCTCCGTGGATGGGCGCGTCGTTGTCGTGTTCTTCTTTGAATCTCTGAACAAGGGACTCATGACCATCATACCGGGTGCCCGAGGAGCTGCTGAGTTTGCCCGATTCTCACTTCCCGCTGCTGTTCCCATGAATCCGTCAGCCAATTAGATTTCTGTTTCACTGCGACCTTTCACCGCCATCTTCCGTATCAACCCTACCCCATCCACTTATGAGCCAACCTAAAATCACTGCCTACCTGAAAACCTACTGCGGCTGGAGCGAAGGCGTGCGCGCCATTTTCCGCAAATACGACCTTCCCTTTGAAGAGAAGGATATCATCAAAAATCCAGCCTTCCGCTGGGAGATGGAACAAAAAAGTGGTCAACCCCTCAGCCCCTGTGTGGAAATCAATGGCACTATGATTCCCGACATCAGTGGTGAAGAAGTCGAAAAATGGATGATCGACAACGGCCTACTCACTCCAAGTGATGCCGCTCCAGATGCACCGATCGACCGCTCATGCAGTGATGCTCAACACGCAGCTATGGCCGCAGGTCAGGCTGGCAAGATCAGCTTCATCTCGTAAATCGTTTAAACAGCGCGGCTGAAAAACATCTCAGCCGCGCCTTGCTTAATCGAAAGCATGTGTTTAAACTCAGTACGCTGATATTTGCAACCGGAAGGGTGGCAGAGTGGTCGAATGTACCTGATTCGAAATCAGACGTGGGGAAACTCACCGTGGGTTCGAATCCCACCCCTTCCGCCATTCTTCGCCGACTTTCAGAGGCGAAGACTGCCCTCCGTAATTCAAAGAGCGAAGGAAGGGCTCAGACACATCACACTCCCGCTGTAGCAATGATGCCTTTGGCTTCTCGAACTCCCGAGAGGTAGGCGCCATGCACGGTTCCTGGATAATCGGCGTTGGTGGCCTCACCAGCAAAATAGAGAGACCGATTCACCGAAGCGGCTAGCGCCCGGATGTCAGTACGGGGAGAGCCAGTGCAAGAAAAGCTGTAGCTGCCGCCTGAAAAAGGATCTTGGGCCCAGCGGGTAATCGTGGTTTGTATAGGATCAGGCACGCTGATACCTTTAAAACAACGTCGAACTTCCGTCATGACCAAGGCAACCAAGGCCGCATCAGTGAGTGCCTCCCGCTGAATTCCCAACTGACCGAATTGCCAAGCCACCAGAAGATTGCTACCAGGATGAACCGCCTCCTGCGTCGAAAAAGCATAACCAAAAGGATCTACTGCCTCGATATTAGCAAACCAATTCCCCTCTGGCCAGAATCTGCGCGGGAAACGTAGAATCACCTTATCCAACAAACCCATATTCATGCGTGTGATAGCTGTGCGTTTGGCTATTGGCAGCACTGGGATGAAACTAATACTGCCTTTTTTGAGAACCCCAAGAGGCACGGTGATCAGAACATACTCACAGGCATAAGCACCCTTGGTCGTCACTACAAGGATGGGCTTTGAAGTGTAATTAATGGAACGCACAACACAGTCTGTGATGACATTGATACCACGACCAAGCATAGCTGGCAGTTGATCATAACCTTCTTTGATCATTTGATCACCACCCATGGCAAACTCCCGATCTTCATCAAAACCAACGGTCGAAATGCGTGGTGTGTCGCCACCTAAATCACCCTCGACCTCCAAAGCAAGAAAGCCGCGTAAATCCTGACTTTGTTGCGATGTCAGTTTGCGTTCGCGGGTGAACTGAAGGATCGCATTTTCAATCGAGTGCGTTGTGTTGCTATCTTCGAGAATGCTTTCTTTGAGAACATCAATAACCCAATCGAGGAAGTCCTCACCTAGTTGATTAAAAGCCTTATCTTGGACCGCTGTGAAAGCAGTGCCGTTGCGATAAGTTTGGCCTGTTCCAGCCTGAAAAGGTACCGTTGACCAACCTTGATTCTTGGCGATGTCCCAGATCGGATTCAGGGTGCGCCCATTGCTTTGACCATGAATGAACTGAGCGCCCAACTCGACTGGCAAACCAAAGGTGCTGCGATCCGTTACCACCCGGCCCCCGATCCGCGATCTGGCCTCCAGAACCGTCACTGAGAAACCCGCAGCCTTCAAATCACGCGCAGCAGCCAAACCCGAAACACCTGCCCCGATCACGAGGACACGAGTTTCAGCCCTGAGTGCTGACCTTAAAGCCAATGGCGCAGCCAAAGTGGTGGCAATGAACTGACGGAGAAATTGACGACGCAAAGCTAGAGGATTCATGCTTAAATTAGGTGGGTTATGAAGCTCTTAGGAAATTTATTCGACCCCGTCACAAGGAATAGAAATTATTTTTTATCAAGGTCAAAAGTAAAGCCCATCGTTGCTGAAGTAGGCGACTCCGGCTAAGATCGCTCGTTAATCCTACCGAAAATTCATGGCTAGACGCGCTCAATCCGGAATCAAACCCGCTCACCTTATCGCCATCCTTGCCCTCTTGGCAGGCATCATTATAGGCGGATGGTCTTTACTGAATCGCGGAACTGACCCCATGACTGGCCTGACGCCGCTAAGCATGGACGAGTATCTAGAAAGCTCGAATGCACTCAGTGGAAATACTTACAAGATCGAAGGCACGATCGACAATCGACTAGACAGCTGGAAAGGTAGTGATCGACTCTTTAGCGTGCAAATCAGTGAAGCGGGATCATTTGTGCCAGTTCTTGTGCCAGCTAGTCTGGAAGCCAATATCCAGCGCGGTCAGCGTTACGTTTTGAAAGTGCGAGTGCTCGAAACGGGCATTCTGGAAGTCCTCCAACTCCTTAAAGCTTAAGCGTTTTATGAAAAAACTGTTCTTCCTGATGTCATGTGGACTGTTACCTGCGCAGCTCAGTGCTCAAGTGCTGCCGTCCCCCAGCGCGGCACCAGCCCAGTCATCACCGCCGCCCCAGAACGCATCAGGCGGAGGCACCTCCTCCAGTGGCGGTGGACAGTCGTCCTCTCAGGGTTCGATGTTTGGGGGTGTACTACCGCACATGGATCCAGGCAGTGAAACGGCAACCTGGGATGGCAAGATCTGGAGCATGAATAACAACCGGCTCGTTCGTTCTAAATTCGAAATCTATCTGGCCACGCCAGAGGCCAATGGTCCGGAAGATCAGGCCTATCGCGATATCATGGCTCAAATTGTGTTACTGCTAGCCCCCACCCGCAAAGGCGGTCCCGATGTGTCCAGTGCTTTTGCTTTATTGCCAGAAGCTGGGGCCGCGAAAATCGATGCTGGCATTTGCAATACCATCGCCAACGGCGTCTATGACGTCTGGTTGGCCCAGAGGAAAGTCACCAGCCTGCGTTCGGCCAATGACGCCATGTCAAAGCGCCGCAAGCAGTTGGAATGGAATAACGAAGTGGCGATGTCGAATGCTGAACTAGCGCCTGCTCCTGCCAATGGGGGCAAAGGTGGTGCAGCAGCTGGCAATGCCCAAAAACAAGGCACAGCGGCCAGCATCGGCCGCGTCTCCGGTTATGTGAAAGAGATGGCAGAGATCGAAGCACGCAAGAAGCTCAACGAGACAGCCATCGGCCTATCCGAAGTATCGGGCAAGATCCAGTTTCAGGCTCTGATTCTACAAATGTTCATGCAGCGCCGTTTTGAACACGCCCTCATCGCCTGCCGCCTCTATCCGCATATGTTCAAGGATGGCGACAGCGTGCTGCAACTCGAAGACAGCTCCGACTTAAAGAAAGCTTTTTCTGCCGGCATGGGCGTGCCACCCACCGTCAGCATGGTGGACAGCCTTTCCTCTGAAGCGATCCGTAGTGTGGATGAAGCGGTGGTGGCCTTTGATCAACTCGTGATGCGTCAGGATTACCAGAGCGCCAGCAATCGCCTCATGGAAGCCTTCGCCGTCGGCGAATACCTGCCGCGTGTGCGCCGTCTGCCCATGATCCAAAAAGTGAAGGTGCTGGATTACGTGAGGGATGGCAATCAGCTCATCAATGCGTTGGAGATGAAAGATTTCGGTCTCGCAGAAGAATTGGTCACGAGAATGCGGAAGACCTCAAAGGACTTTGATTTCTCTAAGCCACAGGCGGCCATCGAAACCGCTCGAACCGTCACGGACATGCATTTAATCAATGCTAATGTAGCGATGCAAAAAGGTGACCAAGTGGGCTACGCAAGCTCTATGAAAAGCGCTACCGAGATCTGGCCTAGCAATCCCAAACTACGCAGCCTTTCAGAAAAGATGGGCCAAAAAAGCGACGTGCAGTCTCAGGCTCTCATGGAGCTAGATCGCCTGCTCAGCCAGCGCGCTTTCCGCCAAATTTTCGATCAACAGGGGCAATTTTTCGCCGCTGCGTTTGATGATCCTGCACGCCAGAAGCAAATCGAAAAAGTCGTCGCCGACGTGACAGAGGTGACCATGGTCGTGAAAGTCGCTGAAGAACAAAGCCGCAGTGGCAATAGCTTCGGGGCTTGGGAGGCGGTAGAAAAAGTCTATACCCGATTCCCCGAAGATCCTGAAGTCACGAAGATCCGCTCCGATCTCAGCGTGAAAGCCAGCGAGTATGTCAGTGCCATTGAAAAAGCCAAACAGCATGAGCAGCGGAAGCAATCAGGCTCAGCTCTGGCTTGGTATCTCAAAGCCCGCCACATGTATCCGCCCAGCAGCTTTGCCAGCACAGGGATCGAACGCGTCATCACGGCAGTTAAAGCCGAATCAGCAGCGCCAAGCAGTGCGCCCTGATCAAGAAAGCAAAGGACCAAAGAGTAATTTTTTTGCGCAGGCCTTCGCCATGAAAATAAAGACAAGTCCTTGTGCCTGCGCGCTGAATGCCTCAAAGTATTAATCTCACTGCCACCGCCTCATGCGCGACTACTTCATCCGCCGTTTTTTACTGATCATCCCGACCATCATCGGGGCGACGATGGCGGTGTTTTTGATCACACGGATCACGCCGGGGGGACCGATGGAAAAGGCGATGCAGATGGCGATGATGAATGAAAAGGGCGGCAGCAAAAACGCCGGCTCATCCTTGAGTGAAGAACAGCTGGCAGAACTCTCGGCTTACTACGGTTTTGATAAGCCCTATCTGGCGGCTTACGGCATCTGGCTTGGTGTATGGCCTAGGGAGGAGACACCGCAGTTTGTAAAGTTTGAAAAAGGTCAGGACGAAGTGCCCGTGAGCTTGAAAGTTCTGCTGCCAAAAGTCGAATGGACAGCTAACAACGCTTATAAGATCTCTGAAGCAAAGCTGACAAGAACCGGGACCCTGAGCACTGACGATCCGAGTGCGCTGGATGGCTGGCAAGCACGAGCTGAGCCTGAGAAGGAGCGTGTGGTGCTCTTTCGCCCGGCTTTCAAAGGCGTGATCCAGGGTTACTTTCATCTTTCCTCCACCTACAATCAGCCGGTGCTGGAGATGATGCTATCCAAGATGCCGGTCTCGATTTTTTACGGTCTGTTTAGCTTTGTGCTTACCTATCTGGTTTGTATTCCACTGGGTGTGCTCAAGGCCATCAAGCACCGAACGGTGATCGACAACGTCACCTCCATCCTCATCTTCATTGGCTATGCCATTCCTGGATTCCTATTGGGGAGTTTGCTGGTCGTGTATCTCGCGGCTCGCCTGAGTTGGTTTCCCACGGAGGGGTTTACGGGTGAAAACTTTGCCTCACTGAGCATGGGTGGAAAAATCTGGGACATCGCCCATCATGCGGTCCTCCCTCTGATCTGCTACATGATCGGCGGCTTTGCCTTCATGACGATGCTCATGAAAAACAATCTCATGGACAACCTAGCCGCCGATTATGTCCGTACGGCGATCGCAAAAGGCGCAAGCTTTCGCCGAGCCGTGGTTTTTCACGCCATGCGGAACTCGCTGATCCCGATTGCGACCACACTTGGCGGCATCACCACCATTTTCGTCGCAGGCTCCATGCTCATCGAGCGCATCTTTCAAATTGACGGTTTTGGCCTGCTCATGATTCAAAGCATCAACGACCGCGACTACCCCCTCGTGCTCGGCATCCTTACGGTGGATGTCTTCCTCATCATGCTGGGAAATATCTTGTCAGATTACTTCGTGGCCCTCACTGATCCGAGGGTCAGATTTGAATAAGCATGTCTCCAAAAAAAACAGGTCTACTTCTCATCGTCTTCGCGTCGTTCGCGGGGTTGTTTCGTGCTCTAGGTCTTTTAGTACCCGTCTTTAAAGTGCCCTTTCTCGGTGGTGATCTGCTCGGCTTGATTCTGCTGTTGATCCTGCTTGGCTTCGGCCTACGGCTGCTCTTCAACGGACAGCAGGAGTGGCAATTCAGCCCGCTAACATTGAAACAGATCAAGCGCTTCCGTTCGCTGAAGCGGGGATATGTTTCCTTTCTTGTGCTGCTTGGACTGACAGGAGTGGCAGCCTTGGACAATGCCATTGTTGGTAAAAGGGCACTGGTAGTGAGTTATGCTGGGCAACTGTCTTTTCCTTTTCTAAAGAGTGGCTTTATTCCGGCCAAGACCTTTGGATTCGACTCTGAGGCTGAAACCGATTATCGTGAACTGCAAAGCCGCTGCCGAATGCAAAACAAGGGTGATTGGGTGCTCATGCCGCTGGTTCCCTTTGCTGCGAAATTAGATTCGCCTTCCATCATCGAGCCACTGGAAATGCGTGAAGGCCTGCTCTATCGCCCAGGTTCAGATCATGGTCTTGATGCGACAGCCTACAAGGTCTTTGCCACGAATCCTGCACAAAAACGACAGGAGTTTCAGTTTCGCAAAGGGGTGAGGCATGGTGATTTTCGCGGCTGGAATGAAGCCGGCGAACAGGTCGAAAAAGGCCGTTATGAAAAGGCTCAACGTGTCAGCTACACCGATTACAGCGAAGGCAAAGCTGCCTCTCTAGAGCCTATGGCTCATGCAGAGTGGAAGCGCCTCGTATACCCGCCTTCGGAGCCCTCCGTGACGCACCGACATTTCCTCGGCACGAACACGAATGGGCAGGATGTTCTGGCCATGCTCTTTGGCGGCTGGCAGCAGGCCGTGGTGGCTGCCGTGCTTTTTGTCACGCTCGTCTTTGGCTTCGGCATTCTCGTCGGCGGCACACTTGGATATTTTGGTGGTTGGGTGGACATCATCGGCCAGCGACTGATCGAAATCTGGAGCGTCCTGCCGTTTCTCTTCATTGTTGCCATCATCAGCTCACTGATCACCCCGAGCCTGATCATTCTCGTCAGTGTGCTTGCGGCTTTTGGTTGGATGGGGACGACCAGCTATTTGCGCACAGCTGTGTTTAAAGAAAAGGCCCGTGATTATGTGGCTGCCGCTAGATTACTCGGAGCCAGCACACCGCGCATCATCTTCCGTCAAGTGCTGCCAAATGTGATCGCGATTCTTGTCACACTGGCTCCGTTTGAAATTGCTGGCGTCATCACCTCACTCGCCGCACTCGACTTCCTCGGCTTTGGTCTGCCGCCTGATGAACCAAGCTGGGGCCGCCTTTTGCATGAGGGCGTGGATAACTTTTCCAGTCCTTGGATCGTCAGCAGCGCCTTCGCAGCCATGGCCTCAGTGTTGATTCTTGTTACCTTCGTCGGTGAAGCCGTGCGTGAGGCATTTGATCCGAAAAAATTCACGACCTACCGATGAAGACTTCTCCATCCGCAGTTCTCAAATTGCAGTTAGCGCAGTTGCTTCCAGCTGCGCTCAAAGCCACGCTCCTCATCTGCGTCATTTTTCTCACCGCATGTTCCGACTCCGAGGACACCCGATTCCCGCCCTATGATAACACGTCGGAGGTCGAGGCGGAGTGGAAGTCGAAGCCAGAATTGTATCAATTCAAAACGCTTGCAGACCTGCCTGCGGACCTGAAATGGCAGACGGGGCTTGATGAACCGGAGATCGGTGATCCAGCGGCGAAGAAGGGTGGCACCTTTAACTACGACATGCCAAATTTCCCGCCAACGCTGCGCTTTATCGGGCCGGAAGGCAGCAATACTTTTCGAAGTGAGCACTACGACAATATCGAGATGGCCACGTTGGCAAGGCACCCGAACACGGATCGATGGATTCCCTGCATCGCCAAGGATTGGGCCATTAGCGCTGATCGAAAAACAGCTTTCTATAAGATCGACCCAGACGCCTCCTACTCCGATGGCGTGAAAGTGAAAGCAGAGGACTTCTTCATGAATTTCTATGTATCCATGTCGAAGCATGCGAAGGATCCTTTCAAGGCGGATTACTTTCCAAAGGAGTTCAAAAGCATCACCAAGTACGATGACCTCACCTTCTCCATCACGATGACGAAGGTCAACCCAGATCCGCTGCTCATCGCTGCAATGAACCCACTGCCAAGGCACTTTTTTCGCGAGTTCACCGATGACTTCCCAGCACGCTATCAGTGGCGTAAAATGCCAACGACTGGCGCCTATGACATCCTACCAGAAGATGTCAAACTGGGCCGTAGCATCAGCCTAAATCGAGTAAAGAGCTGGTGGGCCAAGGACAAGAAATACTACCGTTATCGCTTCAATGCTGACCGGCTTGTCTATCGAATGATCAGCACCATGGACAAGGCCTTTGAGCTTTTTCGGCAAGGTAAGATCGATCACTTCTCCAGCAGCGCCCAACTCTTGCCACCCAACTTCTGGTATGATCGCGGAGATGTGCCCGAACTGCTAAATGGTTACATTGAACGCTACTCCTTCTACAATCAGTATCCACGCATCCCGCGCTGCCTTTTCATCAATCAAAGCCGCCCCTTCCTAAATCAGCTCGACATCCGCGAGGGGCTGCATCACGCCTTTGATATTGAAAAAGTCATCTCCGTCGTTCTGCGTGATGACGCTGTGAGGATGCAGAGTGCCTTCTCCGGCTTTGGCCGCTTCACGAATCCAAACCTGAAAGCTCGTGCTTATAACCCAGCGAAAGCTCGTGAGTTCTTTACCAAGGCTGGCTTTACGAAGGCTGGCCAAGATGGCGTTCTGATGAATGCTGAAGGTAAGCGACTAAGCTTCACTCTCAGCCTTGGCAATATGCCGTTGTATTCCCAGGCTGGACTCATTTGGAAGGAAGGCGCGCTCAAAGCTGGCGTGGATTTGCAAATCGAGTCTCTGGACTTCACTCAGCTTTTCAAAAAAGGCGCGGAGAAAAAGCACGATCTTATTCTGGCAGGCTTCGGAGCCACACCTCCTTATCCCGAGTTTTGGCAATTCTATCACAGTGACAATGCCTATGAAAAGGCAGCAGATGGCAGTCGTAAGCCAAAGGTTGACACGAATAACTTCACCCAAACTGCCGATCCTGAGCTGGATAAAATCATCGATCAGCAGCGCGAAGCGCCGAATGAAGATGAAATGCAGAGACTGAGTTGGATTCTCGAAGAAAAAGCTCAGCAGCAGGCCTCTGAAATTCCCACTTGGGAAGTCCCGCTCTTCCGTTACTTTCACTGGCGCTGGCTGCGCTGGCCGAAGGATGGGAACTGCAAATACACCCGTGAAGCGCTCGATAGTTTCGTTTGGTGGATCGACGATGACATCAAAGCGGAGACGTTGGAAGCCATGCGTGAAGGCCGCAGCTTCGGTGAAATGAGCCGGGTCTTTGACCAATACCAGAACAAGCCATGAGCGAGCCCATTCTCCAGATTGAAAATCTCATCACTGCGTTCGATACCGATGCAGGACGCATGACGGCAGTCGATGGCATTAGCTTCGACGTTCCCAGAGGGAAGACACTCGGCATCGTGGGGGAATCCGGCTGCGGGAAAAGCGTTACAGCTTTCTCCATCACACGACTGCTACCTCAGCCACATGGGCAAATCCTCGGAGGAAGCATTCGCTTTGAAGGGCGTGACCTTGCAGCACTACCAGTAGAAGAGATGCAGCGCATTCGGGGCAAAGACATTAGCATGATCTTTCAGGAACCGATGACGGCACTGAATCCCGTTCAAACCGTCGGCAAGCAGCTTGCAGAGGCGATCCTGCTCCACACCGAATGCAGTAAGGCGCAAGTTCTATCTCGGAGCATCGACATGATGAAGAAGGTCCGTATTCCTGCGCCAGAGCAGCGGCTCAATGAATACCCGCATCAACTCAGTGGCGGCATGAGACAACGGATCATGATCGCCATGGCGCTGATCAATACACCCAAACTTCTCATCGCCGATGAGCCAACGACCGCACTGGATGTCACTGTCCAGTCGCAGATTTTGGAGCTGATTGCAGATCTTCAAAAGGAGATGGGCATGAGCGTCATCCTCATCACCCACGACCTCGGCGTCATCGCTGAGGTGTGTGATGAAGTCGCCGTCATGTATGCTGGTCGCATCGTTGAGCAAGCCAGCGTCTTCAATCTCTTCGCCAACCCTCGCCATGCTTACACCCAAGGTCTGCTGGAGAGCATCCCGCGTCTCGATAGCAAGCCCAAGACGCTCCTGAAAGCCATCCCAGGCAACGTCCCTGGCATCGCCGATTTCAAACCCGGATGCCGCTTCGCCGAGCGCTCGGGTCGAGCACATACGGAAGCACATCTCAATCAACGTCCTACATTTGTGGAGATCTCACCGAATCACTTTGTCGAAAATTGTCCCGTCTGCATCTCATGAGCCTCCTCACCGTCCAAAATCTCCAGCAGCACTTCCCCGTTCGTGGCGGCTTGCTACGTCGGTCGATCGCTTCGTGCAAAGCGGTCGATGGTGTGAGCTTTTCTCTCGGCGAAGGTGAAACTCTCGGCCTCGTCGGTGAATCCGGCTGCGGCAAAACCACGCTAGGAAAGGCAATCGTTCGTCTGCTGAAACCGACCTCAGGAAAGATCGAGTTTGAGGGTCAGGATATCACCACGGCAAGCATGGGAGGGCTGCGCCCCATGCGCCGACATGTGCAGATGATCTTCCAAGATCCGGCAGAGTCTCTGAATCCTCGCCATACGGTGCGGGATATTTTGGAGGAGCCCTTCATCGTTCAAAACATGGGCGCGAAAGAAGAACGCCGAAAGTGGGCGCTCGACCTGCTCGATAAAGTCGGCCTACCAGCCAGTGCAATGGATCGGTTCCCCTTCGAGTTTAGCGGTGGCCAGCGGCAGCGCATTGGCATTGCCCGCGCTATCGCTTTGAAGCCGAAGCTGATCGTGTGTGATGAGCCCGTCTCGGCACTGGATGTCTCCGTGCAAAGTCAGGTGCTGAACTTGCTGCTCGATCTTCAGCGTGAGATGGGCTTGAGCTACCTTTTCATCGCCCACGGCCTCAGCGTGGTGAAGCACATGAGTGATCGAGTGGCAGTCATGTATCTCGGTAAGATCGTCGAGCTAGCCACAGCAGAGGAGCTTTATCACCATCCCCGCCATGCCTACACCCAGGCTCTTTTAGACGCGATTCCAGTGCCTGATCCAGCCAAACGGCGTAAACGCCAACTGTTGCAGGGAGATGTACCGTCGCCGATCAATCCGCCG
>Ga0164294_10003720_pt1 | contig 13539 bp, 11 predicted proteins | sample GEODES005metaG_FD_111479 | JGI IMG/M metagenome (GOLD analysis project Ga0164294, IMG submission 111479) | Oligotrophic lake water microbial communities from Sparkling Lake, Wisconsin, USA - GEODES005 metaG | ecosystem: Environmental > Aquatic > Freshwater > Lake | place: USA: Sparkling Lake... | reverse complement strand
TTCTTCTGCACTGTGCATTTTTGGCTTCACAATGTAGACAGAACCTTTGCGGGTGTTACCAATCGCCTGAGTTGCTGGACGATTAATGTCATACAAAGCAATCAATACGGTCACTACTGCATCTAAGATACCTTCGTAGATCTCCTTACCTTCACCAGTAATGATGGCAGGATTCGTCATCAAGTGACCAACGTTACGAAGGAACAGTAGTGAACGACCGTGTAGGGTCACTACACCATCTTTAGCATTGACTGCACCAATCCCAGCTTTGTACTGACGATCGGGATTTAAGGTACGAGTAAAGGTCTTGTCACCTTTTTTAACTTGTTCAACTAAAGTGCCCTTTAAAATTCCAAGCCAATTTTCATAAGCGAGCACCTTGTCATCAGCATCAACAACGGCTACTGAGTCTTCTAGATCTAGAATAGTTGAGAGTGCAGCTTCAAGAACTACATCATTTACACCCGCTGGATCAGTTGCACCAATCGTTTTGTTCTTATCAATTTCGATATCAATATGAATGCCATGATTACGCAATAAAACAGAGGATGGTGCAGAAGCGTCGCCCTGATAGCCAACGAACTGTTTCTCATCAATTAAGCCAGTAGTGCTTCCATCTTTTAATTTCACAGCCAGTTTTTTATCGACAACGCTATATGCCACTACTTCGCTATATAAAGCCTTAGCTAACGGAGCAGATTCATCCAAAAAGTTCCGCGCAAATGCGACTACTTTTGCGCCACGAATTGGGTTATAGGCGCCCGCTTTGGTAGCATCACCCTCTTCAGAAATAACATCGGTGCCATATAGAGCATCATATAAAGATCCCCAGCGAGCATTAGCAGCATTTAAAGCATAGCGCGCATTGAGCACTGGAACAACCAGTTGGGGGCCAGCCTGGAGAGCTAACTCATCATCAACATTCTGAGTGGTAACCAAAACCGTTTTTGGCACATCATCTATGTAGCCAATGTCTTTCAGGTACTTACGATAGGCAGGCATATCCTTGATTGGGCCTGGATTAGCTTTGTGCCATTTATCCAAATCGGCCTGTAAGCGATCACGCTTTGCAAGTAAAGCTTCATTCTTGGGTGATAGATCTTTAACGATCTCATCAAAACCCTTCCAAAAATCTACGCTTTTGATACCGGTTCCAGGGAGGACTTTATCTTCAATAAAACGATATAGCGGAGTTGCAACTTGGAGACTATTACAGGTGGTGCGGGCAGTCATTTTGTAAACCTTGGTTTCTAATAAGGAGGTGAATAAAAAATTGAATTAAATATGATGTATTACTCTTCAAAGGGGTGTTGCAGCAAGATCGTTTCATCACGATCTGGTCCGGTAGAGACCATCGCAATCGGCTTACCTGCAACTGCTTCAATCCGGCGTAGGAAAGTTTGAGCCTCAATCGGCAATTTATCCCACTCCCGAATACCGTAAGTGCTACCCTTCCAGCCCGGGAAATCCTCATAAATAGGCTCGCAACGCGCTACGGACTCTGCACCACGCGGTAATACATCTAATTTCTGACCGTCTAGGTGATACCCAACGCATAGACGAATCGTTTCTAAGCCATCTAATACATCAAGCTTTGTAATACACAGGCCAGATAAACCATTAATCTGAATTGAGCGTTTTAGTGCGGCAGCATCTAGCCAACCAGTGCGACGTGGACGACCTGTGACGGAGCCAAATTCCTTACCCACTTCCGCTAGGCGTATACCAATTGGATCTTTTTTAGCAGGATTGTCATGATCATAGAGCTCGCTTGGAAAAGGACCTGCGCCGACACGAGTACAGTAGGCTTTAGTAATCCCCAAGATGTATTGGAGTGAATCTGGACCAACACCAGATCCAGCAGCAGCGTTCCCTGCTACACAATTGCTAGAAGTCACATAGGGGTAGGTGCCATGATCAATATCGAGCAAAGTGCCTTGTGCACCTTCAAACAATAGATTTTGGCCTGCTTGTTCAGCAGCATAAAGGGCGCTTGATACATCAACCACCATTGGCTTAAGACGCTCTGCATAAGACATCGCTTCAGCCAAAGTCTTTTCATAACTCACTGGCTCAGCACCGTAGTAATTAGTCAGCATGAAGTTGTGATAGTCGAGATTCTCCTTTAGCTGGAGAGCAAACTTCTCAGGATAAAACAAATCTTGAACACGTAAAGCCCGGCGCGCTACTTTATCTTCATAGGCTGGACCAATACCTCTTCCCGTAGTACCGATCTTCGCTTCACCACGTTTTTTCTCACGCGCATGATCAATGGCTACGTGATAAGGCAAAATCAAAGTAGCTGCTTCAGAGATTTTTAAGCGGGACATCACGTCTAAGCCAGCAGACTCAAGTTCGCCTATTTCTTTAAAGAGTGCCTCAGGCGATAAAACGACACCGTTACCGATATAGCAGATCACCTCTTTGTGCATGATTCCAGAAGGTATCAAGCGCAAAATAGTCTTCTTACCGCCAATAATTAATGTATGGCCAGCATTGTGCCCACCCTGAAAGCGCACTACCGCCTTGGCATGGTCTGTTAACCAATCAACTACCTTACCTTTGCCTTCATCACCCCACTGGGTACCAATGACTACGACATTACGGCCTTTAGCTTGCTGCTTTGAAGACATATTGAAATCCAAAAAGATAATTACAAAAAAGGTTAAATTTTTCTAGTAAATACTCGAACGCTTACTTTTTTTGAACAACTTCCCAAGCGTTACCCTGCTTTACTAATTCACGATCGCACTCATACTCGGCTGACTCGATTAATGTACCAGTCAACACCTGAATTACCACTTCACCACCATTACGCAACTGCGCAATGGAAGTATTTAAAGCTGCATCATCAATCCAGGGTGCTGCAATCGCTGGCTTGCGAACACTAATAGGCGATAAGTGGGCAAGCGTTAAAAGGTCTAAAGAAAAGCCTGTTGCTGGGCGAGATCTACCAAAGGCTTGTCCAACATGATCATAGCGGCCACCTCTCGCAATCGGCTGGGGTAACTTGTCAATATAAGCCGCAAACATCACACCACTATGATATTGATAGCCGCGTAAATCAGACAAATCAATACTTAACTCCAGATTTTTAGATAGGCGAGCCGAAGAATCTACTAAACGACTTAAATCTGATAGCGCTTGGTCAATGGCAGCATGCTTAGGCAAAAGCTTTTTCGCATTTGTAATCACTTGTTCGCATGGACCATTGAGCTCTGTCAATGCCATAAGGGCTTCTATTGTTTTAGCTGGCAAGCATTTAGACCATTGGCCCAAGCGTGGGCGATCTTTACTTTGCAAAATGTCATAAAGAGACTCAATAGACTCTTTATCTAAGTCTTGGCCATCCAAGATGCCCATCAAAATACCAGCGTGTGACAAATCTAGATACACCTTGCTGAGACCTGCGTGCTCAAGTGTTTTTAACAGTAATGAAATGGCCTCAAAATCGGCCTCCCAAGTTGCACATCCATAGATCTCCGCGCCGAGCTGTAATTCCTCACGAGCAGAACTTCCCACCGGAGTGCGCGCATGCGCAACCGAACCCGCATAACAAAGACGGGTTACTCCCGCACGATTTAAAAGGTGGGCATCAATGCGGGCTACCTGAGGAGTAATGTCAGCACGTAAACCTAAAGTGCGACCTGACAATTGATCTACCAATTTAAAGGTTTGTAAATTGAGATCTGATCCAGTACCTGTTAGTAATGAATCTAAAAACTCTAGGATCGGAGGTGCAACTAACTCATAACCATAAGATTGGTATAAATCCAGAGTGGCACGGCGCAATACTTCTACCTTACGAGCCTCAGCTGGCAAAACATCTGCAATATCTTCAGGAAGTAACCAACGATTCATAATCTCAAATACTTGTTATCAATTCTTTTTCTTCATGAACTTGAAGAACTCGCTGCTCGGTTCAACTACCATCACGTCCCTCTTATCTTTAAATGAGCTTCGGTAAGCTTCAAGACTTTGGTAGAACTGCGCAAACTGAGCGTCGCGCCCAAATGCTTCTGCATATAAGGCAGTTGCTTTGGCATCGCCTGATCCTTTGATCTTCTGTGCGTCACGATAAGCCTCAGCCAAGATCGTGTCACGTTGACGCTCAGCATTAGCGCGAATCTTGTCTGACTCTGCGGCTCCAGTTGAGCGTAATTCATTGGCTACCCGTTTGCGTTCTGCCTCCATGCGGCGATAGACGGAGTCGCTAATTTCAGCTAACAAATCTATGCGCTTGAGTCGAACATCCACAATTTCTACGCCAATCTCAGACGCATCCATTGCTACCTTTTTACGAATACCCTGCATTACTTCTTCGCGCTGATCCGAGATGATCTCTCTAACCGTGCGTTTAGTAAATTCTTCGTTCAAGGCTGAGCGTACTAACTGGGTCAGACGGTCTTGCGCTAAACGCTCATCACCCTTAAAGCTCACGAAGAACTTACGGGGATCGACGATACGCCATTTCACAAAAGAATCTACCAAGAGATTTTTCTTCTCGGAGGTAATAAAGCGCTCTGCCTCGGGAGTATCAATTGTCAAAATACGACGATCAAAGAAACGCACATTTTCAAAAGGCGCTGGGTATTTAATTTGGAGTCCGGGTTGCTCGATCACACGCACAATTTGCCCAAAAGCAAAGACCACAGCAAAGTTACGTTGATCTAAAACAAAAATACTCGATGACAAAACAAAAATGAGAGCGACTAGCCCAGCAGCTCCAGCTAAGAGACGATTTGCATTCATTATCTAACCTCTCTATCGCGACTACGTAAGCCACCATCACGTTTATCTGCAGCATTATTAGAATTAGCAGACCCTGAATTGAAATTCGGGGAACTGCTGTTATTGGAGAATGGTGCAGCCGGATTACCAGTGGCACCACCTACAGTGACTGAGCCAGTCGGGGTACTCGCAGGCGATTGTCCAGTTGCTACTTGAGAACTTTCTGAGTTGACTTGCGCGATGATCTTATCTAAGGGCAAATAGAGCATGCTATTGCCCTTGGTGGTATCCACCAAAACTTTAGTAACGTTGTTATACATTTCGCGCATGCTATCGATGTACATCCGATCGCGGGTAACAGCAGGCGCTTTTGCATACTCAGCATACACTTGCTTAAAGCGAGCGGCATCACCTTCCGCAGTCGCCATAACGCGGGCCTTATAACCTTCTGCTTCTTGAATCAGTCGATCCGCTGTACCTTTGGCACGGGGGATAACGTCATTAGCATATGCCTGACCTTCACTCTTTAAGCGCTCCTGGTCTTGCCCTGCTTTTACAGCATCATCAAATGAGGCCTGTACTTGCTCTGGTGGCTGAACGTTTTGAACAGTCACGCTTGTAACGTAGATGCCTGTTTTATAGCTATCCAGAATTTTTTGTATCGTGGCAGCCAAATCAATCGCAATCTTTTCACGACCTTCGTACAGAACAGTATCCATCTTGCTACGTGCCACAATTTCACGGACAGCAGTTTCTGCAGCTTGCACTACAGTGGTATCGGGATCGCGATTGTTAAATAAATAATCTGTTGGATCTTTTAGGCGGTACTGAACTGCAAAACGCACATCAATGATGTTTTCGTCTTCAGTGAGCATGGAGGTATCTTTTTGATTGGTTGCCTTAATCAAAACTGAGCGGCCAATTTCAACAGAGCGCACTCCGGAAACGTTGACAATTTGCTCAGCCTGTATAGGCCAAGGCATACGCCAATTAATACCAGAGCCTGCAGTGTAGGTGTACTTACCAAATGTCGTAACCACACCAGACTGACCCTCTTGAATAATGAACAAGCCGTTGAGGATCCAAATTAAGAAAACACCACCCACAGCCACTAGTATGGTTGCCTTAGAACTAAATGGGTTTGTGAATTTGAAATTAGGGGTGATACCACCGCCACCGCCGCCTTGTCCACCACGCTCTGATGGTGGTGGAATATCTCCAACCCTTGGTTGATTGGCTGGCTTACTAGATCCTGGTTTTTTCTTGCCGCCAAAAATCCCGGCAAGTCTGTCATTGAAATCACGCCAGAGCTCATCCAAATCCGGTGGTCCATCTGGCTTTGCAGCAGGCGGCTTTACCGGTGGAGTTACTGGCGGATTGTTGGGTTGAGTTTCAACTGGTTGATTGCCGTTTCCAGGATCTGTTTTGGGAGCCTGGTCGCCCTCCTGCCCACCTTTAGCATCTTTGGATCCGCCGGTGTTGTGGCTATTGCCCCAACCTGGATCGTTAACCGAAAAAAGATTTAAAAATTTACGCATCATTATGAAAATAGCTTTGGTTGGAAATCGGATTAAATTCAGAAGATTCTGGTCGTTCAGGTAAAGGGGCTAAAAACTCGTCCGGGGCCATTTGCGTCTTGGCACGGTTGTGTTCGACCCTAATTCTATCAGTCATTTGAGAGCATTCAGCTAAGGCTGACCTAAGCAAATCTAGCCCTAATCCAGCCTGGGCAGAGAGAAAAATCTGACTCGGAAGCCCATCAGCATCCCGCTCTAAAACAGCCCCACGGGTAAAGGTCTGAGGCATTAAGTCGATCTTATTCATCACCTCAATCCGGGGGATCTCATCAGCCCCAATTTCCTGCAAAACAGCCTCTACTTCAGCTTTTTGCTCCCTGGAAACAGGGCTACAAGCATCTATCACATGCAAAATCAGGTCAGCATGAATGGTTTCATCCAAAGTGGCCCTAAAAGCCTCCACTAGTTGGTGAGGTAAATCCCGAATAAAGCCCACCGTATCAGAAACCACGATGGAGCCAATACCATCCAAATGCACCTTTCGAGAGGTGGTATCTAGGGTCGCAAAAAGCTGGTCGGCGGCATAAGCGCCTGCTTTCGTGAGCGCATTAAATAGGGTAGATTTACCCGCATTGGTATACCCCACCAAAGATACTGAAAAAATATCCTTACGCTTACGCGCCCTTCTTTGGGTTCTTTGTTGGCGCTGTAATTTTTCTAGCTCGTTTTCAAGACGTTTGGCTTTAGTGGCGAGCATACGACGATCAAGCTCCATCTGCGTTTCACCTGGACCACCCCGCACACCAATACCACCTCGCTGACGTTCTAAGTGACTCCAGGCCCTAACCAAGCGTGACATCCGATAGCGCACTTGCGCTAATTCAACCTGAGTCTTACCAATATGACTCTGAGCTCTTTGACTAAAAATATCCAAAATCAAGCCCGTACGATCCATCACATGACGACCAATATGACGCTCTAAATTACGCTGTTGAGTTGGAGACAGCGGATGATTAAAAATAGCGAGCTCTGCATCATGCTCCTCCATTAAGCGCTTGAGTTCATTCACTTTACCCGACCCAATAAATAAAGCGGGATCAGTTTTACCTTTGCGCGCAATCACAGAGGCTGTGGGTATAGAGCCGGCGCTATCAGCCAAAAGACTGAGCTCAGCCATACTGTCGGCAAAATCTTCCCGCCCAGTGTCGACTCCAACTAAGACCGCACGCGGCGCATCTACTCCAGTGTTATACAGGGTTACCTTCTTCTAATCGAAAATCAACTGCACGGGCAGGAACAATTGTAGAAATGGCATGTTTGTAAACCATTTGTGTAACGGTATTACGCAGTAACACTACGTATTGATCAAACGATTCAATATTGCCTTGCAATTTAATACCGTTCACCAAATAGATTGAAACAGGTACATGCTCTTTACGCAATATATTGAGAAATGGATCCTGAAGTAATTGGATTTTGTTGTTATTCATACCGCTCCTTTTTGATTTTTTAGTTTGGGAGTCTTGCTTTTTTTATTAATGCTGCTAACCGTAATGATGTTGATGATCCGTTTGTGGTGCTGACTAAGTTTTATATTGGCCCAATTCATGAAAAATCAAGCCTCTAATGAAAAGCTTATCTGAAATCACCTTTTTTTGCCTTTCTTTCCTTTATCCTCATCAACGTAAGGGTTCTTCGCTGTATTCATCTGAATTCTTAATGGGGTGCCTCGTAACTTGAAAACATCCCTAAATCGACCCTCCAAATAGCGTTTATAGCTATCTGTTACGCCACTCAGCGAAGTGCCATGAATCACCACAATAGGAGGATTCATACCGCCCTGGTGAGCGTAACGTAATTTAGGACGTCCCATCCCAACCCGTTTAGGCTGCTGATGCTCGATCGCCTCTTGCAAGATGCGAGTCAAACGTGGAGTCGGCAGTTTTGCCATGGCAGCAGCATAGGCCGCATCAACATCTTTAAACAACTCTTTGAGACCAGCGCCTTTTTTGGCTGAAATCGGATGTACATTCGCAAAATCTAAGAAGCGGAGCTTTTGGGCAATTTCTAGACGAGCGCGTTCCTTTACATAAGAGTCAATGCCGTCCCATTTATTCACTGCCACTACCAAGGCACGACCTGCCTCCACAATAAATCCCGCAATATGTGCATCTTGCTCAGAAATATCTTGTTGAGCATCCAGCATCAAGATAACCACATTGCAATCAGCAATGGCTTGTAGAGTTTTCACTACAGAAAATTTTTCAATCGCTTCAAACACTTTTCCACGACGACGCAAACCTGCCGTGTCCACCAAGATGTAAGGTTTGCCATTGCGCTCAAAAGGCACCTCAATGGCATCTCGTGTAGTACCGGGCATATCAAATGCGATGACGCGCTCTTCGCCAATCAATTTATTAATGAGGGTCGATTTACCAACATTCGGACGCCCTACTACTGCAATCTTCATCGGACGATTAGGATCGTTTACGACATCTTCCAGGTCAGGCTCAGCAATTCCCAGGGAATCTAATGCGTCATCAATCAGTCCGCGAACGCCATCCCCATGTGCTGAAGAAATCGGAAAGGGCTCGCCCAAACCTAACTCATGAAAGTCTGCAGTAACAATGCCGGCTTGCATCCCTTCTGTTTTGTTAACAGCCAAAATCACGGGGCGACCTGTTTTACGCAAGAAATCAGCAATCACATGATCTTGTGGCGCCATGCCTAAGCGGCCATCCACTAAGAAAATAATAATGTCAGATTCAGCTACTGCTTGCTTCGTTTGCTTAGCCATTTCGGCTACGATGCCAGTCTTGGCAACCGGTTCAAAACCGCCGGTATCTACACAAATAAATGGGCGCTCACCAATTCGGCCTTTGCCATAGTGACGATCTCTAGTCAGGCCAGAAAAATCAGCTACTAAGGCATCGCGTGAGCGAGTCAGGCGATTAAAAAGAGTCGACTTTCCAACATTGGGTCGGCCGACGATAGTGATGACTGGGTTCATTTTGGACTGTACGCCGCTAGTTTTCCACCTTGGGATTGAATCAAGATGAGGCCGCCAACTGCAATAGGGGCGGCTGAGATTGGACTGCTATCGTGACGAAAGCGAGAAATATAATCGCCCTTCGCCTGTGTAAATGTATGAACGTAACCCTCAGCATCGCCCATTAATACCACGCGACCAACGGCAAGAGATTCTCCTACATCTCGGAATGTGAGCTTAGTACTTTCCCAAACTGGCGTTCCATCTTTTGTAGTAAATGCAGAGATCTGGGATTTTTCATTTGCTGAAAAAACCAATTCGGCACTTTGAGAAGTTCCAGTGTAGCTAGAAAAATCTTTATACCAAATCAGATTTCCAGTCCTCACTTGCCCACAACCAATACGGCCTTGGTAAGATACTGCACAGACGGTATCCCCCTCTAAGCTTGGCTTAGAAGTAACATCATTAAGGCGTTCAATTTCCGAAAAGCCTTTAGGGAACGATATGGGGGTCTCCCAAATTAAACCGCCGTTAGCAATCGCAATCATGCCAAAACGTCCACCTGAAAATCCAGTCACTACCACCTCATTATTCAGGGATAACATGCCATAGCCAACGCGCAAAGATAAAGCAGCTTGCGGTCTTTGATAAATCCACTTACGAGCACCTGTTTTGGTATCCAATCCCAAGAAACGATTATCTAAAGTTCGGATCACTACTACTCCGCCTGCAACTACAGGCTCACTCAATACCTCGCTAGCAATATTGACATTCCATAGCGGCTTACCCGTATCATTAAATGCATAAACCGTGCCTTTGATACCAATAACAACGGTAATATTTCCATCTGTACCAGGACCAATACCTAAGCGTTCCGGCACAGAGGCCTCCCACACTTTTTTACCGGTGGCTAAGTCAACTTTGGTGACATTCCCACTATGAGACGCCGTGTAAACCCCATCTCCTGCAACTGCGGGATGAAAATTAAATGTTTCTGACGAGCCAATATTGGTAGTCCAGACAGGAAGCATTTCAAACTGATTCGTTACTGGTGTCAGTTCTGCTGGCTTACGGACACGTGCACTACCAGAGCACCCAATCAAAATAAAAGCAAGGGAGCCGATGAGAAGAGCAGTTACTAACCGCTTTTTCTGATGGTTCATTGCATTGATCACTTAGTCACTCCTCCAACCGCATCTAACTTAACCTTCAGGAGACGGCGTGCCTCTTCAGGCAATTCTTTTGCTTGATCTAATTTTTTCCAAGCCTCTTGATAGCTTGCCTTTGCTTCAGCATTTTTCTTTTGCACCAGGTACCAATCACCTCGTCGTTCAAGCCATAGAGCTTCAAATCCCTGAATAGGCTTTTCCTTGAGGATCTGATCAGCCTCAGCAAAATTTTGGTCGCCCCCCTGCTCTATGAGTTGAGAGACAAGGCGCAGTTTTGCCAATGCTAAGTAAGCATCATTAGAAGCATTTTTGGCAGCCCATCGTAAATACTCAATCGCTTTGGCACTGTCACCAGCATCGGAAGCAACTCTCGCAGCTACTAAGCTAGACATCGCAGCGTAAGAAGTACGGGCAAAGTCTTTTTGTAAATCATTGGCGGCGCGCAAGGTCAGATCTTTATCTCCCTTAGCAATTGCAGTCACCATCGTTTCATAGAGCTTAGAAGCCTCTGTAGCTTGATTATTGATCCACCAGTGATAAGCACTATAGGCTGCATACGCAAATAAAACTGCTGTCAGAACTCCAGCAATCAAGTTACGGTATTTTTGCCAAAAATCTTTCAGTTGGTCTATCTGATCTTGTTCTTGTAAATCTAAAGGCATATCAATCCAAACTCATTTATTGGTCATTATTTTTAGGGCTAAGCTTATTCTATTCGGAGGCGCCAACAATTGCTTCCATTACGGCCTCTAGTAGCCCATCTAGGGGGACAGCCTTTTGCTCGCCGCTGGCCCGCAGGTCTTTTAATTGCGCTTCATTTCTGGCTAATTCATCGGGGCCAATAATGACTGCAAAGGCAGCGCCACTGCTATCTGCCTTCTTCATCTGTGACTTAAAGCTGGCCGAATCACCATCTGGTGGGCAAAAGAGAATGGTATCAATTCCGGCGCTACGAAGACGCTCAGCAATAATCATGGCGGTCGTGAAAGTCTCCCCGCCCTGATGCAATACATAAATATCGCATTGGGCCAGTGGTGCAGGAAGTGAATTTGAAACCTTCATCAACTCAAGTACGCGCTCCATACCCATAGCCCAACCACAAGCAGGAGCGGCTTTACCACCCATCCGCTCAATCAGGGGATCATAGCGCCCACCGCCAGCAATCGTTCCCTGTGCGCCAAGCTCATCTGTTATCCATTCAAAGACAGTGAGGTTGTAGTAATCCAAACCACGCACTAAACGCGGATTGATCTTGCACGGGATATTGTTAGCTTTCAGTAAAGCCTGAACCGCATTAAAGTGTTGCAACGATTCATCACCCAAAAAATCTAATAACTGTGGCGCACCTTCGATTAATCCCTGCATCTCTGGATTTTTTGTATCCAGAATTCGTAAAGGGTTGCTTAAAAGACGTCGCTGTGAATCCTCATCTAATTGCGCTTGATGCTTTTCAAAATAGGTAACTAAAGCTGTGCGATGCTCTGCACGCTCATGAGCCTGCCCTAAAGAATTAATTTCCAGACGGACACCTATCAAACCAAGCTCATCCCATAAGCGCTGACCCATCAGAATGATTTCTGCATCGATATCAGGACCAGCAAAGCCCAAAGCCTCAATGCCAAACTGATGAAATTGACGGTAACGCCCTCGTTGTGGACGCTCATGACGAAACATTGGCCCCGTATACCAGAGACGTTTTGGCCCTTCATACAACAAATTATTTTCAATCACAGAACGCACTAATGCAGCCGTGCCTTCAGGACGCAGAGTAAGCTGCTCACCATTTAAACGATCTTCGAAGGAATACATTTCTTTTTCAACGATATCGGTTACTTCACCAATCCCGCGCTGAAATACTGCAGTAGCCTCTACTATAGGTGTTCTTAAAAACTCATAACCATAAGCTCGCGTGAGATCACGTAATACTTGCTCAAGATGTGCCCACTGAGCCGCATCAGCTGGTAATAAATCATTCATGCCACGAACGCCATTAATCTTTTGCGCCTTCTGAGCTTTTGTTTGATTACTTTGATCGGTCATTTTTATTCTTATTTTTATTACACTTTTGCTGCGTAGTTGTGCTTGACGTATTCATCAACAATCACCTGAAAATCTTGCGCTATATTGTCACCACGTAATGTTTTGACCTTGATGCCATCAACAAATACAGGGGCCGCAGGCGCTTCGCCAGTACCCGGTAATGAAATACCAATATTGGCGTGCTTACTTTCTCCCGGGCCATTAACGATACACCCCATTACAGCCACATTCATATTTTCAACTCCAGGATGTGTTTTTTTCCAGATGGGCATTTGCTGACGCAAATAAGACTGAATATTGGCTGCCAACTCTTGAAAGGTTGTGCTCGTGGTTCTGCCACAACCAGGACATGCAATCACCATTGGTGTGAAATGACGCAAGCCCATCGTCTGCAAAATTTCTTGGGCCACAATGACTTCGTTTTCACGGGGTGCGCCAGGATCTGGAGTCAGTGATACACGGATGGTATCACCAATACCTTCTTGCAAAAGGATACCCATGGCCGCAGTTGAAGACACAATCCCTTTGCTACCCATACCCGCTTCGGTTAAACCCAAGTGCAAAGGATAATCTGAGCGACGCGATAAGTCACGATAGACTGCCACTAAATCTTGCACATTACTCACCTTACAAGAGAGCATGATTTGATTGGGATTCATTCCCAGCTCTACTGCTTTTTCTGCCGACTGCAAAGCCGACTGAATCAATGCCTCAATCATGACTTCTTGTGCAGTTTTAGGATCAGCTAAGGCAGCATTGCTATCCATCACATAAGCTAAGAGCTCTTGATCTAAGCTACCCCAGTTCACACCAATCCGAATGGGCTTGTCATATTTGCATGCTGCTTCGATCATTTGGGCAAATTGTGGATCACGCTTTGCGCCTTTACCTACGTTACCTGGATTAATACGGTACTTAGACAGTGCTTTAGCGCACTCAGGATAATCTTTGAGTAAGGTGTGCCCGTTGTAATGAAAGTCACCAATCAATGGGACCAAAACATCCATCTTATCAAGCTGCTCACGAATATACGGAACTGCGGCAGCAGCTTCAGGCGTATTGACTGTAATGCGCACCATTTCTGATCCAGCGC
>Ga0164294_10003719_pt1 | contig 13542 bp, 4 predicted proteins | sample GEODES005metaG_FD_111479 | JGI IMG/M metagenome (GOLD analysis project Ga0164294, IMG submission 111479) | Oligotrophic lake water microbial communities from Sparkling Lake, Wisconsin, USA - GEODES005 metaG | ecosystem: Environmental > Aquatic > Freshwater > Lake | place: USA: Sparkling Lake... | reverse complement strand
TCGCCCTCGCGCACGAGGCCCGAGAAGCTGCTGGCGCGCCAGTTGTCGCGCAGGACCCGCGCGCGGGGTGCGGGGGCGAGGGTCGGGCCCTCCTCGGCGCGCGCCTGGTAGAAGAGGGGCGGCGTCTGTGCAGCTTCCTCCCGGAGTGCGACCGGCAGTCGCCGGGTGAGGCCGCGCAGGGCCGCCGACAGCGCCCCATCGTCTGGTGCAGCGATGGCGTCTTCGACGCCGAGGAGCCAGGCCAGCGCGCTCTTTCTGGCGTTGTTGACCGCGGCGACATACACAATGGCGCGGTGGCGGGGCCGGGTGAGGGCGACATAGAGCAGGCGCCGCTCTTCAGCCAGCAGGGCCTCGCGCTTGTGCTCCTGGTTCTGTTCAAGCTCGGCGGAGCCCAGGTCGAGCACGGCCTGGTGGTCGCGGTTGGGATCGGCGAAGAGGAGCAGCTTCTTGTCGGCGGGGTGGAGCTCGACGGGGTCGAGCAGGAAGGGGCAGAAGATCACCGGATACTCGAGCCCCTTGCTCTTGTGGGCCGTCACCACCTGCACCGCCTTGTCGTCGCTCTCCAGGCGGATCTCGGCGGCGGCGGTGTCGGCCCGCTGGAGGCGGTCGCCGCATCGCTGGGTGAAGAGCCAGCGACAGAGGCCCTCGGGGCCATGTCGGCCGCGCAGCGACTCGGCGTGGAGCAACTCGGCGAGGTGCAGCACATTGGTGAGGCTGCGCTCGCCGCCCACCCGACGCAGCAGGCGTGGGGCCACCCCCAGGCTGTCCAGGGCGGCCCGGAAGGCGACGAGGAAGCCGTGGCGGTCCCACTGCTGGCGAAACGACACAAAGCGATCGAGATCGGCCTCGCGCAGCGACTCGTCGGTGCGGCGGTCGTACAGGGCCGTGGCCTCGTCGCTCACCAGGGCGGTGCCCAGCGCCGCGGCGATGGCGCGCTGGCTCCGCGGCTCGGCCAGGGCGGTGACGAGGCGCTGCACATCGTGGGCCTCGGGGCTGTCAAAGACATTGCCCTGGTTGGCGATCACGCTGGGCACGCCGCGGGCCCGCAGGGCGGCCTGCACCGCCAGGGCCTGCTTGTTCTTGCGGGTGAGGACGGCGATCTGTCCGGGTTTTACGGGTTCGCCGTCGAGGGTCTCTCCCTGGGTCAACATCGCCGCGACGTCGTGGGCCACCCGCTCCAGCAAGGCCTGCTCGGCGCTCTCCTTCTTGATCAGATCCCCCTTGGCGGTGAGGGCAAGCCCCTCACGGCGCAGCAGCACCAGCTCGAGGCCCGGGAGGGGCTGCCCGTCGGCGTCGCGGGCGACGTCTGCGGCATTGGGGCGGGGCTTCACCGGTGGGTAGGGGATGTCGGGAGAGAGAAAGGGGTTCGACTTGGACAGAAAGAGGCCGTTCATGGCCTCGATCAGCCCCGGATCGCTGCGGCGGTTGACGTCGAGGCTCCAGCGGCGATCGGCGCTGCGGGCGGCGCGTAGGTAGGCCTGGATGTCGGCGCCGCGAAAGGCGTAGATCGACTGCTTCGGATCGCCGATGAGGTAGAGCCCAGCAGCCTCCTGGCCATGCCAGACCTCGTGAAAGATGGCATACTGAACGGGGTCGGTGTCCTGGAATTCGTCGACCATCACGGCTTGGTAGCGCTGGCGCAGGGCGCGTCGGAGGCCCTCGGGGTCGGGGCCGTGGTGCAGGGCGTCGCGCAGGGCGTGGAGCAGGTCGCCAAAGGACTGAACCCGCCGTTCGGCCTTGCGGGCGACCAGCGCGGCGCGGCCCTGCTCGATCACGGCGCGCTCCTCGCGGATGCGCAGGATGTCATCGGCCTGGCGCTGCAGGTCGAGGGCCTCGCTCAGGGCGTCGATGGCCGCAAAGAAGGGGTGTCGCGGCGCGGTGCGGCCCTTCTTGGCCTTGCTGGAGATGACCTGCTGGCTCAGGTTGGCCAGCTTCTCGGGGAGCGGGCCGGCGCCATCCAGGAAGCGCCGGGTCTGTTCAATCCAGACGGGGATCTGATCGGGCTTGTAGGTGGTGCCGTTGAGCGCGCCATCGGTGAGGAGGCGCAGCAGGGCTGGCCCATCGAAGTGGAGCCGGGCCTCGGCCTGGGCCCGCTGCCGCTCCTTTTCGATGCGGTCGGTGTCGATCGGCGGCGGGTCGGGGATCACGATCAGATCGGGGTGATCGGCGGCCTGCGACACGAGGTTGACGTAGCGGTCGGGATCGGTCTTGCTGGCCTGTTGGGCGCGCAGCAGGCTCGGGCTGGCCTGGAGCTGGCTGCGGGTCCAGGCGTCCAGCGCCACCTCGCGGCGCAGGGCGCCCTCCTCTTCGAGCAGCTCCAAGCCGAGCGGCACGCCGCACTCAAAGGCCAGCTCGCGCAGCACGCGCTGGCAGAAGCTGTGGATGGTGGAGATGCCGGCGGTGTCGAAGTCGGCCAGGGCGAGGCGCAGGCGGCGCAGGGCGAGCTCGGGCTCGGGGTGCTGGCCGATCACCGACTCCAACAGGGGGTCGTCGTTGTAAAAGTACGTTACAAGCGCGCTCTCGGCCTCCTGGAGCCGGGCGAGGACGCGGGCCCGCAGGTCGGCGGTGGCGGCGGTGGTGAAGGTCACCACCAGGATCTGGTCGATCGGGATGCCGGCCTGCACCACGAGGCGCAGCACCAGGGCGCAGATCGTCCAGGTCTTGCCGGTGCCGGCGCTGGCTTCGATCAGGTGGGTGCCCTGCAGGGGCAGGGTGATGGGGTCGAGGGGGGAGATCATGTGGGCTCCGCGTCGCCGGCTTCGGAGAGGTGGGCGCGCAGAGGGCCAAAGACCCGCTCGGCCAGCTCCAGGGGGCCCTGCCCGTTGATCGCGATGGCGAGTGGATCATCAGGGCCCAGGGCCCGGCGGACCCAGGCCAGGGCCTCGCCGTTGTAGTCGCCTGGGGTCCACTGTTCACGAAGGGCCGCGGCCTGTCGCCCGGTGGGCTGGGAGGTGGCCTCAAAGCCGGGATCGGGCAGGAAGGGCAAGGGCTGCCGCATGCCGATGGCGTAGAGGTCTACCAGGTCGGTGAGCAGGGCCTCGGGCTGGTCGACGGGGCCCAGGGTCCAGGCGCCGGCCTCGGTGGCGGCGCGGTAGACGCCGAGGGTGCGGTGCGGGCCTGGCCGCTGCCGCTCGCAGCACAGGGCGAGGTGGCGGATCCAGGCCCGCAGCAGGTCGCGGCCCTTGCCCTGGCTGAAGGTGACCTCCACCCGGCCGGCGGGCCAGCGCTCGCCCAGTCGACCGACGAGGCGGCGGCCGCCGATGAACAGATCCACCGGCAGGGGTGGCAGCGGCTCTCCCTGGCGCAGGGGGCGGGCCCGCTCGGCGATGGCGCAGGCGATCGGCCACAGCTCATGGAGATCGGCCTCGCCGCGCAGGCCGGGCACGAGCAGGCCCATCGCCCGCAGGCTGTGACAGACCTGCTCCCGGTCGAGCCCGGCGGCGGCGGCGGCGATGAGCTGGCTGCCGATCGACCACCGATCGAGCCCATCCCAGGCGCTGGGCTCGCGATCGGAGAGGAGGCTGGCCCGCTCTTCGAGGGCCACGCCCAGTCGCTCACTGAGCAGGGCCTTGATCGGGTGGTCAAAGAAGCGGATCAGCGACTCGATCGGCAGCAGCTCGCCCTCGGCGGGGGGCAGGGGGGCCGCGACAAAGGCCCGCTCGCGCGCGCGTTGGGCCTGGGCGGCCTGGGCGGCCTGGTGCCAGCCCGGATGGCCGCTGGCGAGGCGGGGCTCGGCGCCGTCGAAGTGCCGGGGGCTCCAGGGCTGCAGGGGGTGCTGTACGGTCAGATGTGCGGCGACATCGGCCGCATCGGGCAGGCAGGCGGCCTCGCCCAGGGCGCGCTGCAGCTCGCTCACCACCGGGCTCGGCGGGCGGCGGGCGCCGTCGGCGATGTCCTGGCCGGTGTAGGTGACGATCAGGGCCTCGCGGGCGGCGAGGAGGCTCTCCAAGAAGAGCTGGCGGTCTTCTTCGCGGCTGTTGCGGTCGCCGCGCAGGGGGTGGGCGGCGATCAGATCAAAGCCCGCTGGGCTGTCGCGCCGGGGGTAGACCCCGTCGGAGAGGCCGACCAGGGCGATCACGCGAAAGGGGATGCTGCGAAAGGGCCGCATGGCCGAAAAGGTGATGCCCCGCGACAGAAAGCCGCTGGCGCTCTTGTCGAGCTCGAGCACGGCGTCGATGAGCTGGGTCATCACGCGGATGTCGACGGGCTCTGTAAACTGAACGGCGGCGGCGGCGTCTTCGGCGGCGAGGAGCTGCTCCCAAAGGGTCTGGTAGGGGGCGTCGACGGCGTCGGTGCGCTGAACAAAGGTGCCGAGCACCGACTGAAGCAGGGCGACCTGGGCGGCCGGGGGCCGGGGCTGGCGGAGCTGGCCGCGGAGCTGCTCAATCGCCGACAGGAAGGCGCTGAGCCGCCCGACCCGCAGAGCCGCCTCGCCCTCGACGTCGTCATAGGGCAGGGCGCCGCCGAAGGTGGGGGTGGACAGATCGGCGGCGCCTGGCATCGCGTAGCCCAGCAGCAGGCGATCGAGGCCAAAGCGCCAGGCGTTCTCGGCGAAGGCGACGCCGGTGGTCTGTTCACGGTGCGCCGCGTCCTGGCCCCAGCGGATCGCCACGGCCTCGACCTGGGCGCGCAGGCCGGCCAGATCGGCCTCATCGAGGCCAAAGCGCGACGAGACCAGCTCGAGGGCCAGGGTGTCCATCACCTCGGGGGCGCCCAGGCGGCCCTGGGCGAGGGCCACGACGCGCTGCAGGGCCTCGGCGGGGAGGTTGGTGTGGCGCGGGTTGCGGTCGGCGATGCGGTAGGGGATGTCGCCTTCGGTGCCAAAGACCGCCTCGACGCAGGGGGCCAGGGCCTCGACGTCGGGGGTCATCACGCAGATGTCGCGCGGGCGCAGGGTTTCATCGGCCTCCAGGCGAGCCAGCAGGCGCTCGCGCAGCACCTCCACCTCGCGCAGCAGGCTGAAGCTGGCGTGCAGCTCGATCGAGCGGTCGGCTGGGTCGAGGGGCTCGGGCGGGTGGGCGCCAGGCCCGCGGCGGACCAGCTCCAGGATGTCGGACTGGGTGCGGTGGAGGAGGGAGTCGGCGCCGGGCTCCTCGTAGAGCTCGTGGTCGGAGGCCTCGTCAAAGCGCTCGTGCAGGATGCGCACGAAGTCACGCCCGCAGCGCCCCAGGCTGGCGAGCAGGGGGTGGCCCTCCTCGAAGGGGTCGACCACGCCTTCATCAGCGCGGAGCTGCTCCTTTTGGGAGCGGATTAGATCCCAGTGCTCGCGGGTGGGGCTCAGCAAAAAGAGCACCACCGGCACCCGCCGCGAGAGGGCGCCGATAACGTCGAGCACCACGGGCGAGAGCGCCGAGATGCCGAAGAGCAGCAGGCGCTCGGGCAGGCTTTGCTGGGGCTGCTGGTGGATGGAGAGGGCCAGGGCCTTGGCCCGGGCGGCGAAGTGAGCGGCGGGGTTGAGTTGGGCGCTGAGCGCCCGCCAGAGCACGGGCTGCCAGGCGTCGCTCTCGCGCTGCACACCGTCGTTGGCGCCGGTCTCCCAACTCATCACCATGCGGGGGCGCAGCTCAACGTAGCGGTCGAAGGTGGCGGCGATCTGGCGGGAGAGCTCGATGCGGCGCAGGTTCCCGGCGTCGTCGGCGAGGTAGCTGCGCAGGGCGGCGAAGCGGGGATCAGGGAGCAGGTTGGGGAGGAGGGCCGCGATGCGCCAGGTCAGGCGGGGGGCGCTCCAGGCGTCGATGTCGTGGGCGTCGAGGCTTTGGCGGCGGGTGAGGCGGTCGACGTAAGGCCGTGGCAGCGGAAAGTGAGGGTGGGCCCACACGCCGAGGCGCTCGGCGAGGCCGAGCGAGACGTAGCGCTCCATGCCCTCGGACTGCACCACGATGGTCTCGGCGGCGGTGACGGCCTGGGGCAGGCCGCTGCCGGGGGGCCGCTTGACCAGGATCGAGAGCGCGTCGAGCAGGCGCTCGGTGCGGTTGCTGCGGATGATGTGGAGGCCGGGTTCGTTCATGGCTGCCTGCGCTGCGGGCCGCTCCTATCCAGGGCCGACGGTCGGGGCCGCCTTGGGGGGAGGGCCCGAAAACGGTGCGGTCCCCCACCGAGGAGCTGTGCCGCGGCCTCGTGGGCCTGCGGGTCGATCCGGCGCGGGTCAGCCTGATCTTCTGATCAAGCTGCCTCGGGCCCGGTCCACCCCACCTGCTGCAGCCGCTCGGCCAGCAGGGCGGGAAAGCGGGGGTACCAGGTGGCGTTGAGGGGCGAGGGGTGCGGCAGGGGGTGCAGCACCAGGGCCTTGCCCCGCAGGGTGATCGGCAGCGACTGGTGGTAGCGGTCGGGGGCGGCCATCAGGCTGGCGATCGGCCCCTTCAAGGTGGGCTCGGCCAGGGCGAACCAGGTGAGGGCCTCGTTTCCGAGCACCAGGAGCTGGTCGCCCTGCCAGAGCTCGGCAAGCAGGGTGGCGATCTGCGGCACAAAGCGCCGCTTGATGGGCACCGACCAGGCCTTGTTGCCCAGGGGCTTGTAGGGGACGGTGTTGGCCCAAAAGGCGCCGGCGCCGATGGCGATGCGGTCGGCCTCGCTGGGGGCCCCGACCCCGCCGGCCGCGGCGAAGAGCCCGTCGCGGACGAGCCGCCCGCCGGCGCCGATGAAGGGCTCGCCCTGGATGACCTCGTTGCGACCGGGGTCGCGGCCGAAGATGCCGAGGCGCGCCGACAGGCTGCCGCTGCCGAGCAGCACGGGCTCGGTGGGGTCGCGCCCGGCCTCGGCGTAGACGGGCAGGTCGATGGGCATGGCGCCCTTGGACGCCTCGGCGGCGAGGGCGGCGAGCAGCGCGGCGTAGCGGGGGTCGGCCGACATGCGCCCTAGGACCGCCGGCGGCGGGTGGCGGCAGCGAGGCCGAGGAGGCCGAGCAGGGCGGCGCTGCCGGGGCCGGCCGCCGGCGTGGTGGCGCAGCCCTTGCCCACCGCGGCGCTGTCGTCGGCGGCCTCGCCGTCGGGGGTGTCCACCGCGAGGCGGGCGGCGGTGGTGGTGGCGGCGGTGCGGCCGGTCGACACATTTCCGACGTTGTCGACCGAGCACATCCGGAAGGCATAGGCGGTGGACGAAGACAGCCCGGTGATGGTGGTGGACAGTCCGGTCAGTCCGCTCAACACCGTGGTGCCGGTGGCGGCGGTGCAGGTGGTGGGGGCGGTGCTGCCGAGCTTGTAGGCGACGGTGTAGCTGGCGACGCCGCTGTGGGCGTCGGAGGAGGCGGTCCAGGTCAGCGCGATCTCGGCGCCCGAGGCGCCACGGTTGGCGAAGAAGGTGCCGTCGGTGGGCTTGGTGGCGTCGAGCACGATGGTGTCGGAGGTGACGGCGGAGAGGTTGCCGGCGCTGTCCTTGAACCAGGCGTAGACGGTCTTGGTGCCGGTGCTGATGGCCAGGGTGTGGGCGGCCGTGCTGGCGTAGGCGACGTAGGAGGTGCAGCTTGCGCTCGACGCGGAGATGCACATCGTCGCGATGCTCGACTCGGTGTCGGTGGCGCTCAGGCTGAGGGTGACGGCGGTGGAGCCGGTGTAGGCGGCGCCGCTGTTGATCGAGACGCTGCCGGTGGGCCCGGTCTGATCGGCGTTGGGGATCTCGGTGGTGGTGGAGCCGAGCGAGAGGTTTCCGGCGGCGTCGTAGGCGCAGACCCGGAAGGTGTAGTCCACGCCGTCGGTGAGGCCGGTGATGGTGAGGGAGGTGTCGGTGGTGCCGTCCTCGGCCAGCACGCCGGCGGCGCAGCTCGTGGGGGCGCTGGCGGTCTCGTCGTAGACGACGACGTAGGTGCCGGTGCTGGCGAGGCCGGAGCGGGCATCGGAGTAGCCGCTCCAGGACAGGGTGACCTGCTCGCTGGCGGCGATGACGGATACGGTGCCATTGACCGGGCGGGCGGTGTCGAGGCCGATGGTGTCTGTGTAGGATGTGATGGTGGAGGGGGCGGCGGCGTCGCGGAACTTGATGTAGACGGTCTTGGTGCCCGAGCCGCTGGTGAGGGTGTGGGCCAGGGGAGAGGCGCCGCTGCTGCTGACCCAGGCGGTGGAGCTGGAGCTGCAGTCGGTGCTGGTGTTGCTGACACAGACCTGGTTGGCGCCGTCGGGGGTGTTGAAGGAGACCTGGACGGCGGTGTTGTTGGTCCAGGCGGCCCCGGCGTTGATCACGGCGAAGGCGCTCAGCGTGTCGTCGAGGTAGTCGTAGATGCCGTCGTAGTCGGCGTCGCCGCGGCCTTCGGCGGCGTCGCCGTCGCTGTCGTCGTCGGCCACACAGTCGTCGGCGGTGGCGGCGGTGGTGTAGCCGGCGGCGGTCATCGCGGCGTTGTCGGCGGACTCCTGGCCGGCCGAGACGCCGTCGCCGTCTTCGTCATCGCCGCTGTCATCGCCCACGCCGTCACAGTCACCGTCCACGCTGTCGCCGCAGACGTCGGCCCCGCCGGGGTAGGCGCTGGCGTTGGAGTCGTCGCAGTCGGTGTTGTCGGCGAGGTAGCCCGGGGGCGCGCTGCAGGCGACCACCGAAGCGGCCGGGTCGCCGAAGCTGTCGGCGTCGAGGTCGGCGTAGAAGGTGGAGCCGGCGCCGGTGGCGGCGTCGTTGTCGTCGCAGTCGTCGTCGTTGTCGACGTAGCCAGCGAGGCTGGGGCAGACCAGGGCGGCCGTGCTGTCGCCGAAGCCGTCGCCATCGGCGTCGGGGTAGCGCAGGAGGGGGGCGCCGACGCTGGCGTCGCCGTCGTCGCAGTCGGTGTCGGTGTCGGCGTAGCCGGGGTCGGCCGGGCAGGCGTCGGCGCTGTTGGTGCTGCCGATGCCGTCGCCGTCGGCGTCGATGTAGCGGGCGGCGGGCTCACCGATGGCGGCGGTGGTGTCGTCGCAGTCGGTGGCGGTGTCGACATAGCCGGGCACCGCGGGGCAGACGTCGGCGGCGGTGATGCCGCCGAAGCCGTCGCCATCGCTGTCGGCGTAGCGGCTGCTGGCTGGGCCCACGCCGGGGTCGGCGTCGTCGCAGTCCTCGGCGTTGTCGACGTAGCCGGCGACGTCGGGGCAGACCTCGGCGGTGGAGGTGGCGCCGTAGTTGTCGCCGTCGGCGTCGAGGTTGCGGCTGGTGGGCGCGCCGATGGCGGCGTCGGTGTCGTCGCAGTCGTCGCTGCTGTCGGCGTAGCCGGCGGTGGATCCACAGACCAGGGAGGCGGCGCCCGCGCCGACGCCGTCGCTGTCGGTGTCGGGGTAGCGGCTCACCAGGACGCCGGAGCTGGCGTCGTTGTCGTCGCAGTCGGTGTTGTCGTCGACGTAGCCGGGCAGATCCGGGCAGACGGTGACGGGGGTGGCGTCGCCCAGGCTGTCGCCGTCGGCGTCGGGGTAGCGGCTGGTGGGGGCGCCGATGGCGGCGTCGTCATCGTCGCAGTCGTCGCTGCTGTCGGCATAGCCGGGGTCGGCCGGGCAGACCGTGGCGGCGGTGGCGCCGCCGATGCCGTCGCCGTCGGCGTCGAGGTTGCGGCTGGAGGGCGGGCCGACGGCGAGGTCGGCGTCGTCGCAGTCGTCGCTGTTGTCGGCGTAGCCGGCCTCGTCGGGGCAGGCGGTGGCGGCGACGTCGCCGCCGTAGGTGTCGAGGTCCTGATCCTGGTAGCGGCTCACCGGCGCGCCGATGGCGGCGTTGGTGTCGTCGCAGTCGCTGTCGTCATCGACATAGCCGGCGACGGTGGCGCAGACGGTGGTGGGGTCGGCGGCGCCCAGGCTGTCGCCATCGGCGTCGGCGTGGCGGCTGATGGGGCCCGAGATGGCGGCGTTGGTGTCGTCGCAGTCGGTGTTGTCGTCGACGTAGCCTGGCACGTTGGCGCAGACGGTGGTGGCGCTGTCGGCGCCCAGGCTGTCGCCGTCGGCGTCGGGGTAGAGGCTGGTGGGCCCGATGAGGGTGTTGTCGTTGTCGTCGCAGTCGTCGTTGGTGTCGGCGTAGCCGGCGACGTCGGGGCAGACCGTGGCGGCGGTGGTGGAGCCGGCCCCGTCGGCGTCGGCGTCGACGTAGCGGGAGGTGGCGGCGCCGATGGCGGCGTCGGTGTCGTCGCAGTCGTCGCTGGTGTCGGCGTAGCCGGGATCGGCGGGGCAGACGCTGGCGGCGGTGCTGGAGCCGAGCGCGTCGCCATCGGCGTCGACGTAGCGGGTGCCGGGCGCGCCGACGGCCGGGTTGGTGTCGTCGCAGTCGCCGTCCACATCGACGTAGCCGTCGACCTCGGGGCAGACGGCGGCCGGCGTGCTGTCGCCGAGGCCATCGCTGTCGACGTCGGGGTAGCGGTTGGCCGGCGCGCCGATGCTGGCGTTGGCGTCGTTGCAGTCGGTGTTGTCGTCGACGTAGCCGGGCACGGCGGGGCAGACGGTGGCGGGGCTGTCGGCGCCCAAGCTGTCGCCGTCGGCGTCGGGGTAGCGGGCGGCCGCGGCGCCGACGCTGGCGTTGGTGTCGTCGCAGTCGGTGGTGTCGTCGACGTAGCCGGGCACCGCGGGGCAGACGCTGGCGCTGGCGCTGGCGTTGCCGAGGGTGTCGCCGTCGGTGTCGGCGTAGCGGGTGGCGGCGAGGCCCACGGCGGCGTCGTTGTCGTCGCAGTCGCCGGTGGTGTCGACATAGCCGACGACGTCGGGGCAGACGCTGGCGCTGGTGGCGCCGCCGATGCTGTCGCCGTCGGCATCGGCGTAGCGGCTGGTGGGCAGGCCGATGGCGGCGTCGTTGTCGTCGCAGTCGGTGGTGGTGGGGAAGCCGTCGCCGTCGAGATCGGGGGCCGAGCCCAGGTACATGCGCACGGTGCCCTTGCTCGATCCGGTCTGGTAGGCGCCGATGACGAGGTCGGGCCCGCCGTCGCCGTCGATGTCGCCAGCGCTGGACAGGGCGAAGCCAAAGGAGGTGGCGGTGGCAGCGCCGGTGAAGGTGAGGTCGGCGACGTTGTTCATGCCGGCGCCGCCGTAGTAGAGGAAGGCCCGGCCGGTGTTGGTGGTGATGCCGTAGGCGCCGATCAGCAGGTCGTCGGCACCGTCGCCGCTGACGTCGCCGACCCCGGCAAGGGCGGAACCGAGGAGGCCGCTGGCGACCGTGCCCGCGATGGTGAGGTCGGCGGTGGTGTCCATGCCGGCGCCGCCGAAGTAGACCCGGGCAGCGCCGCGGCTGCTGGACTCGGCCGAAGAGCCGACGACGAGGTCGGGGGCGCCATCCTCGTTGAGGTCGCCGGCGTAGCGCAGGGCGATGCCAAACTTGGCCGAGGCCACCGGCCCGGTGATGCTGAGGTCGGCCAGGTTGTTGAGGGTGGCGCCGCCCTGGTAGATGCGCACCGCGCCGCGGCTCGTGGACTCGCCCGAAGAGCCCACGGCGATGTCGTCGTAGCCGTCGAGGTTGAGGTCGGCGCTGCTGTCGAGGGACGTGCCCATCAGGCCGGCGGCGGCGGTGGCGGCGATGGTGAGATCGGCGGTGGCGTCGACGGTGGCGCCGCCGAGGTAGACGCGCACCGTGCCCTTGTTGGTGGCCTCATTGGGGCTGGCGATGACGAGGTCGTCGTAGCCGTCGTTGTTGAGGTCGCCGGCGATCGACACGGAGGTGCCGAGCTTGGCGCTGGCGGCGGTGCCGGAGATCGTGAGATCGGCGGTGCTGTTCATCGGGCTGCCGCCCAGGAACAGTTGGGCGGTGCCCTTGTTGGTGGCCTGGTTGGGGGCGCCCACGAGGATGTCGTCGTAGCCATCGCCGTTGACGTCGCCAGCGCCGGCGACCGCGTGGCCAAAGCGCGAGGAGACGACACCGTTTGTGAAGAACAGATCGGCGGTGGTGTCGGGGGTGGCGGCCCCCAGGTAGAGGTAGGCGCGGCCGGTGGTTCCCTGGGTGGGAGCGCCGACCACGACGTCGCCATAGCCGTCGCCGTTGACATCGCCGGCCGAGGCCACCGAGTAGCCGAGGGCGGCGGCGACCGTGGAGGCGATGGTCAGATCGGCGGTGGTGTCGAGGGTGGGGTCGACCTCGATGGGCCAGACGGCATCGGTGTCATCGACGAGGACACGGATGAGGCCTTCTTCGACGACGAAGTGCGCGGGGAGGGGGACTCCCTCGGCGTCCCAGGCGGCGAGGCCGTGGTACTGATGCTGGACACCGTGGGCGTCGCGCAGCAGGACGAGGGCGCCGTCGGTGGACAGGTCGGCGCCGCTGACCTCGACCTCCAGGGCGAGGAGGCCCTCCCCCTCGGGGCGCTCTTCCAGGGTCCAGCGCTGGCGGGGGCCGGCGGCGGTGTTGTCGATCCACGCGGTGACGCCGCCGGGGTAGACGTAGGCCAGCTCGGGCGCGCAGCCGCCGTCGGGCAGGCGCTCGCCGTCTTCGGCGCAGCCGCCGATCTCGGGGGCGACCAGGGGCACGGCCTCGGTGTGTTCGGCGCGCCCCCAACCCGAGAAGCGCAAGGACAGCTCGGCGGCGCCGTGGCCGACGTGCAGGCCGGCCTCGTCGACCTGCAGGGCGTAGCCCCAACCGAGGTGGCGGGCCGCAAAGCGGCCGGGCCCGGCGGGGGTGAAGGCGCGATCGGCGGCCTGGACCCCGCCGAGCAGGTTGCCACGCCAGGCGGCGGCCTCTGCCGGATCGGGGGCGGCCGTGTCTGCAGATTGGGTGGCGAGCTGGCAGGCGCTGAGGCCGAAGAGGGCGAAGAGGGCGCGCATGTCAGCCTCACCGGGGCGGGGGGATCAGGGCTTTTGGGGGAGCCGCGCGGGGATCGTAGCAGGGTACGGCTCTCCCTTCCAGCTCTTGAGCCTCTGTCCTATGTTTCCAAAATGTGCCGGGGAGGGGGTGTTTTTGTTTTGGTGCCTCTCTCCGAATACGGTCTTCGTCAAAAGACCATGTAGATGAAGGGGGCGACGTACTGCACGCTCTGGAGCAGCACCAGCACGAGGCCCAGCGCCAGGAGCAGGCCCACCAGGGGCAGCATCCACCAGCGCTTGCCGCGCAGGAAGAGGGCGAGCAGCTCGCCGACGGTGCCCAGGCGCAGCAGCAGGGCCTCCAGGCGGCCGGGGCTGTAGGGGAGGGGGCTGCCGTGGGTCGGAGGGGTGGGCTTCATCGGGCTCCCAGCGGGCTTGGGGGGCGTGGCCCCCCGCAGCAGTATCCCATGTGCTAAACAGGGCGGGCCACGGAGGATCGGGCTGATGCCGATGACGTCGATCAGGCTGGGACGCGGGCTCGTCGCCCTGGCGGGCCTTGTGCTCGCGGGCGCCGCCGAGGCGAGCCCAGCGGGACTGCTGATCCGGCTCGATTCGGGCGGCGAGTCGCTGAGCGGCGCGGTGGTCGTCGTGCTGCAAGGCGACGGCGGCAAGACCGATGAGATCACCCTCAAAGACGATGGCGCCCAGCCCGACGTCTCGGCGGGGGATCTCTCCTACGCCGGCGCGGCGGCGGTGGCGGGCGACAGCTTCGAAGTCTCCGTGCGCATCGGCGACAAGACCCTCTCGGGGGGTGCCATCTCCTGGTCGCCCGATGACCAGATGCGCGACCTCGACATCCGGCTCTCCGGGGGCTCGGTCTCGCTGCAGGCCGGCGTGGCGG